>Ga0137395_10001219_pt1 | contig 11829 bp, 13 predicted proteins | sample czobulk216metaG_FD_108283 | JGI IMG/M metagenome (GOLD analysis project Ga0137395, IMG submission 108283) | Vadose zone soil microbial communities from Angelo Coast Range Reserve, California, USA - czobulk2.16 metaG | ecosystem: Environmental > Terrestrial > Soil > Vadose zone | place: USA...
CCCAGTGCGGCGGTGCGACAGCGGGCAATGGCTAGCAGAACTTTGAGGTGCGGCCAGCGAATCCACTGACGGTTGCGCTCGATGAAAGCAGTTCCTGCAGTGCGGATCAGGTCGGCCAGCTCCAAGAGCGGCCGACTCATCTACTCCTCGTGGGATGACCGCTCTTTCAGCGCCAGCGAGTCCAGAGGACTGGCGGTGGCATGCAGGTGACGTTGCGAGAGGTGGAGATAGATGGCAGTTTCTTTTGGATCGTGATGGCCTAACAGGATCTGAATGGTGTGCAGGTCGGCGCCGGCTTCCAGCAGGTGAGTGGCGAAGTAGTGCCTCAGCACGGTGACCCTTCTGGGGTCAAAAGTGACTTTTGACGGGCTCGCCGAGCAACAAGCGCCAAACTCGGTTGCTGCTATAAAATCTTTCTGCTAGGAACCTCAGGGCCTGAATGCTAGCTCCTGAATGCTGGAGCATTACGACTGCTAGTTGCTGAATGCCGACTTCTGACGCCCAATCCGTTGCGACGACTTTACCCGCCCGTTACTACACTGACCCTGATCTCTTCCGCGACGAACTCGAACGCTTCTACTGCCAAGACTGGATCTGCGCCGGGCGAACCGACCAAGTCCCGACGCCGGGCGACTATTTTCTCCGCGAAGTCGCGGGCGAAAGTATCATCATTACTCGCGACGCGGATCGCTCGTTGCAGGCGTTTTTCAATGTGTGCCGGCATCGCGGTACCCGCATCTGCGCCCGCAGCGAAGGACACTTCCCCGGTCGGATCCAGTGCGGCTATCACGGTTGGACCTATGGACTCGACGGGCGCCTCATCGGCGCTCCCCATGCCCATGACGGCTTCTGCCGCGAAGACTATCCCCTCAATCGCGTTCATGCGGACGTCTGGGACGGACACATCTTCATCAACCTCACCACAGAGCCCGCCCCGCTTGCCAGTCAGTTGGAAGATCTGCCTCAGAAGTTCCTGCATTGGCAAATGGCTGATCTACGCACCCATCGGAGCATCGCGTATGAGGTGAAGGCCAACTGGAAGCTGATCATGCTGAACTACAACGAGTGCCTGCACTGTCCCATTCTGCATCCGGCGCTTAGTGCCATTTCCGATTACCTCTCTGGCGAGAACGATCAGCCCCATCGCGGATACATCGGCGGTTCCATGGAGTTTCAGGGCGGAGCCAAGACCATGAGCAAAGATGGCAAACTGCGGCGCGACTACCTTCCCGGACTCACAGCAGAGGAACGCAGCAAAGTTTATTACTACGCGATTTTTCCCAACCTGCTGCTAAGCCTCCATCCCGATTACACAATGACGCACACGCTATGGCCGCGTGCCGTCGATCGCACCTACGTTATCTGTGATTGGCATTTCCACCCTGGAGAAATGGCCAAGCCCAACTTCGAAGCCGACGATGCGGTTGAATTCTGGGACATCACCAACCGTGAAGACTGGGCCATTTCAGAGCTCTCGCAGGCCGGAATCAATTCCCGAGTCTATAAACCCGGGCCCTACTCCCGCTGCGAGTCGCTGCCCCACGCCTTCGACCAAATGGTGCTGGATCGCGAAAAGCAAGGGCTCAAGAAACGGGTCCGCTAAACGGCTGGGCAAACCTGAGAGGATTCGAAGAGGTCCTACCGCGCCATAACTTCCGGCCTGCCGACAATTCATTCAGAACGCCGGTTTTGAGCTCCCAGCGCTTTTTTCTTGAAGCCACGCCATTTCTCATTTCCGCGAGGAGTCGATTTACGACAGCGAGCAGCGCTGCCGGAGAAGACAGTCGATCCGTGGGCATTCGGCGGAATACCGATTAGAATTTGATGAAGGCCTTCACTCGACCGCGTATGTGATCGCTCGCTCGGAAAATAATGGGCCTTCGCACCGGGGCGAGTGCCTAAAGGAGTGTCATGAGTGCAGCCGAAAAGCATCCAGTCAAGGCCGCGTTTGAAATCAAAAAGGGCACTCGGCATGTGATGACTCTCAGTGAAACGGAAGTGGAAAAGCATCTCGACCTGCAGGAGCTTCTAGACGGACTAGAAGAGGGTTTTCGGGGGCTCGAGTCGGGAGAAATTCAGTCTCCACCTCGGCCTAAATTGTCCGTCAATGGCAAGGGGTTCTCTCTTGCAATGCTAGCCTGGCGTCCTGGCATGCAGATCACGGTCAAAATCGTCAACGTCTTCGATGGCAATCTGGACATCGATCTGCCCAACCACCTGGCCCTGATTAACTTATTCGACCCCAACACCGGGGCTACCTCCTGCGTGATGGATGGTACGTATATTACGGGTATCCGGACCGCTGCAGCCGCGGTTCTTGCAGCCCGTATGCTGAGCCGGAAAGGATCTCGGATTGCCACTGTGATCGGGGCTGGGGTCCAGGGACGCGAACACTTGCGACTGCTCCCGTTGATTCGGGATTTGGAACACGTCAACGTCTGCTCGATACGGTTCGATGACGCGCAGAAGCTGGCCGCTCGAAGCAAAATCGCACGCGCAACCACCGACGTGGAAGCAGCTGTGCGCGAATCGGACATCGTGTGCCTGGCAGCCCACTCGCCTACGCCTACCATCAAGCCGGAATGGATAAAGCCCGGAGCCCATGTGTCCTCTGTAGGCTATTGCCCCCCGAACGGCGAACTCCCCAGGGATCTAGCAAGAGAGCATCGCCTTTTTGTTGAAACGCTGGATGCTTTTCAGCCGACTCCGGTTGGTTGTGGCGAACTCTCGGGCCTGGACGCCTCAACGGGAACGACTCTCGGAGCGGTTGCTCTTGGTCGGAAGCCGGGCCGCCTTAGCGATGTCGAGATTACGGTGTACAAGGCTATGGGCGTCGCCATGGAGGATATGGTCGCTGCCAATCTCACTTACCAGAGAGCCAAGCGCGCGGGCGGTGGCGATGTGATGGCTTGGTGATTCCTCGCATCATTCAGAAATCTGTGAGGAAGTATGGGATTGGGTTTTTTCTTTAAACATTTACCCGGCATCCGGCAGAGAATACGCACCATCGGGCAGGCCCGCGCCGATGCTGCGCGGATGAATAATGCAGCGCACCTTCGGTTTGAGTTTATTGCCGATGAAATTGAAGATTCGACAGGTATGGAAGGCGTTTGCACTCAGAACCCGATAGTTGGTGCAATCGTGATCGTGACTGGGATTCTTTTAGTTTGTTCACTGAGTTGCGCTTGGATTTCGGTCCTAGGTCGCGGCGAAACAGCAACGCTTTTACCGCTTCGCCGGCAGCAACTTCAGAAGCACGGTACTGATTACCACAGGCTGGTGCTCTCCCGCTCTTCCCACCAATGTGTAGGACCGTTCAAACCCGTTCGGTCCCAGGATCTTCATTTCCCATCCGTCGTTTTCGCGAGAACCGACGATCGACACCCGCCAATCTCCAGGTCTGTCGTTAAGAGCGTGTTCGACCAGCGCACGAGTTTCAGCCCCGACCTCAGCATCCCCGGTGTTACGCAGTTCGAGTGATACAGCCATTTCCGTTTATTCTACTGATCGCACCGGATGGTTCGGATCATGAAGCTTCTGCACTTTGAGACTCTCATCGACCGAGAATCGTCGTAACAGTTTACGTCATCGAAGTCGGTATACCTCTCGATCGCTGATGCTTCCGTACGCGAAGCAAAACGTGCTGTTGCCTTGTCGACTGTAGAACGGCCGTTACACTGCTCCACAAGGGGAAGAAATGAACTACGTCAATCTTGGCGCAAGCGGACTCAAAGTATCTCGTATTTGTCTCGGCTGCATGAGCTATGGAGCGCCTGCTGTCGGGCAAGTTAAACCAGGCAGCCATGCCTGGGCTTTCAACGAAGAAGAAAGCGAACCATTTTTTCGGCAGGCTCTTGATCTCGGAATCAATTTCTTTGACACCGCTAATGTCTACTCCGCTGGCGCGAGCGAGGAGGTCTTGGGACGGTTCTTGAAGGCCAATGTCCGCCGCGAAGCCGTCGTCATCGCCACCAAGGCTTATGGCTTAATGCGCGAAGAACCGAACGGCCAGGGACTCTCCCGCAAAGCAATCTTTTTTGAACTAGACCAGAGTCTCCGCCGTCTGCAGACTGATTATGTGGATCTGTATCAAATTCACCGCTGGGATTATGCGACGCCGATCGAAGAGACGTTGGAGGCGCTGCACGATGCGGTGAAATCAGGCAAGGTGCGTTATATCGGAGCCTCTTCCATGTATGGGTGGCAGTTCGCGAAAGCCCTCTATCTTGCCGACCTTCACGGCTGGACCCGTTTCATTTCCATGCAGAATCACTACAACTTGCTTTATCGTGAAGAGGAGCGCGAAATGATTCCCCTTTGTCAGTCGGAGGGTATCGGTGTCATTCCCTGGAGCCCCCTGGCGCGTGGCCGGCTGGCCCGCGCTTGGCAAGTAGAGAAAACCCACCGCTTCGAGACTGATCAATTCGGAACGAGTATGTATTCGCAGACGGAAACAGCCGACCAGAGAGTGGTGGATCGCTTGGGAGAGGTTGCGCAACAACGCGGCGTTCCTCGCGCTCAGTTAGCTCTCGCTTGGTTGCTGAGCAAGCCGGTCATCACTGCGCCGATCGTTGGCGCAACTAAGCCCCATCACCTTCAGGATGCGGCGGCAGCGCTCTCGCTACGCCTGACGCCGGAGGAGGTTGCTTCTCTAGAGGAACCTTATGAGCCTCATCCTGTCCTTGGGTTCAGTTGAGTCGGAGTCGTTAGTCCTACCGATGCCAGCGTGCGCAGTTCACCATGCGAAGACTAAGCAGGCATTCTGGTAAAGTGGGTTTCCTGGTCTGTATTCCACCGAGCCGATGGCACCGGACACTCTATAGTTTGGACGAAACACGGCTTCCCTGTAGGCACAAAATCAAGAACCAGGGTGCCGAGTATTCAGGGGATTGTGTGCGCCAGCACACGGTCAACGGCCCACGCTCAGCCCTCATCTCGCCACATCATTATTGCGTTTCAATTTGGAATCTAATTGAGAAAGGCGGCGGTCTGCAAGACCGAAGGACATCTGCAACTAGCTTCTTTTCAGTAGCTTACAAGGTGCGTTGCACGGACGTTGCAAGTTCGCTGGCTTTTTAAGCTGCTATTTTCGATTTGGGAGGCCCTGTCGTGGCAGGCGGAGTCTTTCAAATTCAAATCTTGGGTTCAGATAACGATGTAACTGCTCGTGAATCATCATGTCACAGGGGGTCATTAAAAGGGACAAAAGGGGTAGGTGCGGATGTGAATCGAGACCAGGGCAAGCCGACCGCAAGAAAGGTAGTTGCTCTCCATCACGCCCAATTCGGGAAAGTAGGTGCGAGAGTGAGCCCAGATCGGGTGCGATCCATTTATGAGACAGGTTCTAAACTGCGACGCTATGCCGCAAGACATTTTCGATTCTGGAACTTTGCTGTGAGTCGGAAAGCCGGAAAGCCGGATTCAGTAGTGAAAATGCCTGCTCATGATTGGATCTATGTCGGGGGATCGGTGAGCGGCTTCAAGAAGGCTTTAAGCGCTTCTCGATCCTCGGCGAGCATGTTTATGAACTTTATCCCATTTCCTACTTGGGGATCGCAGGTAACCACGGTGGCGGCAATCAAGACGGTGGCTCCGATGGAAAGCTGCAAGTCCAAGTTAGTCCCGATTGGAAGTGGAAACAAACTTTCGATGTAGCAGCCATTCAAACTCAGATCAGCAGTAGCGCCACGAATCGGACTACCGCCCCCTTCAGCTTTTATTTCAAACGGCACGCTTACCTTGATGCGCGAGGATCCGCGACATTCCTTCCGGTGAGGCTCGATGCGTTGCTTCGTGGAGTCCGCATCCGAAGACGGCATACGCTTAGTTTAGCTTGAACCTACAACTGCTGAATATGAAACGAATCACTGAGAACCGCACTCGTCAAAGATTCCGAATAATCGTCGTTCTCCAGTCTCACTTTCCTGCGCACTAAATGGTCAGCCCTATTCCAGTATCTTCTCTCGCATTACAACCAATGTCTCTTGCTGCGCTCGTATAATTGTGCGATATGAACAGAATGCTTTGTGTTCTGTGCTCCTTCCTCGTCGCGGCCCCTCTAGCTTCTGTGGCGCAATCGCCCAACGAAAAAATTCCCGTCATACAAGGTGGTGCAGGTCCGTGTTCCCTCGAACTTACGGTTAGGGGCGTAGACGGCAAACCCGCTTACGCGGCCACGGTCAAGGTTCACATCGCCTATGGATTTGGTGGAATGCGAAGGCTCGATCTTGAAGCTGGAACCAACTCCGATGGGAAGGTGAAGTTCGTCGGACTTCCCGCCCGCGTGCAGCGACCTCCACTCGAGTTTCACGCTTTAAAGGATCAGTTCGAGGGTGGCGCGGCGTTCGATCCGTCAACCGAGTGCCAAGCCAAGCATGACATCACACTGGAGAAGTCGAAAGCGCAAGACAGCCACTAGCGGGCGGCCCTGAATGTTTTGAAGCAAGTGCCTCAGGTCTTTGATTTCATTTCCCATTTGCTTCCTTCTTCAGCCGCTCGATCTGCTCCAGATGATTCGGCCCGTGTTTCGACATCATCTGCACGTAGTCGCCAACAGTGACCCGGTGATCGAGTTCAGGATGGCGTGCGGATTTCCGCAAGTCTTCCGCCTTCAGCCGCCGCAGCAACCGCACATTGGCGTGGCGGTTGAGCCCGTAGAGTGCGACCAACTCCGGTGGTGAGGATTCCAGATACCCCAGATTCTTCGCCCAAGCATCCTGATCAATCGGCGCGATTACCGGGTCATTATCGGCGAGCATTTGCCGAATGCGATAGGCGTACAGAATTTCCATATCAGCCAGATGTCCAAGCATTTCCAAAATGCACCATTTGTCCGGGGACGGTTTATAGTGCAACGTTGTCTCCGGCAGGCCCAACACTGCGGCGGCAATTTGTTTGGGGCTATTCTCGGCGGCGTCGAGATGCTTTTTCAGTTCGGCTTCAGTCATAGACGCTTCCCTCGCAATCGATAATTGTAATTCGAATAGATCTAGAACCGAGATACCTTGGCAACGCTAACTTCGCACCGCAGTGAAATTAAACTCCGTCTAAATTAAACTCGTCGAGGAACCCGAAAGGAATTTCCGCCTATGAAGACATTAATGCCTATGCTGTGCTCGTCGCTTCGCTGGTGTTTGGTGCCGGAGCGCTGTTTGCAGCAGCCCAAGTGACCGCCCATTCGGCAAGTAAGGACAATCGGGCAGACGATGAGATCCGGCGGCTGAACTCCGAAGAGGTCGAAGCTTTCCTCCACAAGGATCCGAAAGCAATGGCACGTCTGTGGTCGGATGATTTTGTAGTTACCAATCCGTTGAACAAATTCGTAAGCAAGCAGCAGGTTCTGGGGATGATGGAATCGGGCTTCTTGGTGATTACTTCGTACGACCGGCAGATCGAGTATCTGCGCTTCTATGGCGATACAGCCATTGCGGCGGGCGACGAGACAGTCGTTTGGGGCGGAAGGATGCCGAATGCGGGGAAGACCGAGCATCTTCGCTTCACCGGCATATGGATGAAACAAGGCGGACGCTGGCAAGAGGTCGCCCGGCATGCCAACATCGTGCCGCCGCAATCATGATGACCAATTTCCAGTTCCCCGAAGTGGAGGAATGCGAAAGGGAACCGACGTTTGAAACCCTTACTGTTTGGTTATCACGCCACAGGCGATGCGGTCACCCGCGTTTCCGGCGGGATCGGTTTTCATATCGTCCGCCTTGGCGTGGATAACCAGCGCCGTTCCACCATTGCTGAAAATGGAGTGGCTGTCATTTCCCCAATTCACATCTTTGTTGACGATCCGCGTCTTCACCTTGCCGTTAGCGTCCACGGTGATGTTTTGCATATCGCCAGCATGATGACCCTCAGGATTCTCAAGTCCGTGCTTTTTGTTGTCCGGATTGAAATGAGGGCCGGCCGACTTGAAATCTGGTGCCTCACACTTTGGATTCTGGTGGATGTGGATGGCATGCTCTCCCGGAGGCAAATCGTGCAGGTTGAGTTCGATCACCATGCCATCGCCCTCATTCATAAGTGCCGAACCCACGCTCTTGCCTTGGGCATCCTTCAGTTCGACGGTAACCTTGGCGGCGCTGGCCAACGATAGAGCGAAGACAGTCAGAAACAGCACGGCGATAAAGGGAGTGTGAATTTTCATAACGGCCATTATAGTGCGAACGCGCTTAACCCAGCTACAACGTGGGGAGTTGCGGTCCGGAACTCTCAGTTGGTCGGCGTTTCCAGAAACGTGCCGCTCTTCTCGAAGATGGCCTGAACCTGGTCTTCCAGCTTTCGTTGATCCTCGGTGACAGGCCACGCGCGGGATAGGACGAACCTCGTTCCCGGTGGGTATTGGCTGATCTTCGCCGCCAGCAGATCACGGGACATTGTGGCGTACTGAGCCACATTGTAGGACTGCACTACACTAATGCCGAGAGGGTCTGCTGTGTCTGGCAGAAGAACCTGATATGGCGCAGTCGCGGAACGAGCAACGTCCTTGAGTCGCTCGCACACCTGTTTTCCGACGCACCTGTGGAGGACGCGGGAGATAAGGGTCCGATCTGCGAGCCAGCCTTGGTTGGCAATCAGGGCGGTGCCGAGTTCTTCGCCTACACAGACCTCTCCGCACGGCTGCAGGCCTGGACCGGGATGATCCAGAATGTACGTTTTGCCGGACCACTGCTGCGTCCACGTTACATAGCGTTCCCAGATCGGCTTCTCGTCTGACCTCCTTCCATACGACTTCAGGTATTGGAGCGCGTCGATTACGGTGCCGGGATCGCGGTCGTTCAGCGCTTCGACGGCAACTTCATTCAGGACGGGAGCGGTAGCGTGCTCGGAGACCCATCTCAGGAGAGAGTCACTGCATCCGGTCTCGCTTGTCGCGATCTCGCGCTTCAGGAGGGGGCCGGCATCATCGGGGCTGAAGCGCACCAGATACGCAAGCGCCAGAGCGTGCGCCATACAGGAATAGGGACTCGACGGTTCGTTCAGCTTAGCGACCATCTGTGATGTGGCAGCACCGGTTCCGAACTTAACGAGAAGCGAACCGAGCGTTTCTTCCTGTAGCTGTTTCGTCGTTCGCACGAATGCCTCGGCCCAGAGACTCTCGAACTGAGGAAGAGGCTCTGACGGCAGGAACCCAAGCGCCTGGGCAGAAAGGACGGGATCTGCCGAGCCGATTTGCGCGAGGACCTCGCTGCGCACTCCGGCGGGATCAAGTTCGTACCAGCGTTTGAACGCTGCCGACTTCAACTCCTCACCGGAGCTGCGGCCGGGGGCACCGTAGTTCGCTGTAGGCCGCTTGGTGATAGTTTGCAAGGCGGGCAGGATGTCCGGTGAACGGAGGATGTCCCAGCGTTGCCGCAAATCGTCTAATTGGCTGCGGTCGTCAAGATTGAGGAAAGACGCCGAGAGCAGCGACGCTATCTGGGACTTGATCTCTGGCGTCGCGAGCTTGCGTCCGAAGCCGACAAGCGTTTGCACAGTTTCAGCTCGCGCCGACGGTTCCTTCTTCGAGATCGAGCTAAACACAGTTGGCCAGAGGATATCCTCGAAAGCCTGGCGTTGCTGGCGAATGCTCTCAGCAGTCGAGCCGGGACTTACGTGCAGCAGCGCCATGGTGCGGAAGAACAGGGGCGAGATCGGGAAGTCCGGCTCGCCGATTCGCCGATTCAGAGATGCAATGGCGATCTTACCCAATGAGTCGGGCAGGCCCAGGAGACCCATGCTGCACTCGTGCGCGGGGTAGGCATCGCCCTTGCGTAAGAAGCCTGTCATCTCGTCGATCGCTGCGGGTGTCGCGAGATACCTGAGGTCGGCGACCGCGCCTTCATCGAGTTTGGCGAGGCTCGCCTTCAGCTTTGCGTCCTGCCACTCGAGCGTCGCGGCAACGATGTGCAACTCAATCGCATTCGATTGCAGGAGAACCCGGTTAACGCCGGAGACGCGATGACTGATGACCTCGACCCGATAGTCCCCGGGTTGATCGAAGCGGACCCATTGGTTGAGATCGAGCGAAAGCTCGACGGGCCGAGACTTAAGTAGGGGCGGCCAAGACCAGCCGTGTCCGGTTCTTAAGAAATCCTGCGCGAAATAGGTCGCGAGCGGATCGGACCAGCCTGTAGAGGGGCTTACTTCGAAGCTCTCGAAATCGAATTCGGTTCCACGACCGTTACTCCACGGCGCGATTGCGTGCTGCGTGTCGTTCGGACTAGTGAAGGTGAGCTTGAGCTGTATGCGTTCGCCGATGTGGAAGGTGGCCTGCCCATTTGCGCTCTGCACGTCGAGGGCGGGTCCGGGCTCTCGCGCAGTCAGCGAGGAAGCCGCCAGGACCAAAACCGCCAAGCCGAGTGTGTGACCTCGTGTGAGAAAGCTTCTCATCCCGATCTTCAGTGAATTAAAAGGAACTGGTGGATCGCGAACTGTAAAGGCGATTATACGGCTGGGGAGCACTAGCCGGGATGAGTCGGAGGAGAGTTATTGATAAAACAGGTTGTTGGTGAAATTGCGATTTCGCAACCGCAATCGTGGCCGGCTCTTAATCGTTTGCGGACTTCGTTCCGCAGCCCGAAGCTGGTGCACCGTCTGCAACAAAACGAGTTACTTGCGCATGGCATAGCCTAGCGCCAGAACCGCCATGATAGCCAACAGGGGAGGAAAGATCAGCTCATACCAATGACGCCAAACAGGGTGGGCAAGCGCCATCGCGCAAACAAAAATCATCAGCAGGAGAAAAATGGCTTGCCGGCCCGACCAGAGGAACATTTCTGCTCCTTTCGATCCACCGATCATCCCGCATGTTTCCGCCAAAATCCACTTCTTATTTGGCAGTTCATGGGTCGTTGACGAACGGGGATTGCCGTCAGAAGTAGTCAGCAGTAGTCAGCCAGCGTTATCAACTGCTGCAAATCCTCGGCGACCACGAGATTCGCAGCGGCCGGGTTTTGCTATCGCATCCTCACGGAGAGCGGTGTGGGACGTTAGCGACTCAAGCCGCGAGAGCATATGGGCTGTTGGCATACGCCAGTAGGGCCATCATTTCCTGGAACGAAGGAATGTAGAATTCTGCGACTGATTTGGCATGTTCGAGTCTGCTCCTGACTGATTTGGAGGGGTCGAAAAGCAGGAACCGGATATCGTGCTCTCGCGCCCATCGTTGCAGAAAAACGAGCATGCCAAAACCGCCGTTTCCGAAGGCACTTACCTCAGAGAGTTCAAGGACAACAATACGGGCACCTGATTGCGAAGTCACAGCTTCGCGCAATTTATGCGCGGATTCGCTGTGCACAATTCTCCCTTCGCACTCAACGATTGCCAGTTCACCGATATTCTCAACAGTTATATTGAGCATGATTCCTCCCAGCGTGGTTCTAAGCACCATGGTTCTGCCTGAACTACTACTGCACGGGCGATACCAATCCTTTGTTGTGTGCAAGATGGGTGATTGCTTGCTGGCAGAAACGGGGAATTCCCGGAAGAAACGAGCACTTTTGGCGTACAGCAGCGGCAAAATCTCCTCTACCCAGCCCGCCGTACAATGTGCCTTCGCATCGGGATGGGTTAGAGAATTTACACACACACAGTCCAGAATCACCACGCGGGCCGCACAAGGCCTTAGGTGGCGGCGTAACTGCCCGAAAACTCGTGAGTGGCAGCGTTGACGCTGGGCCGGGATCTTGGCCTGACTCTTGTGCAGCCCACGGGATCCCGCGAGTATGCGTCAATTAATTCGACTGATCTCTTCCGTATCTCGATAGTCGCTATGACATGATAGTGACTAACGCAAGCTGATTTTATATAATCGCGCGTCATGCCAACTCAGGAGACGCTCTA
>Ga0137395_10001222_pt1 | contig 11823 bp, 10 predicted proteins | sample czobulk216metaG_FD_108283 | JGI IMG/M metagenome (GOLD analysis project Ga0137395, IMG submission 108283) | Vadose zone soil microbial communities from Angelo Coast Range Reserve, California, USA - czobulk2.16 metaG | ecosystem: Environmental > Terrestrial > Soil > Vadose zone | place: USA...
CCGATGGAGGCGAGCGGCGGGATGATGTTGCATCCTGGACCCGGTCCGTTGGCTGCTGGTCCGGGACCGTTACCCGCTCGTGCCACTTCCCCTTCTCCTCGCTCCTCTCTGCCTTGCGCCGAAGCTGTGCTAGTCAGAAGCATTGTTCCCAGTGTCATTGCGGAGAGGCAGGCCACGGTTTTCCGCAGTAAGCTTCCTCCGTCAGAACGAATCAAATCCATCGAACCCCCTTTTAGTCAAGAATAGAAGTGAAGATGCATGCGGCCACCTCAGCACGGGATACGTGCAAATTACAGCCGTAACTCGCTTGAGCGAACAGCCATAAGGCCTCACAAACTAGAAATACCAATCTCCTGTTCATTTATTCCCGGGACGTCTTCGACACGATGGATCGACGCGGGGCCGATAGAACAAAGCGATGACATCCGTCTTGAGGCGCTTGAGGGAGGCCTCGGCGACTCCTGGATGTGCGGTGGGCAGCTTGTCTGCCATTCTCGATCTTGAACCCGAAACGGATGGCGAGGACGACTATGCGGAAGTTGGCCGGAAACGCGCTTCGAGGCAGTTGAGCGGATTAGTAACGGGAAGGCGGCATATCGCGAGCAATACAACGGCCACTGCTAGCGCGTTTGTCGGTACCAATCCGACCGACGAACCGATGGCTTTCGTGATGTTTACCGCCAACTTGCGCTCAATCCTTGGTTCTCTCGAAGATTGGTAAATCGGCCTCCAAAACGGGCACGTTGGACCCAGTTTGGGCCCCAGAATTGACCCTTCGAGAGGGTTGAGGTGCAAATTCCCTGTATCCTTTCGTTGACGCGCGCGTCCAACCTACGTAGAGTCAATTAGAGTATGGGGAAAAGACTGCTCATCGTAGTGGCGATCGCCGGCCTGTTGGGTCTGCAATTTGCGGACTGTCTGTCCGCCATGACTCAGGACCCGCAGAGCATGCAGTGCTGCGGCTCTATGCCTTGTGACCCCTCGAACCAGAGTCACGACTGCTGCAAGTCAATGGGTTCGTCACAATCTCCGAGCGTATTGCCCGCTGCGCACGTGACGCTACATCCGCCCGCCACGTTTCTGGCGGATATTTTGCCTCTGCCGCAAGTGATTGACTTTTCTGAAGTATCTCGCGCTGATTTTGAGGCTCCACAGCACTCACCCCCGGAACTGTACACTCTTCATTCTTCCTTCCTGATCTGATCTGCTCCTGAACCGTGCGGCTGCGCACGGCTGTCTCTTTTTCCGTCTCAATTGTTCCTTTGATCCGCCGACACGCTTTCGATGCCGAGCCCGCACACCGAAGAGCCGACCGGCGACCGTTCGGTACGCACGTTCAGGAGAAAAAAATGTTTTTGCTTGTGAAATGGAATATGACCCCGCGACCTTCGAGGAATGGATTGGCGCGAACTTTGTGCGCGGTGCTGCTTCTAGGAGCTCTTGGAAACGGCACGTTCGCGCAAGAACCTGCACCGCAGCACGCGCACGTTGTAACTCCGCTAGCCGACCTGCTACAGGAAGCGGAGAAAGACAATCCGCAGATCGAAGCGGCGCGACAGGGCTGGCAAGCGGCCAAGCAGGTTTCCACGCAGGTCTCGACGCTGCCCGACCCACAATTCACGTTGCAGCATCTGAGCGTTGGCAGCCCGCGGCCGTTCGCGGGTTACACCAACAGCGACTTCGCCTACATCGGCCTCGGAGTCACGCAAGACATTCCGTACCCCGGAAAATTGAAACTGCGGGGAGAGATTGCGAAACGCGAAGCGGACGTGTCGCAGCAACAGGTCGAGTCCGTGCGCCGAGCGGTGCTGGCCGACGTCAAAGCTTCGTACTTCCAGTTGGCCTATCTCTCAAAAACGCTCGCGATTCTCGAAAGCGACGGCGACCTGCTCAAGCAAGTCGAGCAAGCCGCCGACGCCCGCTATAGATCTGGTATGGGGACGCAACAGGACGTACTGCAAACCCAACTCCAAAAGACTAAGCTCGTGCGCGAAATTGCAATGCACCATCTGGAGGTTGGGAAACTCGAAGCCCGGTTGAAACAATTCGTCAACCGGCCGCAGGATTCACCGGACATCGAGCCCGCTGATCTCACCGAAACTCCGCTGTTGCAGTCTTACGACGAACTTCTCTCGTCGGCGAGAGCGCAGAATCCGGAACTGGCCGCTTCGCAAAAGATGATCGAAAAGCAGTCTCTCCAAGTCCATCTCGCACGCAAGGATTTCTATCCCGATTTCAATGTGCAGTACATGTGGCAGCGCACAGACCCAATGCAGTTCCGCGCCTACTACATGTTGTCCTTCGGCGTGCGCGCGCCTATTTACCGGAGCCGGAAACAGAAACCGGAATTGGTGCAGGCGCAATCCGAGGAGTTACGCGCTCGCAGTGAGCTTGAGGTTCAGTCACAGCAGGTGGCATCGGAGCTGCGCGCGCAATACGTCGTCGCGCAGCAAACGACTGAGCTCCTCAAGATTCACCGCGAAGGTCTCGCGCCTCAAGCGCGTTCTGCGTTTCAGTCCGGCCTCGCGGCCTACCAGTCAAACAAACAAAATTTCCAAGCGGTGCTCACTTCGTTCCTCGACGTGCTGCACTTCGATGAAGAATACTGGCAGAACCTCGGCGAATACGAGACCGCCGTCGCACGCCTCGAACAACTCACCGGACTCTCATTGCATGAAGAAGGAGCGAAGTGATGAAAACGTATCGCACAGGATTCTTGCTGGCATTGATTGGAAACGTGGTCCTCGCCGCTGTCCTCTTTGGATTGTGGCTGCATTATCGCGCAGTGAAGCCGATGGCGGATTCGGAAACCAAAAATGCAAGTTCCCCCGCGCAGGATTCTATGGCCAACTCGATGGCCACACCCCCTGCATCGACCGAAGCGCCGCTAGTTCCGGTGCAGATCTCTCCTCAGCGCTTGCAAAGTATCGGAGTGAGAACTGGCAAGGTCGAACGGAAATTGGTCGCAGACGAGATTCGCACTACCGGCAGTGTAGCTGCGGACGAAAGGCGGCTGGCCTACGTGCAAGTCCGGTTTTCCGGCTATATCCAGAAAGTGTTTGTCGATGCCACGTACCAATACGTCCGAAAAGGACAGCCGCTGTTCACGGTGTACAGCCCGGAGTTAGTGGTCACTGAACGGGAATATTTAGTGGCCAAGCAGAATCAACAGCAAGTGGCGCAGAGTACGGTGCAGGGTGTCGCGTTCGGCGCAGCATCGCTGCTCGACGCGGCTGCGGAGCGTCTCAAGCAATGGGGCGTTCCACAAAAAGAAATCGCCCGGCTCGAATGCACCGGCCAGGTGCAACAGGAACTGGAAGTCGATTCGCCGGTCTCCGGCTACATCACAGAGCGCAATGCTCTACCCAGCGTTGCCGTTCAGCCGGAAATGCGCCTCTACACCATCGCGGATCTTTCCACCGTTTGGGTTCAGGCGCAGGTCTTCCAGAACGGCCTCGAACGTATAAAGATTGGCGCTCCAGCAACACTCACCGTGAATACCTATCCGGGCCGGACGTTCACTGGCCACGTGGACTTCATCTATCCGCAAGTGGATATGGATACGCGAACGGCCAAAGTGCGCGTTGTGTTTTCTAATCCTGGGTTGCAACTCAAACCCGGCATGTTCGTCAACGTGAGTCTGAAGGTCCCCATGGGAAACCAACTTGTTGTCCCGGCAACCGGCGTCCTGCAGTCCGGCACTCGTGAGCTTCAAGCAGATCACGAAGTTTGACTTGCCTGGGCCGGGTGGCAAGCGCTTTGACTACCTCACGATCGACGAAGACCATCATTACTTGTTGTCCGCCCATCTCGCCGCGGACCAAACCTACGTCATCGATCTCGATACCAACAAGGTCGTCGCGACGATCACAGATACTCCGGGTGCGGAAGGCGTCGAATACGTTCCGGAACTCAAGAAGTTCTACACGTCAAACGCGCACGACAACACCATCGGTGTCGTGGACCTCAAGGAGATGAAAGTTGTGAAGAAGTTGAAAACGGAAGCGAAGCCGGACGGCAGCACGTATGCGGCTCCGTTCCACAAACTGTACGTGTCCGATGAGCGAGGCAAGGCCGAAGCTGTGGTGGACGTGCAGAAAGATGAAATCATCAATGCGCTGCACTTCGACAGCGAGACAGGAATGCCGCAGTACGATCCGGTAGCGCGCAAGGTGTATCTGAATCTGCAAGACCACAACATCTTTGCGGTCCTCGATCCTGTGACCGACACGGTGGTGGGACGGTATCCGGTTGGAAAATGCGAAGGCAACCACGGGATGGCAATCGATCCGGAACACCACAGAGCATTTCTCTCTTGTGAAGGAAACGAATTGATGACGGTGTTTGCTGCGAAGGAGATGAGAATCGCGCCCAAGCGCATCCATCGTTGGGTCCGACTTTTGGAGAAGGTTGTGTGACGCGTTTCCATGACGCCGTCGCATTGGGACCGCGGAGCAAGAGGCTGCGGCGAGCCCTCACCGCTATGAACGGCCTAGGGCGACTCAGCATCCCCTTCTTAGCCGCTCTGGCAGGATGCTATGCGCGGAATTCGCGGGAGTCAATACGCCATAATCGGCTGCAAGGCACCTGGCAACTTCCCGATGCAAGGTGAGGCCTGCAGAGGGTGCCGATCTCAGCCCCCGGCAGGCATTCGAATCACCTTCGCTCGCTCGTCTGCCTGGACGGCGACACCGTCACGGAAGGCGACAACCTTACCGGAATTGGCCGGAACACGTTCGCCAGGAACCACAATGCCCACAAGATTCAAGGGATCAGCGGCGGAGATAGCAATAGTTTCGCCGGAGGGCTGCTGATGGCGCGCAGCGCGCAAAGACTCGACGGCTAGTGGTAAGGCGAACTGCTCCCCGAGAAAACCGCTCACGAAGCGGCCGCCGCGGACTTCGCCGCGATCTTCCAGGCGCCGTAACGTAATGAGTAGCTCGCGCCACTTGGGAAGTATGGACTCCCGGGTGAGAAGCTCGCGGAAGACAATGCCGTAACGGCGCAGCAGCATCCAGCAAATGGCTTCGAGTGCTTTCGAGCGGTCGTGGATCTCGCCCGCGTAGAGCAGCGACCAGCGGCCCGCGCTGTGTCGTGGACGCGAACTGCGTCCGCTTCCTTGGCCGGAGCGGCGCTTGGGATCGATGAGCGCGCGCAGATTGTCGAAGCCGTCTGCGGTGAGCAGTCCTGCGGCGACAAGTTCCCAGAGCGCTGTTTCCACTTCTGACTTTAGCTTTCCGCTGCCGCGCACAATGTCTGCGAAGAAGGAGGCCCCGCGCTGACGCAAAAACTGTAAAACCGCGGCAGCATCACTGCTGAGGCCAGCTACTTCCGCGTTGCCGGCTTCGTACCGCGGAATCATCCAATCCGCATCTTCACGCACGAAGAAGGTAATGGGGGCAACGCTGGTGGGGATGACGCGGCGTTTTCCGTCCGTGAATGCTTCAACCGTTGCGGGATGCGGAGAGAGGCGGCCCCAGCCAACCGCACCGGTCAGGCAAAGCTGGTCCAGCACTTTGGAGTCGAAGCTGGCGATGCGACGCTTAAGGATTTCGCGTTCCCAGGAATTCGCCGGAGCTTCAAAGCCTTGAATCTGGCGAACCGCTTCGAGCGCGCCGCGCTCGCCGAGAAGCTGAGTGCCCGAGGCTACATGCTGCCAGCAAAGCAGCCAGTTCATGAATTGCGCTGCCGTGACGGACTGAATTTCCTTTCGGAGTTGTCCCAAGGTCAGGCGATGAATGCGAGCGAGCAGGCGGCGTTCGCACCACTCCATTTGGTCGGAGTGCGGATCGGTAAATTTGCCGCGCAGCACAACGCCGCTGGACTCCAGCCTCAGGAGAATGTTCTCTATATCCTGGACGGGGAGAGCGAGGACGCCGCCAAGCTGGCTGGCGGTGACGGGACCGGCATGAGCGATCCATCCGGTTATGAGGCTCAGCAGAACCTCGTCGCGCGAGACCCCCGGTGAGTCCACCATTGGCAGCGGGGCATCGAAGTGCGCTGAGGGGAAGATTTGCATGAATGCTGGGGCACGTTCCGCCGCGACCCAGTAGGTTTCGCTGCCCACGTGCGCGCGACCGACCCGGCGAACAGCGACGAGCCGGTCGAACAATGGACTCCATGCACTCAGCGATTCCTGCGACTTGGCGAGCAAATGATTTTTTGGGAGCGGGTCTGTGTGGATGCGAGCGGGCAAGGCGATCCAGGTGAGGAGCGCATCGTGCAACTCTTCGGCGTCACGCACATCGGGCCAGGCCTCATCGCGGACGGTGGCGATGGCAGCAGGATCGAGCCGCCCGATTTCTCCGAGCACGGAATCGGGCAGGACGCGACGCATTTCCACGGCGCGAGCGCGGCGCTCCTCGAGCGGGGCATCATCGAGATAGGCGTAGGGATTGGCGTTCAGAATCTCGTGGGAAAACTGCGAAGGCGCGGGCGTGTCCACGGCAAGGCAGGTGATGCGGCCGTCGGCAATGTCGCGCAGCAGGCGATTGAGTCCTTCGAAGTCCAACGCTTCGGTAAGTACGTCCTTCATCACTTCGCGGATCAGCGGATGATCGGAGATGGTGATTTCGCCCGGAATGTTTTCCTGGCAAGCGAGGGCTTCGGGAAAAACGGCGGCCAGCAAATCATCGGCGCGCATGCGCTGGATTTGCGGCGGAACCTTTTTCCCGCCACGAAAACGAAGCAAGGCGAGCGCGCGCCCAGCATCCCAGCGCCAGCGCGCGGTGAAGAGCGGGGAAGCGAGCACAGCCTGCTCCAGAACAAAGCGAACCGAATCGGGATGGAGAAAATGAAAGACGTCGGCGAGAGGAAAGCTGTGCTGCTCGCTGAGAGAGATATTCAGCCCGTTGTCGGTGGCCGCAGCTTGCAGCTCGAAATTGAAGGAACGGCAGAAGCGCTTGCGCAGGGCGAGGCCCCAGGCTTTGTTGATGCGCGCGCCGAAGGGGGCATGGATCACGAGTTGCATGCCCCCGCTTTCGTCGAAGAAGCGCTCGGCGATGACGGTGGTTTGCGTGGGAACCGCTCCTAGTAGAGCGCGGCCAGCCGCGACGTATTCGACAGCTTGCTCGGCTCCCGCGTCGTCAAGGCCGCATTCGAGTTTGAGCCAATTCGCTGCCGCGCGGATCCCTGTGGCGGTGTGCTCGCTCGAGTCTGAAGCGCCAGAGGGAACGAGCGCGCTGATTTTCTCGCGCAAGTCAGAGACATGGGCGGAGAGTTCGTCCGTGCGCGACGGCGCCTCGCCACGCCAGAACGGCACGTTGGGCGCCGCACCTTGCGCGTCTTCAACAAGAACGCTACCGGCCTGCACGCGGCGAATACGCCAGGAGGTGTTTCCCAGAAGCATGATGTCACCGGCCATGCTTTCGACGGCAAAGTCTTCGTCTACCGTGCCGATCACCGTGCCTTCGGGTTGCGCAACCACGGTATACAGCGAGTTTTCGGGGATCGCGCCACCGCCGGTGATTGCCGCGAGGCGGCTGCCGCGGCGACCGCGAACCATTCCGTTCACGCGGTCGCGATGGAGGTACGCCGCGTAGCGTCCGCGCGCGCTGGCGATGCCTTCGGAGAGCATATCGATAATTTCGTCGAAATCCGCGCGCGCCAGATCGCGATAGGAATAAGCGCAGCGCACAGTCTGAAATAGTTCCTCCTCGTGCCAATCTTCCGCGGCGCAGATGGCCACGATTTGCTGAGAAAGAATATCCAGGGGCGCTTCAGGAATAGCGATGCGGTCGAGATCGCCTTGACGAATGGCGCGCACCAGCGCAGCGCATTCGAGGAGATCGTCGCGAGTGGTGGCGAAGAGGCGGCCCTTGGGCACTGCACCGCGCCAGTGGCCGGCACGGCCGATGCGCTGCAAAGCAACCGAAATCGATCGCGGCGAGCCGATCTGGCAAACGAGATCGACGCTGCCGATATCGATACCAAGTTCGAGAGACGCCGTCGCTACAAGCGCGCGAATTTCTCCGGCCTTCAGTTTTCGCTCGGCGACAAGGCGCAGCTTGCGCGACAAACTACCGTGGTGCGCGGCAACGCCCTCTTTTCCCAGGCGTTCACCAAGGTGATGCGCCATACGCTCGGCCAGGCGCCGCGTATTGACAAAAACAAGCGTGGAACGATGCTGCGTGGCAAGCGCGGCAACGCGATCGTAGATTTCGTCCCACATTTCGTTGGAGGCTACGGGGCCGAGCTCGCGGCCAGGAACTTCAATGGCCAGGTCGAGCTCACGCCGATGACCTATGTGCACGATCACGGGATCGGGGCGGCCCGCGCCAGTGAGAAAATGGGCCACGAGTTCGATGGGCTTTTGCGTGGCGGAAAGGCCGATGCGTGTGAGGTGATTGCCGGTCAAATGATCGAGACGTTCGAGCGAGAGCGCCAAGTGCGCGCCGCGCTTGTCATCAGCAACCGCATGGATTTCGTCCACAATGACGGATCTGACGGTCCTTAAGATTTCGCGGCTTTTCGCGGCAGTCAGCAGGATATAGAGAGATTCCGGAGTGGTGACCAAAATGTGTGGCGGGCGGGCCAGCATGGCGCGGCGCTCGTGCGCAAGTGTGTCGCCGGTGCGCACGGAAGTACGAATTTCCGGCATGAGCAAGCCGCGCTGCCCCGCGAGCTGCACAATTTCGCCGAGCGGGATTTCGAGGTTTTTCTGAATGTCGTTGCTCAGCGCCTTGAGCGGCGACACGTAAAGCACTTCGGTGCGGTCGGTCAAGTCTCCGCTAAGTGCCTTGCGCACTAGGCGATCGATGCAAATCAGAAACGCGGCCAGCGTTTTGCCGGAGCCTGTCGGAGCGGAGATCAGCGTGGTTTTCTCGGCGAGAATGTGCGGCCAACCTTGTTGTTGCGGCTCCGTGGGTGTGCCGAAGCGGCTGACGAACCAATCGCGGACGAGCGGGTGTGCCCATTCCAAGTCCGAGGAGACCGGGGGTGAACTTTCGGTGTTCATTGCCTAACGTTAAATTATAACGTGAACGTTCCTGGGCTTACAGACGGCGAGGAGCGGCAACCGACCCGGGGATCGGGAGGCTCGAGTATGACCTTCCATCACATGGATTCCATGCTGCAGTCGCGAATTCAGGGCGGCCAGCCGGTTCGCCCTAGCAGGCTCAGCGATTCGTGATCGGGTCCTCGATTTCGAACTTTAGTTCGCCCGGGCCCTTGAAATAAGCAGTTCTGACTCCCCAATCTTTGTTGGTTGGCGGTTCCAGGGCGATCCCACCCCGTTCAATAACGGCCCGGAAGTCGCGGTCGCAATCGTCGCTTTCGAATCCCACGGTCGCCGACTCCGGGCGTTTATTCCATCGCGTTGATGGCTTCGGATGCTGCCGCCGTTCTGGATACAGCCGGCGTCGAGACCGCCCGCATCTCGGCGTCTCCATGGGAGGCATGATTGCGCAGGAGTTTGCGCTTCAATATCCGAGCCGCGTGCGCTCGCTGTTTCTTGGTTGCACGGCTGCGGGCGGCCCCTATGTGCTGCACCTGGCTGGTCCGTCTCGAAAATGTGGCTGGCGTGCGGGGTCAATACGAGTTTGGCCCTTGGAATACGCCCGGCGATTAGCTTGGCATTCGCGGACGGAACGAGCCTGTCGGTTTCGCCGTGAATGAGGAGCGTGGGCGCCAAGATATGCGCGATGCGAGAATAGGCTTCCCATCCGAAAATCCCTTGAAGTTGGCCCGCGTGTCCCTGCGGGGTGGGATACCCCTTCATGCGGATAGCCATATCTTCGTCGATGCGCCCGCGCGGAGTAGCAGCGTCATAGATGAAGGGGACAATGGCCTCCTTGGATTCTTCAGGCGTCAGGTCACGGCGCATCAGAGTTTGCAGCGCCGCAGGTTCTGCCTGTACGGCATCTTTCCACCGGCATCCTCCGCAGCCAAGCGGGCAGCAATCTTCACTCTTCGACTAGGAAATTACTTCGGAAAATGCAGTGCGACCACTTGCACATATAGCGCGTCAATGGTCAAGGTGAACGGCTTATCGAACATCCGTCCGATCGCCAGTCTTGTGCTCTTCGATTTGGAAGCGCAAGAATCTGTGGATTGCTGCAAGGGCCGCTTTGTTCGCAGAGGAAATAACAACACGTCCCCCATCGGGCGTTTCCTCGAACGAGTAATGAATATCTTTCCGCAACCGCTTCATTTCTGGCACTCCGGGCGGAACAGTATCGTGAACGAACATCGGAATATCGAAATCTCCACTTTGAAATGCTTTTGCGATGTGTCCTAGGTGCATCCTAATTTGGTTTCGATTGGAAGAATCGGCAGAGTCCTTAGCCTCAACCTGAATCACTCCCCATTTGAGTTCAATAGGAAGTGGTGGGTCGTGGCAGTGTGCGAAAAACCCATGCCTTTTTCGCCACGCTCATTCATCTGAGTATGCGGGGCGTGCATAACACACTCTGTCTGCGATTCCGGCTTCTGGCTTGATTGACCGAAAACTCCTACTGCGAGTGCGATTAGAAGAATCAGCTTCATAGCTCCCCCCGCTTTTGAATGGCGGGACCCAAATGTCGGGCATGGGTCTTCGGGTGAGTCTTGCAGTTTTCCAGCGGTCGAGCCTGTTTGCCGCGTCGGATGGGCACTACTGGACTACAATTGAGTGCGGATGTGTCCCAAAAGATGAGCTTTGCTCCTCAATTTGAGATAACGAATTCGATCACGGCAGAGTTGACGAGGATCGAACGGGCGCGTGGATTTTTGGACGCGGCCAAGCTTTCCGAGGACTGGATCGCGGATATGCAAAAACGCGCCCTCGTGCTTGAGGCGCACTATACGACGCATATCGAAGGCACTCAACTTACCCTTGAACAATCGGAGCGCATTCTCGCAGGCCAAAAGGTCCGAGGCGCTAGACCGGATGATGCGCAAGAGCTCCTCAACTACAAGAAGGCGTTTGAATTGGTTTCAGGTTACTTGGAGAGCGGCGAGCCGATCACCGAGGCATTGATACGCCAGATTCACAAGCGCCTGGTTCAAGGCGTGCGTGGAAACAAGGCGTCACCGGGAGAATATCGCAAAATTCAAAATTACATCGTCAACTTGCGCACAGGAGAGAAGACATATACGCCGCCACCACCGCTCGAAGTTCCACAGATGATGACCGACTTCGTCTCGTGGCTGCAGAAGGACACACAAATACATCCAGTCATTGTGGCCGGCATTGCTCAGTTTCAACTCGTTCACGTTCACCCCTTTGTTGACGGCAACGGACGCACGGCACGTTTGCTTTCGACTCTTTGCCTCTACAGAACAGGTTACGATTTCAAGCGGCTCTTCACTATCAGCGAGTATTACGACCGCGACCGGCCCGCTTATTACAAAGCGCTGCAGGGCGTGCGCCAGCGTGGAATGAACATGACTGGCTGGCTCGAATACTTCACAGAAGGCTTGGGCGCGCAGATGCGCGACGTTCAAATGACTGCTGAGCACGTCATGCGCAAGGATGTGATTCTGGTGAGAGCACGGAAGAACGGATTGAAAGAGCGACCCGTTGCGCTTCTTGGTTATTTGCTGACCGCTTAAGGCGACCGTGGCAGAGTGTGAAGAGAAACTGAAGATGAATAGAAGAACGCTTCAGCGCGATCTTAAGCTACTGGTTGAGAAGGGCCTAGTCCGCGAGGTCGGCACCGGTCCCACTGACCCCACCAAGTACTATCAGCCGCTACTGTGACAAGCTGTGACAGGTTACTGTGACAAGCTATGAAAGCCGATTGTGACAACACCTGGTTCGGCATTTGCCCGCAGCCTGACCGTACTGGCCGCTTTTGACCTGACCCCTGAGGCTCGGCAAGGGAGTATAATATGTTGTGTATC
>Ga0137395_10001223_pt1 | contig 11822 bp, 10 predicted proteins | sample czobulk216metaG_FD_108283 | JGI IMG/M metagenome (GOLD analysis project Ga0137395, IMG submission 108283) | Vadose zone soil microbial communities from Angelo Coast Range Reserve, California, USA - czobulk2.16 metaG | ecosystem: Environmental > Terrestrial > Soil > Vadose zone | place: USA...
CGGAACAAGTCCTGGTGAAACGACCGGGTGTGGCGATCCCAGTATTTCTCGGTCGCCGCCAGATCCTCGCGCAGGCGCCGTGCGGTGTCCAGATCGCCGGCCTGGGCCGCCCAGATCGCATACCCGGCACGCGCCTCGACGCTGCCAAATCGAGCCACCGCGGCCTCGAACTGCTGGCGAGCGTCCTCGGATCGCCCCCCTGCAGCCAGGGCCTGCGCAAGCAGCAGGCAGACCTGTTCCGGACGAAAATCCGGGTTGCGCTCGCTCAGCGAGTTCAGCAAATCCAGCGCTTGAGCCGCCTGCCGGTTCTCGAGGCGGGCCCGCGCGGCGCTGAATCGAATCTCGGGATCGTTCGCGAACGGCCCTTGCAGGCACGCATCGAAATGCCCGATCGCCTCTGATGCGGCCCCATCGGCGAGCAAGGCGTTGGCCAGGCGCATCCGATTCTGGACGGTTGGCGACAACTCGAACGCATGGCGGGCTTGCCGCAGTTCGCGCCCCGGGTTCAGACTCTGGACGATCGACCGCGCGGCCACGCCCACGTCCCGGTTCAGGCGTGAACCCGGCAGGTACTCGACCAGCAAGTAGACCAGGCTGCCGAGCAGAGGAAACGAAAACAGGATGAACAGCCAGTAGATCGGGCGTCCGGTACGCACGGCGTGCACCGCGAAAAACAGCGCGATCAGAATGTGAAGGCCAAGGCCCAGGAACGGCATACGTGCTCACTGAAATGAATCAGCGCACATGATAGACGCGGGTCGTGCGCGGTATCGAAGGGACCGTGCCGCTGGCGTCCAGACCCTCGGCGCGTTAGATTGCGGCCCTCCTGGCCACTTCGAGAACCTATGAAGATCACGCAAGGACCTCGCACCGGATGCGCGGGGATCGCGTCCGGCCGCACGCTGCTTGGCCTGGCGGCCTGGACGCTGGCAGCGGCCAGCACGGCGCAGTGGAAATCGGACCTGGACGCCTGCGCGCGCGCCTCGCTGTCGGCCGAGCAGCGCGCCGAGGTGTGCACGAAGGCGCTCCAATCCGAGGGGCTGTCGCCTCAGGATCAGGCCGTCACCTATAACAATCGGGGCGTGGCATGGAAATCGAAGGGTGATGTCGACAGGGCGATTGCGGACTATGACCGGGCCGTTGCCCTGGATCCGCGCTTCGCCAATGCCTACAACAACCGGGGCGCGGCGCTCGGCTCCAAGGGCGACCTCGACTCGGCGATCGCCAATTTCGATCAGGCGATCCGCCTGGACCCCAAGCTGGCGCAGGCCTACGACAACCGCGGAGTGGCCCTGCTGTCCAAGGGCGATCTGGACGGCGCGCTCAAGGACCTGGGCGAGGCGATTCGCCTGGACCCGCAGACCGATCGCAACTACCTCGACCGGGCCGGTGCCTGGGAAGCCAAGGGAGAGATGGGCAAGGCGGTCGCCGATTTGAGCGAAGCGATCCGCATCAATCCGACCCATGAGGACTTGTTCGTGGCGCGCGGCCTGATCTGGGACAGACAGCGCAACACGACCCGAGCCATTGCCGATTACGCCGAAGCGATCCGCTTGAATCCGCGGTTCGCCGAGGCCTACAACAACCGATGCAACACGTGGCTTACCAAGGAAGCGTACGACCAGGCGATCGCCGATTGCAGCGAGGCGATCCGGATCGATCCGCACCTGGCTCCGGCCCGCTTTAACCGTGGCGTGGCCTGGAGCATCGCGAACGAATATGCCAAGGCGAAGGCAGAATTCGACGAGGCGATCCGCCTGAATCCGCAGTTCGCGCCGGCCTACAAGAGCCGCGCCGCGCTGTATTTCTACCAGGGACAATTCGAATCCGCGCAGTCCGATCTGGCACAGGCCGCGCAATTGCGGCGTGCGGATCCGTATGTCGCACTCTGGCGCTTCCTGGCACAGGCCCGCGCCGGCCAGGCCGAAGCGGCGGCCCGCGAACTGGCGCGGAGCGCGCCCGAAGGCGCGCGCGGGGCGTGGCCGGCACCGGTTTTCGATCTGTATCTGGGCCGCAGCGACCCTGCCTCGGTCTTCAAGGCCGCGCAGCAGGGCGATGCCGATGTGCAGCGGGATCAGCAGTGCGAAGCGGCGTTTTACGTCGGCCAATGGCACCTGCTGCGCGCCGAGAAAGGCTCGGCTGTGCGGTTGTTCGAGGATGCTCAGCGCAATTGCCGCAAGAGTTTCAGCGAGTCCGGGGGCGCGCGCGCCGAGCTCGACCGCATGGCGAAATAGCCCGAGTGGCCGCAGGGGATCTGCGGCCATCGCACCGGCGTCCAGCGGTGTTATGCTGCATTGCAGCAGCCAGATCCGCCGCTGCCATCGCAGGAGCATGCCCAGATGAATGACGTCTCGATTCGCTCTCCCGTGCGAAGGTTGCCGGAGCGCAGCCCGGCGTCGCCGATCATGCTGTCGTCCTATCAGGTCGCGGCGCGCATCACTAACGTCGCTTTGACGGCCCAGGTCCAGATCGCCTACGGGTACGCGGTGGCGGCCGGCGAGAACGCCGAGCGGGCCGCGCGCTGCATCGAACGGACCTGGCCGGATACGCCACTTCGATCGTTGGTCGCTCGCGCCTACCGTGCCCAGGCCCGTGCGCGCAAGGATGTGGCCCGCGAGGTGCTGGCTCGTGCCCGCGAGCGCTGCGGCCTGGCCTACGCGCGGCTGTACCCCTGATGCCCATTCCGAGAGGCGCGCGGTCCTGTCCTGACCGGCGGACGGGCCAGGGCGAAACCACGCGATCGACCCACCGGAGCTGACCTTGCCCAGCCGCGTTGCCCGGAGGCAAACGATCTGGTATCTGTGAGTTTTTCAGAGCGACCCGGTCAGGATGTGTGAACCGATTCGCAGGGCTCTCAGGTGATCTTTTCCGGCCAGTCGACGACCACCGGCTGGTAATCTGGCTGTTCCTCAAAGGTCTGGCGCTGGTCTATGTCGCCGCCTTCGTGTCGCTGGCGGTGCAGATCGACGCTCTGGCCGGCCCCGATGGGATCCTGCCATTTCACGCATTACTGGACCGGGCGTTCGAGCAGGACGGCTACCGCGCCGCGCTGCGGCTACCGACGGTATTTTGGCTATGCAGCAGCGATGCAGCGCTGCAAGGCGCCGCCATCGCGGGCGCGGTCCTGGCGCTGCTGCTGTTGCTGGGTTGGGGCTGGCCGCGCACGATTCTGATTGCCTTGTACGTCCTGTACCTGTCGCTGTTCCACGCGGGACAGATCTTCACTTCGTTCCAGTGGGACACCCTGCTGCTGGAGTGTGGCTTCCTGGCAATCTTCCTGGTCGATGCGCCGACGCGGCTGGTCCTGCTGCTGTATCACTGGCTGCTGTTCCGCCTGAGGTTCCTGTCGGGCTATTCCAAGCTCGCCAGCGGCGATCCGTCGTGGCGCGATTTCACCGCGCTGGAATACTATTTTGAAACGCAGCCACTGCCGCACGTGGGCGCCTGGTACGCGCATCAACTTCCGCCATGGCTGCTGAAAACCGGAGTCGGCTTCACCTTCTTCGTTGAACTGATCGTGCCGTTTTTCATCTTTCTGCCGCGCCCGTTTCGCATCTTCGCGGCCGGCACGACGATCCTGGCGCAGCTGTTGATCATGGCGACCAGCAACCACAATTTCATCAACCTGCTGACCATCCTGCTGTGCCTGTTCGTGCTGGACGACCGCGTCATTGCCGGCATCGCGCCGCAGCGCGTTCGAAATCGCCTCGCCGGCCGGCCGCGCCCGGACCAGCCCGGCCTGTGGTCGACGGTGCCGTCAGGCGCTGCCGCGTTGCTGATCCTGGCCGTCAGCCTGAGCGCGCTGATCGTCGCTCAGGCGCGGCGCCCCTTGCCGGATGCGCTGTACCCGATCGTCGCAATCGGGCCGGCCTTCGGTATCGGCAGCCTTTACCACCTGTTTCCGACCATGCAGACGCAACGGCAGGAACTCCGGATCGCCGGCAGCTACGATGGCACGACTTGGCAGTCCTACGAGTTCCGGTTCAAACCCGACGCACTGCAAAAAGCTCCGCCATTCATCGTGCCCCACCAGCCTCGCCTCGATTGGATGATGTGGTTCCTGCCCCCGCAATGGAGCGACACCGGCTACTGGTTCCCGCATTTTCTGGATGCACTGCGCCAGAACAATGCGGCCGTCACTCGCCTGCTGGCGCGCAACCCGTTCGAGGGAAAAGCGCCGCCAAACCGTCTGCGGGTCGGTGCCTTTCGTTATCACTTCACGACACCGCAGGAACGAGCGCAGAGCGGCAACTGGTGGAAGTCCGAGTATCTGGGCGAGTTCCCGGACGTGCCGCCCCGGCGTCCCTAGGCCTAGATGACCGCGATCTATCCTGAGCGCATCGTCTGCCTCACCGAGGAGCCGACCGAGGTTCTGTACGCCCTTGGCGAGGAGCGGCGCATCGTCGGAATTTCCGGCTTCACCGTGCGGCCGGCGCGCGCGCGCCAGCAGAAGCCGCGGGTTTCTGCATTCACGAGCGCCAACGTGGATCGGATCCTGGAGCTTGCGCCGGACCTGGCGATCGGATTTTCCGACATGCAGGCGGATATCGCGCAGGCCCTGATCCGAAGTGGCGTCGAGGTGTGGATCAGCAACCACCGCTCGGTGGACGGCATCCTCGGCTACGTGCATCGGCTCGGTGCAATGGTCGGCGCAGAAAACTCGGCTCGGGTCTACGCGCAGCAGTTGCGGACGCGGCTCGACCAGTTCCGGGAGTCGGGCGCGCGCCTGCCGCGCCGCCCCAGGGTGTACTTCGAAGAGTGGGACGAGCCGATGATCAGCGGCATTAAATGGGTCAGCGAACTGATCCAGATTGCGGGAGGAGACGACATCTTTCCGGAGCTGGCCGCAGCGAGCCTCGGCCGCAACCGCATTCTCACCGATGCGACCGAGGTGCTCAGGCGTGCGCCGGACATCATCATCGGGTCATGGTGCGGCAAGAAGTTCCGCCCCGAGCGGGTCGCTGCCAGGGCCGGTTGGGGCGAGATTCCGGCGGTGCGCGACGGCGAGATGCACGAGATCAAATCGCCGCTGATCCTGCAGCCCGGGCCTGCGGCGCTGACCGACGGGCTCGATGCGCTGCGCGCCATCATCGCCCGGTGGGCCGTCAAGGTGCCCGCTTCCGGCTGACAATCCCGCACCCCGAGACGTCAAGCCGGATCGGCGATGTCGATGACGCAGGCCGGGTTGAATGCCGGGTTCTCGAACACCAGCTCGCTCGGATTCGCCACTTCGTTGCGATTCGCTGCGTAACCGCGCGGATTGCTCACCACCCGACAACCACCGACGCGGTAATCAAAGCTGTCGTGCACGTGGCCGTGCAGCCAGACATCGGCCAGCACGACCAGTTCGGTCAGGTCGCTGACGAAGGCGCCGTTGACCGGATCACCCGCATACCGGGGATGAATCGAGCCCGGATGCGGCGCATGGTGCGTGATGACGACCGTGCGGCCGCCATAGGCCCGCGAGAGATGCTGTCCCAGCCACTGTCGGCTGCGCTGGTGATCGACCAGCACTTGAGCGGCGCGCAGCGGTCCGGAGCGCGTCCGGATGCGGCGATGGTCCAGGACAAATTCTTCCGCCGCCTCCATCGCGAGCGACTGGGCATGGCCGGATACCCGATAGTCGGTCCAGAGCGTGCACCCGAGAAACCGTAACTGGCCGACTTCAATGGCGTCATTGTCCAGGAAATGCACCGAGGTACCGTCCGCCGCGCGCCGCAGATCGCCGCGCAACTGCTCCCACAGGCCGTCGTAATACTCGTGGTTCCCAGCCAGATACAGCACGGGTACCGGCCAGTCGGCGAACAGTTCGATGGCGCGCCGGCCTCGGTGAATATCTCCGGCCAGAACCAGCAGATCGGCGCCGCGCGCGGGAGCAATCAGCTGCTCGAGCGGCCAGCGGCGCTCGAGCAAGTCAAGATGCAGGTCCGAGGCCAGCTGAACTCGCATGTTTTGCAGCGATGGTCTTCAGAAAATATCGTGGCAGCCCGCGGTCCTCATTTCGGACCCCGTGCCTTGAGCAGCGCGATCGAACGATTTTCGTCGATCAGGTGTCGCCGTCCATCCGCGGTCGTGGTCGCCCCTTGCGCGATCAACGCGATGACCTGCGCAGGCGAAAGTGATGGATCAAGCGCGATCAGCTTGGCGGCAAGATTGACCACATTCGGCGCCGCCATCGAGGTTCCGGACAGCTTGAGTCGGCTTCCTCCGGGAACCAGGCTGTCGACCCAGTAGCCGCTGGCGTGGACGACCACCGTGTCGCCGTGGCTGGTAAACGACGTTTCATCGCCCGCCTGGTTTACCGCGCCGACGCTGATCAAGTTGGGCAGGTGCAGCGAGGCCGGCACGTCTTCGATGAAGCCGACGTTGCTGTCCGAGTTGCCGGCTGCCGTCACGAACAGCGTATCGGGTGCCGATTGGATCGCCCTCACGATGGCTTCGCGCCAGATCGCGAACAGCGCGGCAGCGCGCTTTTTCCTCTGGTCTGGATCGGCTCCGCCCCCGGTCTTTGAAAGCCATGTCTCGAATTCCTGCGCGTCGTCACCCCAGCTCATGTTGACGACTCGAACGTGGCGCGTGCGGAAATAGGTCGCCATCTGCCCAAACGCGTCGCCGAGGCGGTGAGCCCACTCATCCGTCGGTGCAAACGGCAGGTCCGGCAGTTGATCGTTGAACCGTGCAACGACCAGCCGTGCCGCCGGATTGCCGCGCACCGCGATGCCGGCGCAGTGCGTCCCATGAATGTAGAAGCCGAGGACCTTGTTCAGCTCCAGCAGGTCGTGCATCTGATCCGGCGACAGCGTATTGAATTTCTTCTGCACGGTCGCGGCTTCGGGCGAATCCATGCCGTTCTGCAGATCGAGGATTCCCTTGATCTGATCGCGAAAATCCGGGTAGGCCTTGCGCTGCTCGTCGGTCAACGGATACAGCCAGTCCGGGGACGGATTGCCCACGTCATCGAACGCCAGTCCGTGGCTTCCGCTGGCCGTGGGATCGGGGTCCGTATAAAGTTGACGCGGGAACAGAGAAACATCGATTCCCGAGTCCCAGATGCCGACCAGGACCGGCGTCAGCGCCTGGTCACTGGCCAGCGTGACCTCGCGGGCAGACCAGATCTCGGGTTTGACGACGTCGTGCAGCGCGATGTATTCGTGTAGCGCCTCGCCATGTTCCGCACTGAGCGGAATCGCCGATTTCAGGTTGTTGCGCGCCGCAATCAGGGCCCACGCCTCGTGGTTGTCGACGGCCCCTGACCGGGCCACCGCGGGGTCGAGCTCCGTCTTGACCTCGCCCAGGGCGGCCGCACGGCTATTCAGGCGCGCTTGAGCGAACGACGACTTGACTTCGTCCTGAACGATGTCCCACGGCAGCATATCGATCGACGCCTGATAATGTCTGCGAAAGGCCTGCACGTAGGCGGGGCCGTTCGCGCGGCCTGCATCGAGTGCCGCCTGCAGCCTGGCGCCGGCGAAAAGTCCACTCGTCAGTTTGCGCGAAGGCTTTTCCTGCAACGCGCGCAAGGCCTGTACGGTCTGAAGCCCGGCCCGATATTCGCCAGCGAGTTCCTGCAAGTCGAGCTTGGCGGCCAGCAGTTCCCGCATCGTCGACTTGTCCTCGATATCGAGATCGGCAAGGACGTGCTCCAGGTCGGAGCGAACCCTGGCGGCGAACGCGTTGAACTTTGCGTCGTCGGCCTCGACGAACTGGGACGCTGTCCCGCCAATGGCGTAGCTGGACCGCGGCAGATCCGCTTGCCGGGTGACTCGGGTCTTGGCCTCCGCCCCTGCCGAAAGCCCGCCGCCTCCAAGCATGATCAGGCAGGTCAGAGTTCCCCACTGGGCCATCCACGGCCCTGGCGTCCAGGATATCGCGCGCACGACGAGCCCCTTACGTCGATCGAAGCAGAGCGCAATTTACACGCCTGGCCGCGATGGCGTACGGCCAGATGCGTACAGGCTCAGCAGGCGCTGCGCGGTGACCGCCATATGATTCCGAAGAGCGGCCGGCTTTAGAACTTCTGCCTCGGCCCCGAGGCGGATCAGCTCCGCAGCGGCATGGTCGACCGATTCGATGGGAATCGTCACTCGCCGCCACCCGCCGGCGTCGCTGCGGCCCGCCGTGTCGTCGATCGCCTGCGCCACGGCGGCGCTCGAGCGGCGCAGCCACTTCAGGCCTGCCGGAGAAGCTCGAATCACCGCGCTGCCCCGGTAGATCTCCGATTCGAAGCGGGCGATCGACGCCGCCCAGTGCCGCGCCAGATCGAAGTTCTCCGGCCGCCCGAACCATTCTTCGCGCGCCTCGACCGCGTGGATGTTCGAGAGCCGATAGGTGCGCGAGTCCTTCCCGCCGGCCGCCACGACGTACCACTCGCCGGCCTTCAGCACGAGCCCCAGCGGCTCGATGACGCGATCGACCATGCCCTTCCAGCTTTGGTAGCGGATTGCCAGTCGCCGCTCATTCCACACGGCCTGCGCGATGGCGGGCAGCGAGTCAGCCCGCATCGGTTTCTGGTACCAGCCGACCGGATCAAGATGGAAGCGGGAGCTCACGCGGCGCGCATCGGCCTGCCAGTCGGCCGGAAGCGCAGCGAGCAGCTTCAATTGCGCGGATGCCATCGCCTCGCCGAGCCCCAGCTGTGACGCGGGCCCGGGCGCGCCTGCCAGGAACATGGCCTGAGCTTCACTCGGCGTAAGGCCGGTCAGCCGCGTGCGCCAGCCGTCCAGCAGCTCGAACCCTCCGGCGACGCCACGCCGGACGATGACCGGCACCCCGGCCGCGCCCAGTTGATCGATGTCCCGATAGACGGTGCGCAGCGACACCTCGACCTTCTCGGCGAGCGCCCGCCCGCTCATCCGCCGGTGGGACTGCAACATCATCAGGATCGAAAGCAGGCGGCTCGCACGCATGCGCGGACCTTACCAGAATACCTGCCACGCGCTGTCAGGTATGGGCGCGCACCATGCAACACCTGTGCCGAACGGTTCAAGTTCCGGAGACCACCATGGATCAGACCACGCCGCTCCAGTACGACCACAGCGCCGTCATCGAGCTGCGCCAGTACAGGCTGCATGCGGGCCGCCGCGATGCCCTGATCGACCTGTTCGACCGCGAGTTCCTGGAAAGCCAGGAGACAGCCGGCCTGCGGGTGATCGGACAGTTCCGCGACGCGAACCGGCCGGACCACTTCGTATGGCTGCGGGGATTTCCCGACATGTGCTCCCGTGCCGAAGCGCTGAAGGCGTTCTATGGTGGACCGGCGTGGAAGGCGCATCGCGAGGCGGCCAATGCAACCATGGTCGACTCCGACGACGTTCTTCTGCTTCGGCCGGTCGATGCGGAGTCCGGATTCTGGTTGCCGAAGCAGCGGGCAGCCGTGGGCACCTCCCGCCCGGCGAAGTCGCTCGTCATGGCGACCGTTTACCTGCTCACCCGCCCGGTCGACGAGAACTTCGCGCGCTTTTTCGACAGCCGCGTGAAGCCCCTGATGGAGGAGACCGGCGCCGTGCCGATCGCGCGATTGCGGACGGAGTATGCACACAACACCTTTCCGGCGCTGCCAGTGCGGACCGGGGAAAACGCGTTCGTGTGGTTCGCATGCTTCGGAAGCGCCGCCGATCACGCCCGTCATGACTTGAGCCTGTCGCGCTCCAGCCAATGGCTGAACGATGTGCGGCCGGCGCTTTCCCTGTACCTGAAGTCCCCCGCACAGCATTTGTTGCTCGAGCCGACGGCGCGCTCGCTGCTGGGTGAGGTCGGCCCCTCCGGGTACACCACCGACCGCACCGGCGACGTGCACGATTTCGATTTCCTCGCCGGTACCTGGAGCATCGCGAATCGGCGTTTGAAACGGCGCGGCGCCGCCAGCAACGAGTGGGACGAGTTCCCCGCCACCGGTCACGCCGAAATGCACCTGGGCGGCGTTGCCAACACCGACGAAATCATCTTTCCCGCCCAAGGGTGGGCCGGAATGACGCTGCGCGCTTTCGACCTCGAAAAACGCCAGTGGTCGATCTACTGGATCAACAGCCGCCTGGGCAAGTTGCTGCCTCCGGTGGTCGGTGGATTCGCGGGCGATCGCGGGGAGTTCTACGGTGAGGACCAGGACGAAGGTCGTCCCGTGAGAGTGCGCTTCATCTGGACCCGGCTGGGGCCGGACGCGGCTCGATGGGAACAGGCGTTCGCATCGGACGGCCAGGCCTGGGAAACGAACTGGATCATGGAATTGAAGCGCGTGTCGGCAGTCGATCAGCAGGCCAAGCCGTCCTGAAGGCGCGTGACCTTCGGCACTGTCGGCGGCCGAGGCGAACGGCAGGCCGAATGCAAGTTCGATCCTCGGCGGATCGCTGGTTCAGCGATCCGCTCTAAAGGGCAGCGTCTTGGCATCTTGCCTGCAACACCATCAGGACAGCCAGCGCCGCATTCTTCTGATCGCTGCCCCACGGAGGGCCGACTGATTTGCCGAGGGTGGCGACCTTCAGCGTCAAGCCGTCAAGCTCGGTCGCCAGCAGGTTGACCGCGTGCTGAGCGAGCTGCTTCTGCGGAATGGCGGTCACGGCCAGCCCACACAGCTCGGCGGCCCTGACCAGGGCGTCCGGGAACAGGGCCCCCTCGGCTTTGTGCATTCGAAAATGCACTGCGAGAATCTGGCCGGTGCTCCAGTCCGGCATCGGTTCGGGGACGAGAACGGCACAGGCGGCGACGTCATGCCCCGAATCGCGAGAGCGCTTCACCACTGCGCGTATCTGTCGCACTGCGACGCGGCGTGCTGCCTCGGTTGCTCGCTTCACGAGATCTCGCGCATCGCTCGCGTCCAAGCCCGCCGCCGCGTGATAGGGCTGCTTTGCCTGCTGCGCTTCTTGCCCCTCGACGAGCTCGATGCGGCGGCGATCGACGATCCTGTGTTCGCCGCCGGCAACACCCACCACGACCAGCACCGCCCAGCCGCAGCGCGCTTTCAGGCCGAACGCCACTCTCACCGCTCAGGCCTGCTCCTTGATCTCGTCGACGCGATCGGGATAGAAGGCAAGATGGCCTTTGATCCGGGCCACGGCCGCGTAAGGAGTCTCATAGGTCCACACCGCATTGGCGCAACGCTCGCCGCCTGAAGGGATGCTGTAGTAAGCGCACTCGCCCTTGTACGGACAGTAGGTGGCGTGATCCGTCCGCTGCAGAGCAGACATGTCGACATCTTTGCGCGGGATGTACTGGACCGCCGGATAAGCGGCCTCGCGCAGCGTCAAGGCTTCCCGCGTATCTGCGATGACACGGCCGGCGACGGTCACGATGACCCTGGCCGGGTTCAAGCGAATCTCGATCGGGTGCTCTGGTCCAGGGATCTTTGCCCGGTTCTGTTGCATGATTCATGGCTCCCTATGGGTGATCCGGACAAGGCTAAAGCCTTTTGCCGCGCCATGAAAACCAGAAGGCCATCGAGGGTTTGGCAGCCCGGCCCGCGACCGATCTACCATCCCGCCAGCCAGCCGCTTCGCAAGGAGACGCGATGACCACGGCGCCCGCGACCACCGGCCCTGCGGTGCTCGACTTGATCGGAAACACTCCTCTGGTGCGCGTGACGCAGTTCGACACGGGCCCGTGCGCACTGTTCGTGAAGCTCGAGTCCCAGAATCCGGGCGGCTCGATCAAGGACCGCATCGGTGTGGCGATCATCGAATCGGCCGAGCGCGACGGGCGTTTGAAGCCCGGTGGCACCGTGGTCGAGGCAACCGCGGGCAACACCGGGCTCGGCCTGGCACTGGTGGCGCGCGCCAAAGGCTATCGCGTGGTGCTGGTGGTGCCCGACAAGATGTCGACCGAGAAAGTGC
>Ga0137395_10001228_pt1 | contig 11799 bp, 9 predicted proteins | sample czobulk216metaG_FD_108283 | JGI IMG/M metagenome (GOLD analysis project Ga0137395, IMG submission 108283) | Vadose zone soil microbial communities from Angelo Coast Range Reserve, California, USA - czobulk2.16 metaG | ecosystem: Environmental > Terrestrial > Soil > Vadose zone | place: USA...
CCCGCGTAACCGCGCGCGTGGGGAATCCCGGCGGCAAGTTCCGGCCAGGCATGTCGGCGAACGCTTCGGTCGTGCTGAGCGAGCGGATGAACGCGCTCACCATCCCGAACGAAGCGGTGTTCGCCGAGGGGAATCAGACGCTCGTGTACGTGGTGCTGCCCGACAGCACCGTCTCGCGCCGTGCGGTGACGCTCGGCACCCGCCTTTCCGACGTAGTGGAGGTGGTCCAGGGGCTCGAGCCTGGCCAGCGCGTGGTGCGCGCCGGGCACCAGAAGCTCTTCGAGACCGCCAAGGTCATCCCGGTCGAGTCGCAGGGCGGCGGAGGCGCGGGCGGCGCGGGCGGTGGCGCGCCAGGCGGCGCCAACGCTAGCAAGGGAGCGGCGCCCGGGAAGAGCCCCGCCGCGAAGCCGGGGGAGAAGAGCGGTAAATGAAGCTGAGCGAAGTCTCGATCCAGCGCCCCGTCCTCGCGACGGTCATGAGCCTCTCGATCATCCTGTTCGGGATCATCGCGTTTTCGCGCCTTCCCGTCCGCGAGTACCCCGACATCGATCCGCCGATCGTCTCGGTGACCACGTTCTACCGCGGTGCCAGCCCGAACGTCATCGAGACCGAGATCACCGATGTCCTGGAGGAGCAGTTCGCCACCCTGGAGGCGGTGAAGACGATCGTTTCGTCGAGCAGGGAGCAAGGCTCGGTCATCACGATCGAGTTCGAGCTGTCGCGCGACGTGGAGCAGGCGGCGAACGACGTCCGCGATCGCGTGGCGCGCGTCCGGGGCCGGCTGCCGCGCGAGGCGGACGACCCGATCGTGGCGAAGGTGGACGTGAACGCGCAGCCGATCTTCTGGATCGCCCTGTCGAGCGACCGTCACAGCGGCCTCGAGCTGAGCGAGATGGCCGACGTGGTGCTCAAGGAAAGGCTCCAGCGGCTCCCCGGCGTCGGATCGGTGTTCATCGGCGGCGAGCGGCGTTACGCCATGCGCGTCTGGCTCGACTCGCAGCTCATGGCGAGCCATCGCGTCACGACCCAGGACGTCGAGCGCGCCGTCAGCTCCGAGAACGCGGAGATTCCGGGCGGACGCGTGGAAGGCACGAACCGCGAGTTCGCGGTCCGCACGCGAGGCGAGCTGACCAAGCCCGAGGAGTTCGCTTCGATCGTCATCGCGCAGCACGGGACCGACCTCGTCCGCCTGGGCGACGTGGCCAGCGTCGAGGTAGGGCCGGAGGACGAGCGCACCGCGGCCCGCTGGAACGGGCAGCAGGCGGTCGGGCTCGGTATCGTGAAGCAGAAGAACGCGAGCACGCTGGAGGTGGCGGGCGAGGTTCGAAAGTCGCTTCCGGAGCTTCAGAAGCTCGTCCCGCCGGGAATGAAGCTCGACGTCGCCTACGATTCCTCGTCGTTCATCCAAGATTCGATCACCGAGGTCTCGCACACGATCGTGGTAGCGATGTGCCTCGTGGTGCTCGTCATTCTGATCTTCCTGAAGAGCTTCCGCGCGACGTTCATCCCCGCCGTCGCGATCCCGGTCTCGATCGTCGGCGCCCTGGCGGTGGCCTACTTCCTCGGATTCACGATCAACATCCTGACGCTCCTCGCATTGGTGCTCGCGATCGGGCTCGTGGTGGACGACGCCATTGTCATGCTCGAAAACGTCTACCGGCACATGGAGCTGGGCAAGCCGCGCCTCCGCGCCGCGCTCGACGGCGCCAACGAAATCGGGTTCGCGATCATGGCCACCACGATCTCGCTCGTCGCGGTCTTCATTCCCGTCGCGTTCCTGCAGGGAACGGTCGGCCGCCTCTTCAACGAGTTCGGACTCACCGTCGCGGTGGCCGTGTTGATCTCGGGGTTCGTCGCCCTCTCCCTCACGCCGATGCTCTGCTCGCGCATCCTCCGGCCCCTCCACGGCGGCGGGGACTCGTGGGCCTCGCGCTCGTTCGATGGCTTCTTCCGCTGGCTGAACGCGCTCTACGACCGCCTCCTCCGCGGAGCGATGCGTGGCTACTGGCGCGTATTGACGGTAGCCGGGGTGTTCGTCGCCGTGGCCGTCGTGGCGTTCATGTTCATGCGGCGGGAGCTGGTCCCGGTCGAGGATCGGGGCGTGGGCTTTGGCATCGTGATCGCCCCGGAGGGCTCGACGCTCGAGTACACGGACCGCTACATGCGTGAAGTGGAGTCGATTCTCATGCCGCTTCCGGAGCGGAGGGGGCTCTTCACCGCGACCGGCCTTGGGTTCGGAGGTCCGGGTCGCGTGACGAACGGGTTCCTCTTCCTGAGCTTGAAGCCTCAGGCCGAGCGGCCGAAGCAGTGGATCCCGACGCCGCTCCCGATCCTCTCCATGATCCAGGTGCCGATGTACCGCGCCAGATCGCAGCAGGAGATCGTCCAGCAGCTCTTCCCCAGGCTCCTCGGCATCCCGGGCGTGCTCGCCTTCGTGATCAATCCGCCCAGCCTGGGCGGCAGCTTCTCCTCCTCGCCGGTCGAATACGTCCTCCAGGCGCAGGACTACGAAACGCTCGGGCAGGCCGTGGGGACCATGATGGGCGAGGCCCAGAAGCTCGGCTATCTCGTCAACCTCGATACGGATCTCCGCCTGAACAAGCCGCAGCTCGACATCGCGATCGACCGCGACCGCGCCGCGCAGGTCGGGGTCTCGGTGACCGACATCGGGAGCACGCTCGAGACGTTCCTGGGCGGCAAGGCGATCTCCGAGTTCAAGCGGGGAACCAAGCAATACGACGTGATCGCCCAGCTCAAGCCGACCGATCGGTCGACCCCCGACGCGATCCCCGAGATCTATTTACGCGGGAGCGGCGGGCTGGTGCAGCTGGCCAACGTGGTCAAAGTCCAGGAAACGGTGGCGCCGAAGGAGCTCAATCACTACAACCGCCAGCGGTCGGCGACGATCACCGCGAATCTCGTTCCCGGGGTCAGCCTTGGGAAAGCGCTCGACGATCTCGACCGGATCGCCGACACGAAGCTGCCGGCCGGGGTGAAACGGGAGCTGGCCGGACAGTCGAAGGAATTCCGCGAGTCGAGCGGCAGCCTCTACTTCCTCTTCCTCCTGGCCGTCGTGTTCATCTACCTGGTGCTCGCGGCCCAGTTCGAGAGCTTCATCCATCCGCTCACGATTCTCCTTTCCGTTCCGCTCGCGGTCGTCGGGGCGATCATCTCGCTTTTCATATTCGGGCAGAGCATGAACATCTTCTCGCAGATCGGGCTCATCATGCTCATCGGGCTCGTCACGAAGAACTCGATTCTGATCGTGGAGTACGCGAACCAGCTCCGCGCCCGCGGGCTGGACGTCACCGAGGCGGTCGTCGAAGCTTCCAAGATCCGGCTCCGACCGATCCTCATGACCTCCTTCGCGACGATCTTCGGCGTGCTGCCGATCGCGATCGGCCTCGGAGCCGGAGCGGAGTCGCGCCGACCGCTCGGCATCGCCGTGGTCGGCGGGCTCCTCTTCTCGACCTTCCTGACGCTTCTTCTCGTTCCGGTGGTATACCGGATTCTCGCGCGGTTCACGCACGTCGAGGCGCCTGAGGTCGCAGCCGGCGTCACCGGGGAGCCTGCGCGCCAGCGCCCCGCACCCAGCGGTCACCCGGCGGGCCCGATCCCGATGGGCGAGCCGGCCGGCTCGCTCGGCGGCACTCGCAAGATCGACTGACACACGGGCGGCTTGAAAAACCCTTGCGGGGCCGTCTCCTCCGGGGCAAGATAGCCGGCCGATACCGATCGTTCCCTCGCGAGGAGAACCGATGGTCGCGACCGTAGAGCATCACTCCCACGATCCCGTCCCGAGCCACTGGCCGATCATTACGGCGATCGGCGTGGGCCTGATTCCGGTCGGCCTCGTCGCGAGCGCGCACGGCTGGAAGGGGGGCCTGGCGGTGATCGGCGTGGGCCTCCTGGTGACCCTGAGCGGCGCCGGCCGCTGGTGGGGCGAGCTTCTGCGGGATAAATTCTTCGGACGGGACGCTGTCGAGGCGGATTCCCGGCTGAAGCGGGCGTTCGCGTTCTTCATCGCTTCCGAGGCGATGATCTTCGGCGCGTTTTTCGCGGCCCTCTTCTACGCGCGGCACCACGCCAAGATCTGGCCGCCGGAAGGAATGCCGCACTTCGAGATCCTCGTCCCCGCGGTGAACACGGTCATCCTCCTCTCGAGCAGCGTGACGCTCCACTTGGGACACGTCGCGCTGGAGAAGGGCCGGAGGGACGGGATGATCGCCGCGCTCCTCATGACGATCTTTCTCGGCGCGCTCTTCCTCTGCGGCCAGGCCTACGAATACGGCTTCCTGAACGGCCTGGGGTTCAACGTAAAGAGCACCATCTTCGGCACGACCTTCTTCATGCTCACCGGGTTCCACGGCCTCCACGTGCTGGTCGGGATCATTTTCCTGAACGTGGTCTACGGGGCCGGGATCCGGAACCTCATGACGCCCGAGCAGCACTTCCCGTTCCTGGCCGCTTCCTGGTACTGGCACTTCGTCGACGCGGTGTGGGTATGCGTTTTCACGATCGTCTACCTGCTCTAACGCTCGCGGGCGTCCTCGCGCTCTCGCTCTGCTCCTGCCAGACGCTCGCGGGAAAGGGCGGTTCGCCCAAGGAGTTCGAGGAGCTGAAGCAGGCGCTGGCGGACAATCGGGCCGGGCTCACCCGCGCCGTCGCCGCGGGTGAGATCGACGGGGTGTCGCGCAGCCTCCAGGGGATCAGCACCCGGTTCGACGAGATCTGGGCGAAGTCTTCGGCGATGAACCTCATCGACCGGGAGCACCTGGCCATCCAGCTTGCGTCGGGACGCAGGATGCTCACGTCGATCAACCAATGGGTCAACTCCACCGACATGGACGCTATCCGGTCGGAGGTGGAGAAGCTGAACCCCGTGCTGGACGACGTCGACACACTCCTCGACCACACCATCCGCGCCACCGCCGCCGACAACCCGGCCCCGGAAGGCTCTTAGGCAGGTTCCCATGGCCCCCGATCCCACCGTCGACGCTCTGATCGACGAGGGGGACAAGTCGCTCGAGGCAGGCGAGTATGAGCGCGCCCTCCAGTTGTTCGACCAGGCGCTCCAGGCGGACCCCGAGCACTGGGGCGCCGCGCTGGGCCGGATCGAAATCCTCCAGATGCTCTGGCGAACCGATGAGGCGCTGCGCGACGTGCGCGCCCTGATCCCTGCGACCACCGAAGAGGACGACCCGGAGCGCGTCGATCTCGAGGCCCGGATTCTCGAAGCGCGCGGCGAGTTCGGCAACGCCGACAAGCTCTTCGCCCGGGCGCACGAGCTTGCGCCGCGCGAATATCCGCTCCCCGTGCGGACGACCGCGGCGGACTTCCGCGCGATCCTGGACAAGGTTCTGGAGTCGCTCCCCGATGTGATCCGCTCCGCGGTCGCGCAGGTTCCCGTCCTCGTCGAGTCCAAGCCGACGGCCGCGATCGCGGAGCGCGCCCCCCACATCACGCCGGAGGTCCTCGGGCTCTTCGTGGGCACGACCGTGGGAGAGAAGGTCGTCGCTCCGTCCGGGTATCCGAACGTCGTGCTTCTCTATCAACGGAATCTCGAGCGGGCGGGGCGGTCCCGCTCGGAGGTGGCGAAGGAGATCAAGATCACGCTGCTCCACGAATACGGCCATTACCTGGGATTCGACGAAGAGGAGCTGGAGCACCTGGGGCTCGGATGATGCGGAGCGCGGATGAGATGAGCGAGCGATCGATCGCGATCATAGGCGGCGGGCCGATCGGAATCGAGGCCGCGCTCGAGGCGAAGCGGCGCGGATTCGACGTGACGGTCTACGAAGCCGATCGCGTCGGGGGACACCTGCTCCGGTTTTGCCACGTCGGGCTCTTCACCCCGTTCGCGATGAATTCCACGGAGGCGGGGCGGGAAGCGCTGCGGGCGGCGGGCGTCGCGGTTCCGCGATATGACGATCTCCTGACGGCGTCGGAGCTGGTGGGGCGCTACCTCTCGCCGCTCGCCGGCCTGCCGGAGCTTCGCAGCTCGATTCGCGAGGGCGAGCGCGTCACCCACGTCGGCCGCGAGGGCTTCGCGAAGGGGCAGGGGATTGCGGGGACCGGTGATGGAAGCCGCGAAGGCGCGCCGTTCCTGATCCGGGTCGAGGGGCCGGATCGGTTGACGCGGCTCGATCGCGCCGACGTCGTGATCGACGCGAGCGGGGTCTACGCGAACCCGAACGCCACGGGGCCGGGTGGACTCCCCGCCCTCGGCGAGGACCGGGTGAGCGACCGAATCGACCGGTGGATCCCCGCGGTGCGGGGAGAGGCGATGGATCGGTACCGAGGCAGGACGATCCTCCTCATCGGCGACGGCCACTCGGCGGCGACCTTCCTCACGGAGATGGGCGCGCTCGCGGAGGAGAGAGGATGGGACAGTGGAATCGAGATTCACTGGGTGCACCGCGAACGGGGCCGGGGAGCAATCTTCCCCGAGGTCGAGAACGACCCGCTTCCCGCGCGCCGCGATCTGACGGCGCGCGCGAACTCGGTGGTCCGCTCCGCGGCGTGGATCACGCGCCATCCGGGAGCGACCGTCGACTCCTACGACGACACGTGGGGCGGCCGCCTGCGGGCCCGGCTTCGATATCCCGCCGGCGAGGAGCGCCGGATCGAGGTCGACCGCGTTCTCGCCCTCGTCGGTTACCGGCCCGACACGACGATCTACAGGGAGCTTCAAGTCCACCTCTGCTACGCGTCGGAGGGCCCGATGAGTCTGGCCGCGGCCGTCCTGAGCGCGGGCCAGAAGAGCCCCGGACGGGCCGGCGACTGCCTCTCCCAGGTCGCCCACGGGCCCGAGTCGCTCAGGACTCCCGAGCCCGGGTTCTTCATCCTGGGCTCGAAGAGCTACGGGCGGAATCCCGCATTCCTGCTCACGATCGGGCACCAGCAGATCCTGGACACGCTCTCGCTTCTGGGCGCGGAACAAACCGTCCTCTTTCCCGGTTGCGCCCCCCGGGCCGGGGCGTAGAATGATCGGGCTAGACCACAATCTGGCGCCCTGCCGCTAACCACCTGGCAGGGCGCCGTTTCGCCAGCCAAACAGGGGGTCCGCGCAATGGCCTTAGTTGCCGAGGAAGTTCGAAATCCCTTCCAGATCGCCCAGATGCAGTTCGACATCGCCGCGAGCATGCTCAACCTCGAGGATGGAATCCGACTCAAGCTGCGCGTCCCGCGGCGCTGCCTGACCGTCTCCGTCCCCTTCGAGATGGATGACGGAACGTGGCGCGTCGTGACCGGGCACCGCGTGCAGCACGACGTCTCCCGCGGTCCCGCGAAGGGCGGCATCCGGTTCCACCCTCAGGTCACGCTGGACGAGGTGAAGGCGCTCGCCGCGTGGATGACCTGGAAGTGCGCGGTCGTGAACCTCCCGTACGGAGGCGCGAAGGGCGGCATCGAGGTCGATCCCAAGGTGCTCTCGATGCACGAGCTGGAGCGGATGACGCGGCGCTACACGAACGAGATCGCGATCATCATCGGCCCGGAGAAGGACATCCCCGCCCCGGACGTCTATACCGACGCGCAGGTGATGGCGTGGATCATGGACACGTTCACCATGCGCCAAGGCTTCGCGTCCCCGGGCGTCGTGACCGGGAAGCCGATCTCCCTCGGCGGATCGCTCGGCCGGCGCGAGGCCACGGCGAGGGGCTGCACCGTCACGATCGAAGAGGCGTGCAAGCACCTGGGTCTCAAGCTCGCGGGTCTCACGGTGGCGATCCAGGGATACGGTAACGCCGGCTCGATCGCACACGATCTGCTCCACGCGCGCGGCGCGAAGGTGGTCGCGGTGAGCGACTCGAAAGGCGGGATCCAGAGCTCGAAGGGGCTCGACCCGGCGGCGGTACAGGCGCACAAGAAGAAGGCGGGGAGCGTCGTCGGCATGCCCGGAACCGAGAAGGTCACGAACCGCGATCTGCTCGAGCTCAAGGTCGACGTTCTGGTCCCGGCCGCCCTCGAGAACCAAATCACCGAGGAGAACGCGCCCCGGATCCGTCCCAAGATCCTGGCCGAGGCCGCCAACGGGCCGACGACGCCCGAGGCCGATCCGATCCTGCACGAGAACGGTGTCTTCCTGATCCCGGACATCCTGGCGAACGCGGGCGGCGTCACGGTCTCCTACTTCGAATGGGTACAGGACCTCGCGAACTATTTCTGGAGCGAGGAAGAAGTGAACCAGAAGCTCGAGACCGTCATGCGCCGGTCGTTCACGGATGTGGCCGCGCTCGCGCAGAAGCACCACGTCCACATGCGCACCGCGGCCTACATGCTGGGCGTCGGGCGCGTGGCGGAGGCGACGCGTCTCCGAGGGCTGTACGGATGAAACCGAAAGTAGCCAGCGCGACCGCGCCGAAGGCGGGCAGCGCCGCGGCGCCCAACGCCACGGTGGGCCAGGGCGCGCCGGACGATTTCCTGAAGATCCGCGGGACCGACCACGTCGAGTTCTACGTCGGGAACGCGAAGCAGGCGGCGTACTATTACGCGCACGCGTTCGGGCTCTCTGCGGCGGCATACGGCGGCCTCGAGACGGGGCTCCGAGACCGCGCCTCCTACGTGCTCCAGCAGGGGAAGGTACGGCTGGTCCTGACCGCGGCGCTCGGCCCGGACGGGCCGATCGCGGACCACGTCCAGAGGCACGGCGACGGCGTCCGGGATATCGCGCTCGACGTCGAGGACGTCGACCGGGCGTGGGAGGGGACCACGAAGCGCGGCGCCCGCTCGATCCAGGAGCCCCACGACGTCAAGGACGAGCACGGCGTGATTCGCCGGGCGGCGATCGCCACCTACGGCGACACGATCCACTCCTTCGTCGACCGGTCGAAATACAAGGGCGCGTTCCTTCCGGGCTATCGCCCGACCGGCGCCAAGGTCGAGTCCGGCCCGCTTCTCTACATCGACCACATGGTCGGGAACGTGGCGCTGGGGGACATGAACCGGTACGTGGCGTACTACCGCGACGTCATGGGGTTCAGCCAATTCCAGCATTTCGACGACAAGGACATCTCGACCGAGTACTCCGCGCTCATGTCGAAGGTGATGGCGGACGGATCGGGTCGGATCAAATTCCCGATCAACGAGCCGGCCGAGGGAAAACGGAAGTCCCAGATCGAGGAGTACCTCGATTTCTACCGCGGCCCGGGCGTGCAGCACATCGCGCTCGCGACGGCGGACATCATCGACACCGTGGCGCGGCTTCGCGACAGCGGCGTGGCGTTCCTCACGGTTCCGCCCGCGTACTACGAGATGCTCCCGTCCCGCGTCGGGACCATCGACGAGAACATCGACACGCTCGCGGGCCTGGGGATCCTCGTCGACCGGGACGAGGAAGGCTACCTCCTCCAGCTGTTCACCAAACCGGTCGAGGACCGTCCGACCGTCTTCTACGAGATCATCCAGCGAAAGGGAAGCCGCGGCTTCGGAAAGGGAAACTTCAAGGCCCTCTTCGAGGCGATCGAGCGGGAACAGGCGCTCCGAGGCAACCTCTAGCTCCCCGATGCGTCTGGTCTCCTTCTCTCCGAAGGGGGCGGGCTCCCGTGCGTTGGGCGCGCTCGAGGACGGCTCCGTTCTCGAGCTGGCGCGAGCCGCCGCGGCCCTGGACATTCCCGACTCGGGCCCCGCGCTTCTCGCCACGATGGAATCGCTGCTCTCGGACTGGGAGCGCGGTCTCGCCGCCGCGCGCGACACCTTCACCCGCGCGGAGCGCGCGGCCGGGGAGCGGCGCGATCTGCTCTCTCGGGCCCGACACGAGCTCCAGTCGGTCGTGTTCCATTCCCCGGTCGCCCGCCCACCCAGCGTGCGCGATTTCTACGCGTTCGAAGCCCACGTTCGGAACGCCCGCGCGCGTCGCGGGCTGCCTGTGCCGCCCGAGTGGTACGAATTCCCGGTCTTCTACTTCTCGAATCCCGGCGCGCTCGTGGGGCACGGCGAGCCGGTGCGGAAGCCCGGGTCGACCGAGGCGCTCGACTACGAGCTCGAGATCGCCTGCGTGATAGGCAAGCAGGCACGGGACGTGCGCGCCGAGGACTGGCGCTCGGTGGTCGCGGGCTTCACGATCCTGAATGACTGGAGCGCGCGCGACGTGCAGCGCCGCGAGATGGCGGTCGGTCTGGGCCCGGCCAAGGGGAAGGACTTCGCGACCTCGCTCGGCCCGTCGCTCGTGACGCTGGATGAGCTGGAGCCGCGCCGCCAGGGAGACCGGCACGATCTCGCGATGGAGGCGCGCGTCAACGGGCGGACGCTTTCCAAGGGCAACGCGCGCGACATGCACTACACCTTCGGCCAGATGATTGCGAGGGCCTCGCAGGACGTGTATCTTTTTCCCGGCGATGTGATCGGGTCGGGCACTATGGGGGGCGGGTGCCTCCTCGAGCTGGGACCCGAGGTCCACCGCTGGCTTCAACCCGGCGACGAGGTGACGCTCGAGATCGAGCACCTGGGCGCCCTGACGAACCGAATCGTCTGATCTCCCTCGCGAGGTAACGTCATGCCGATGTATCACACCCTGGGGCAGGTCCCGCACAAGCGACACACCCAGTTCCGCCGCCCGGACGGGAAGCTCTACACCGAGCAGCTGATGGGATCGCGCGGGTTCTCGGGACGCTCCTCGCTGATCTACCACTACAACATGCCGACCCAGGCCCGGCAGATCCGAAAGATCCAGGACTGCCGCGTGACCTATTCGGACGAGCAGGGGCTCCGTCACCACCACTTCAAGACCAAGGACCTGAAGAAGAGCGGGGACCCGGTGAGCTCGCGCGTCGTCCTCCTGCACAACAACGACGTCTCGATGGCGATCGCCGTGCCCGACCAGAAGATGACCTACTACTACCGGAATGGCCAGGGCGACGACATGTACTACATCCACGAGGGGACGGGCCGGATCCAGACGATCTTCGGCGAGCTTCAGTATCGGCCTGGGGACTACGTCGTGATCCCGCGCGGGACGAGCTACATGTTCCACCCGGGCGGAGACGCGCAGCGCTACCTGGTGATCGAATCGGCCTCCTCGATCGAGACGCCGAAGCGGTACCGGAACGAGTACGGCCAGCTCCTCGAGCACGCGCCGTTCTCGGAGCGCGACATCCGGAAGCCGGAGCGGCTCGAGACCTTCACGGACAAAGGCAAGTTCGAGGTCCGGATCAAGGCGCGGGACCAGATCACCGCGTACGAATTCGACTTCCACCCGCTGGACGTCGCCGGGTGGGACGGATTCCTCTATCCCTACATCTTCAACATCGAGGACTTCGAGCCGATCACGGGTCGGGTCCACATGCCGCCGCCGACGCACCAATGCTTCGAGGGTCGGAATTTCGTGGTCTGCTCGTTTGTGCCCCGCATGTACGACTACCATCCGCTCTCGGTCCCCGTTCCGTACAACCACTCCAACGTGGACTCCGACGAGGTGCTCTACTACGTGAACGGGAATTTCATGAGCCGGCGCGGGATCGAGGTCGGCTCCTTCACGCTCCATCCGTCGGGAATCCCGCACGGGCCCCACCCGGGCGCGGCCGAGGCGTCCCTGGGCGCCAAGGAGACGAAGGAGCTCGCGGTGATGCTCGACACGTTTTATCCGCTCAACGTCACGAAGGACGCGGAGACCTACGACGACAAGGCCTATCCCTACTCCTGGCTCGAGCCCACGGGGGGATTCACGGGCGAAGGCGCGACGGGGTGAGGCCATAGCCGGTGAGAGCTCCACCCCCGGCGAGTTTCGCGGGATCGACCCCCAAGGGGTCCCGCCGGGAGAGTTCTATTCCCTCCTGACGGCCTGCGTGGTGCCGCGGCCGA
>Ga0137395_10001230_pt1 | contig 11794 bp, 10 predicted proteins | sample czobulk216metaG_FD_108283 | JGI IMG/M metagenome (GOLD analysis project Ga0137395, IMG submission 108283) | Vadose zone soil microbial communities from Angelo Coast Range Reserve, California, USA - czobulk2.16 metaG | ecosystem: Environmental > Terrestrial > Soil > Vadose zone | place: USA...
CGACAAAACCCGTCTCATATCAGTCCGCCGCCGATGCACGTATACCGGCCGGCCCACGAGGCCAAGGACGCCAAGAAGGCCATCGAACTCCGCAACGAATTCGGAGAACGGGGCATCGCCGGCAGGAGATTGCGGCCCCTCACCGAGCCGTGCTGCGGCCCGAAGTTGACCGCTACGTCGATAGCCGAGCGTTCGTCGGTCGCCTCGACATCGCCCTTGCGGGCAGCGCGGAGATCGTCCAGGACGTCGTCGCCTGCGGCTCGCTGGAAGAAGGTCGTTTCGGCATGGCTGTTGCATCGATCGCGGTCGGAACTGCGCAACCGATCAGGCGTTGCTATTTACATACCGTCCCACCCCAGGCACCGTCCGTGGAGTCGACGGCGGTGGCTCTGGTCTGCATACCCCAATTGTGGAAATATCCCGCCAAGAAGGGGCTTTGACCAATGACGCTCCCAAACGATCCGCACGGTTTTCGCAGCAGCGCTGAGGCCGCTCGCGCCAGGCTGGCGGTGATCGACGAGCGGTTCGTCGCCCGGCAGCGCCTCGTGGTGCAGCGGGACCACGCGCGCAGGGCGACGTTTAGCGCTGACAAGCAGCTTGGTGAAATCGATGCGTCGCTCAACGACCTCCATGGTCACCGGCGCGTGGTGCCTCTCGGCGATCTTGCCCATCGTCGGGCGAAGGCGGTCGAGGCCGTGCGCGCCGCGGCGCAAGAATTTGTAGCGATTGAGGCCCGGCTTAGCGAATACAGTGACGTTCCGACCAGCCCACACGATCTCCGGGTGCACGTCGCCGATCTGACCAGGCGCGCCGGCCTGGTGCGGCGATAAGGCAGGCCCTCGAAAACGGCATCGCATAACTCGACAGGCCGCGGACAATCTCAGCGACCGTGACCCACACCTTCCGGCCCGGCTTCTGCACCGGGCTTTCTTTTGATTCTCAGCCTCCCCACTCGGGCATCCGAGCAGGCTATCTCCCCACAGCTCGACTGCCGGGAATTCCATCGCGTCCGCGGCTGTGATGCGACCTGGTAAGAATGTGAACAGGCCGGCAACAATCAGCGCACCGAAGAAAGACCAAGCATCGCGCAACGATGCTCCTCGACCGCATGTTTATGCGCGCGCCACACCGCGACCGCAAGCATCACCAGCGTCAATATCGCCAGCAGGTGGATGAGACCCAGGGGCCCCAAATCCGGTGCTGATGATCAGACTGCTCTTTACGCATGCGATCGTCACAGCTTGCGTATTCCAGGGATTGCATGAAGCGCCTGCGATTCGATCAAAACCGGAACGAAAATAGCGCGTCAGTCCGATCTGGGCAGTAAACATTGGACGCAGATAGCCCGCACATACAAAGATAAAAACGGTTTTGGCAGCTTTTGAACCACCGCTCCATCAGCGGCTTCAGTTTGCCGAAAATCATCGGCCGATGCCCCACATCGCTTCGATAATCATTCGCCCTGAAGCATGATCTTATAGCAACGCCGAGATAAACGAGGCAGATTTGTGCAATCCTAAAGCGCTTCTCCTGACTAGCGTTCGTGTGCGGTCGCATTCGAGCGGTTCCGCGCCGACCCGCCACCCAAATGGAGGACTATCCCATGACTTCGAAGATCAGCGCACCAGTGGTGATTGCGATAGCGGCAATCCTGTCCATTTCAAGTGCGTCATATGCGGCATCTCAAAAAAATAGAATCCCGGTGTCCGGTGAGACCGGGTACACCAACCCGGCCGCTTGTCTGGGCGGCGCATGCACAAGCGAAAATCCGGACCGCGTGAGGCAACCTTGTTCTGGCTCACAATGTTACAAGCGGACGCGTACGAATAAGTCGTCCGAGGTCGTTTTCGAAATAGTCCGGGCAGGATGACGATCGCGCCGATGACGAACGGGAGGCGTGTTCCAACCACGCCTTCCGGTCCATCATGCGAGCTCCTTGCGTTGGTAACCAAACCCAACGTTCGGAGCGCAACGCTCGGCGGGACGGCAGACGGGCGCGGTTCGCAGAAATGCGCTTGGCGACCGGTGGCGATTCGCCGTTCCACTGCGGCTCAACAATCAGCGCGATAAACCTCGCATCCTGTTCCATCCGCTGATGCATAAAATCTCGACAGCTAGGAATCTTGGGGTTAGCGGTGGCACACCGGCAGCGACCTGGATATGACAAAGGGCCCGATGTCGTCCGATGTCGTCTGCGATGCGGCGCCTTGTTTTTCTCACTATTGTTCGGCGGCGGCACAGTTATGGCGCAATCGGAGCCCGCGGAACCGCGGCCGTTCCCTGCGCGGGTCAAAGAGGTCGCGCGTGGCCTGAGTGATCATCCGCGATTGAAAGAAATGACACAGCAGGAGCGCGAGGATGTGGTCGAATTTGTCGTCGGCAATATGTTATTCGTGCTGCTCCACGAGTTGGCCCATACGGCTGTTGCAGACCTGAAAGTTTACGTGCTCGGACATGAGGAGGACGCGGCGGACGATTTTGCCATCCTGAGATTGCTAAAGGTCGGATCGGCTTTCACGCACCGCGTACTTGCCGAAGCAACGAAGGGCTGGTTTTTCAGCGCGCGGCGCGATCGAAATGACGGAGAGCCCCTTGCGTTCTACGACGAGCATAGTCTGGATCAGCAGCGCGCATACCACATCGTGTGTCTGATGGTTGGGTTCAACCCCGACGAGATGGTCGATCTCTACGATGAAATGAAGTTGCCGGACGAGCGCCGAGAGAGCTGCAAAAAGGACTTCGCCAAGGCATCATTATCCTGGGAGACTGCGCTGAAGACTCACCATCGCGAGGTGGATGAGCCGAAAACAAAGATCGAAGTCGCCTATGGCGATGGCACAGGGAAGCTCGATATATTCGCTCAAGGCTTTCGCACCGTGCGAATGCTGGAGACCGTGGCCGAGCGTATCTCCGAACTTGCTTGGCCTGCTCCGTTCACCTTGGAGATGCAAAGCTGCGGATTTATCAATGCCCGCTGGACTGATGAAACCCGCAAACTAACCCTGTGCTACGAATTGGCTGCCGACTTTGCCGAGCTTTATCACGACTTCAACAAGCTTCCGATGGAAAAAAGGGAGCGCGAGAGGGCATCGGTCCGATCATCGGCGCCCGCGGTAGTATCAGAGGTTAATCGGCATCGAGTTTTGAACTCATTGAGAGACGACGGCCGCCGCTGCCCACACCGGCGAAGGCGCTGATGCGGGTCACGACGACCATAGACCTTGGCCAGATCGGGGGCGATGAAGGTGATCGGTTGACCTTTCCGTCGCGTCTGGCCGAATACGGCGGTAAACGACCGCTGAACTTCATGTGCACCGTGACGTAGTTTCCGGCGATGATGACCTTTTCAAGCTCAACCCTGATATCTGGCACGGCGGCGAGGAAATTCCGCGGCGCGAATGCAGGACCCTCCGGTCCTTGAGGCCCGGCCTTCCGGCAAGCGCGTTCGCCGAGCTTGCATAGTTCGGCGGCGTTCGTCTGAAGTTGCGGCAAATAGCTGAGGTGCAAGCCAGCTTTTTCCTGTCGCAGGCCCCGGCCAATGGGATCGGCGCGCAACAATGTTGAGCACGAAAGTCGCGCACTTACTCCGCTTCAATTGCAACACACTTGATCATTTGCGTCTGCTTGAGGACAAGAAGCCCAGAATGCTGACGGTATCGGCATCCAGCGGCATAGTGGACGCTAACGCCACCCGAGCGGGTCCGACGTCGCTCACACAATTTGGTCTTGAATTGGCGGCGTCGTTTTCAGAACATGGAAAATGATTTGAAGCGATCACGCATAGAAAGCTCGTGAAGCTTCGCGGGACGGAGAAGCAGGTGAGCGATCAGCGGTGGGCCGACATTGCGGCGGCGTTCGGCCCGTTTCGTCTCTTCGCAGCTCAGCGCCTGCTGCTGGAACATGAGAAGCCGCTCAGGCTCGGCAGTCGGGCGCTCGAGATCCTCACGGTACTCGTGGAAAATCCCGGCGAGCTGGTAACCAAGGAAGAGCTGATAGGCCGCGTCTGGCCGGATACAGTCGTCGAAGAGGGTAACCTTCGCGTCCATATGGCCGCGCTCCGTCGTGCGCTCGGCGATGGCCAGGCCGGCAACCGCTATGTGGTGACAGTTCCGGGCCGCGGTTATCGCTTTGTTGCGCCGGTTTCTGTGCTGGAGCCGTCGGCGCCGGCGCCGGCGAAATCGAGAGAGGCGGCCAGCAATCTACCGCTTCTGCTGACCCGCATGGTCGGGCGGGCCGAGATCGTCGCCGCCCTCGCGGTCCAGCTGGCCCAACGGCGCTTCATCACCATTGTCGGCGCAGGCGGCATCGGCAAGACGACGGTCGCGGTCGCAATAGCGGATGCCGTGATGCCGAACTACCGCGATAAAGTCGCCTTTGTCGATTTGTCCCCGCTCACCGATGCGGCCCTCATCCCCAGCATGGTCGTGGCCATACTGGGCCTGCCGACGCATTCCGAAAACGCCCTGACAGCGTTGATCGCTTTCCTGTCCGACAAGGAGATGCTCTTAGTGCTTGATAGCTGCGAGCACGTTGTGGACGCCGTTGCCAATCTGGTCGAGCGCGTACGGGAGGCGGCGCCTGGCGTGCATATTCTGGCCACCAGCCGGGAGCCATTGCGCGCGGCGGGCGAACGACTTTATCGCCTGCTGCCGCTCGGCGTTCCACCGTCTTCGGTTCGGCTCAAAGCCGAGGAAGCCCTGGCTTTTCCGGCCATCCAACTCTTTGTCGAACGGGCTGCCGCTGTGCTTGACGGGTTTGAACTTACCGATGCCAACGCGCCGATCATTGCCGATATTTGCCGCCGGCTCGACGGCATTGCGCTCGCAATCGAACTCGCTGCCGGCCGGATCGACGCGTTCGGACTAAGAGAGCTCGCGGCACGCCTTGATGATCGGTTTCGCCTCCTGACCCGCGGCCGCCGCACCGCGCTGCCGCGGCACCAGACGCTCAGCACGACTCTCGATTGGAGCTACCAGTTGCTCCCCGAATCCGAGCGCACGGTTTTGCACCGTGTCGCAGTTTTCGCTGGACGTTTCACGCTCGAAGCAGTCGAGGCCGTGATTTCCGGCGGCGAAAGCGTCGTCGATCAAGTCGCGAACCTCGTTGCTAAGTCGCTCATTACCGCGGATATCGGTGGTGATGTCGTTTACTATCGGTTGCTGGAGACGACGCGAGCCTACGCCCTGGACAAACTCGAAGAGAGCGGCGAAAGGTCGGAATATGTGCGGCGCCACGCGGACTATTTTCGCGCCCTGTTTCGACGCGCAGAGCTCGAATGGGACCGGCGGCCCACCGCGGAGTGGGTCGCGGCCTACGTCAGCCAGACCGACAATGTGCGTGCAGCATTGGAGTGGGCCTTCTCGGCGTCCGGAGACGGGGAGCTCGGCATCGATCTCACCATCGTCACCGTGCCGTTGTGGCTCCAGTTATCCCTGATGGACGAATGCCGCAAACACGTGGACCGGGCGCTCGCGGCCGCGCGAGCGCGACCCGAGCATGACCCGCGCCGCGACATGCAACTCAATGCCGCGCTCGGATCGTCGCTCGTCTACACCAGCATGGCGCCAGAGGCGCGCTCGGCGTGGGGCCGCGCATTGGAGATCGCGAAAGGCGTCGGCGACACCGATTACCAGTTGCGCTCATTGTGGGGTCTGTGGGTCGACGGCCTCAACACCGGCGGTTTCAAAAATGCGCTCTCGCTCGCAAACCAATTTTACGGCGTCGCGGCGCATTCGTCTGACCCGCTTGACGCGCTCATGGGCGATCGGATGATCGGTATCGCGCAGCACTTCATCGGCGAGCAACGCGAAGCCCGTCAGCATATCGACCGCATGCTGGCGCGTTACGTAACGCCCATACGGGCATCGCATATCGCGCGGTATCAGTTCGACCAGCGCGTCACCGCGCACGCCTTCCAGGCCCGCATCCTCTGGCTGCTGGGATTTCCAGATCAGGCGATGCAGATCGTCGGCACGATGGTGGAAGACGCTCTGTCGATTGGCCATGCGTTGTCTTTGTGCAACGCGCTTGGCCAGGGGGCTTGTCCGATCTCGCTGTTCTGCGGAAACCTGGTCGCCGCTGAACGCTATCTCAATATGCTCCTCGACCACACGGCCAGGCATGCGCTCGAGGCCTGGCATGCCTGGGCCTTGTGTTTTCGCGGCGCCGTGCTGATCCGGCGGGGCGAGGTCGCGCCCGGTTTGCAGGCTTTGCGATCAATTCTCGATAAAGGTCCGGAATTCCGGGCGCTGCCTCGTTATCTCGCAGTCTTTGGCGAGCTCGCGCAGGCAATGGGGCGCAGTGGCGAGATTCCGCAGGCTCTTGCTGCAATAGAGCTCGCTATCGAGCGTTCCGAGATGCGCGAGGAACGATGGTATCTTGCTGAACTCCTGCGCATCAAGGGCGAGCTCTTATTGCGGGACAATGCAACCTCCGCGGCGCGGACAGCGGCAGATTGCTTCCAGGTTTCCCTTGATTGGGCGCGGCGGCAGGCCGCGCTCTCATGGGAACTGCGCACCGCCACGAGCTTCGCGCGGCTGCGGCGCGACAACGGCGACGTCCTCGCCGCGCGCAATGTTCTGACGCCAGTCTATGGCCGCTTCACGGAGGGATTCGGCACGACCGATTTGAAGGCGGCGAAGGAACTGCTCGACGAGCTGCAGTGACCACCGCCGTTCACTCCTGCTTTAGCCCGAGCTCGCCGACGATCCGTTTCTGCTCGATGAGGTCGCGCGCGATGTAGGCGCGATAGTCGTCCGTGCTCAAATATACGGGCTCCTGCTCGAGCTGACGAAGCAGCGCGACAAAGGACGGCTCCTCCATCCCTTTTTTGAAGGCATCGTGGAGCACTTTGACCACGGCCTCCTCCATTCCCTTCGGGCCGGCAATCCCATAGGTGGAGTTGGCGACGACATCAATCCCAACCTCCGGCAGGATCGGCACGTTCGGCCAGTTTCGGGTCCGGGTCGAGCCATAAGTGACAAGTAATCGCAATTGACCGGAATTAACGAGCGGCGCCCAAGCGGCGGCGTCGGATACGGCCTGTATATGGCCGCCCAGGAGCGCATTGCTCGATTCCGCAAAGCTTTTGAATGGTACGCCCGTCCATTCGATCCCTTTTCGTTTGGCAATCTGCCGCATCACGATATACGGGCTGACCGCGCCGCCCGCCGAACCGTAAGTGATCTTGTTAGAATTGGCCCGCGCATAGGCGATGAATTCGTCGAACGTCTTCCAGGGTGAACCGCTACGCACCACCAAACCCGCCACAAGACCAGAAATGCCGATGATGTAAGTGAAATCGGTAGCCGGGTCGTAGGTCGTCTTCGTCATGAACGGAAGGCGCAACACACCGGTGTGAACCTGAGTAATGGTGTATCCGTCTGGCTTGGCCGATGCCGCAACCTGGGCAGGCCCGAGAGTGCCGGTAGCGCTTGGCCGATTTTCCAGCACAATCGGCTGACCGAGGTGTTTCTCGGCCGCGATCGCAAGCGCGCGCAACTGAATGTCGACCGCGCCGCCTACTGAGAACGGTATGACGAAAGTGACCGGCCTAGTCGGATAAGTTTGTGATTGCGCAGGCGCCTTGCAAGCCACGCACGCAAGAATGCCAGCCGCCAGTCGGACAACAATGTCCCGCATGAACCTCTCCTTGCGTTGCGCCGCATTTCGGCGCGGGGCGTCCTGGACTGCACGTTCGCCAAGGTTCGGCAAGCAAAGCGTGGCGTAATGCGAGCCCGCACGAGGTCAGAGAAAACTTTGTCACGGCCTGCGGCGTGAAGCAACTGCTACGGCCGTCATGGCTTGCAACTGCAAGCCTCCAATGTGATTACGGAAGGCTCCTATCGCCTGGCACGCCGGAACGCACTCGGCGACGCGTTAAGATGCTCGCGGAAGCGACGCGAGAAATGGCTTTGGTCAGAAAAGCCTGTTGCCAGTGCGATCTCGGCCAATGGCATTTCAGTGTCAGCCAAAAGCTCCTGCGCTCTTTCGAGTCGGCGTTGCACCAGATAGTCGTGCGGCGTCGCTCCGACCGACTGCTTGAAAGCGCGGGCGAAGTGGCATCTCGACAGATTTGCGACTGCGGCGAGGTCGGCGAGATCTATATTGGACTCCAGGTTGGCATCGACATGCGCACGCACCCGCCGCAGGACGCCGGGCGGCAACCCGCCGCGGGCCTGCTCGTTCACCGGGAGTTGTGGAAAACTCGCAATGGCGTCGATGCGTGGCCGAACATGCAGGCGGCCGTCCGCGCCGATTCCCATCACCGCCTTGACTTCAGGGGGCGTGATCACCGTCGACCACTTCTCCGCTAGCCTGTTCGGGACCAGCAGTGCTGCCACATCACACCGCGCCTTTCCCTGGAATGGCGCGGGATTGCGTTCGAACAACGCCCACAGGCTGGCCGGTTTCGCCAAGTTTCTTGGGCCAGGCAAATCGGCGCTCATCATGGCGCGGCCGTAACGGTCGGCGGCGATGATGTTCTGCTGCCCGTCGACGGCGAACAGCTTCGGCGCAAGCGACGGGTCGGTCGGAGTGACGGCGACGATCCAGGCAGCACGGTGGCAGTCCCGGAACGCCCGCTCTTCGATGGCGCGTGCGGTGGCTTGAACAAGAGCGCGGGTCAATGGCGCAGGCGCGTCAGGCTCGCCGGGGTCGAGCGAGACCAGGTCTAGGGTGCCGGCGAGTTCGCCATTGGCATCGAAGACCGGCGTTGCGGCGCTGCTCAGTCCGCCGTGACGGATGCGAAAGTGAGAACCAAAGTCAACAAGCGTCGACTCGTGCGCGGCAACCCGGCTTTGCACCTCTATCGTGGCATTGGGTAGACGAGCGGTTGTGGCTTTCTCCTCAATTCTGTCCCGGCCGGAATCCTTACGGCCGGGGAAATCAACAACGGCACCTGCCGGATCGCAGAACCGAACCTCATAGCGCGCCTGTCGCGCGATGTTGCACAGACGATTGAGTTCCTCCTGCGCGCCGAGCAGCATGGTCTGCAACGATTGAGACCGGTGGGACACGCCACAATTGGCGGGCAAACCGTGCGAAGCCCTGACGGTGTTCGCATTCATCCGGCTCTCGAACATGGCGATCTCCTTCTTGCGCCGTGTGACTCTCAGTGACCGCCATGTTGCCTGCTTGATCGCCATGTTTCGCGTTAATGGTTGCGAATCCTTGCTGCGCTCCGTTTAGCGCGAGCCGCAATGCCGTCCGGCTAAACAATGCCGCTTCGCGGAGCTCCAAGAGGCAGCCGGCTGGGGCGACGCCCTCCGTTTAACAATTTTTTTCAAATTTTTATCCGCACGGCGCTCGATAACATGCCCAGGCGATTGACGTCACGGCCCGCGAGGGGTTTTCCAGCGCAGAGGCTGGCGTCGTCTCGGACAGCCACTCGTGCTTCGTTTCCGACGCTTGATTCTCTTAATAGTGTCGTCGTCCGCGAAAGCGGGCGATCCATTAACCCGCAGCAGCTCGCTAGAAATGCGAGTCTAGGGGCTGCTGGGGTGCCCGCCTTCGCGGGGGCAAAAAATGGAACGAACAGTCAGAGTTGCAGCGCTAGATCGGATTTCGACCGTCTTAAATCACACATCGGCGTCGTCGCCGAGCTTGTCCCGGCGACCCCGAACAGGAAGGCACAGAGTAAGAATAATCGGGGGGGCCGGGACAAGCCCGGCCACGACGCGCGGGAGAGATCAAGTGCTTCAACGTGATCGGAATCCGCTCAGTGCCCAACGGCACTATTGGCGAGCTAGCGGCCACTCGTGAAAGTGCCGATAAGACGCAGTGCTTAAAAAAGCGCCAACCATCCGGCGAGCGAGATCGCCAGATGACCGCACGCGGAGCGGGAGGGAAAATCTTGACCGGAACTCTCATCCGGGCGGGATATTAGCGCGGCTCTCCACCCCGCCGGCTTGTCTCGAACAGGAACCAGGTACGGCCTTCGGCCTCGTCGATCCAGGTTTCAAGGAGGCTGGCGGTGGCAACATCGCCCTCCTCGTCGCACATCGCGTGAATCTCGCGCATCCGCGCCGCGAGCTGAGTGTTATCCTCGCGCAGTTCGGCCAGCATGTCGAGCGCGGTGACGTACTCAGCGTCATTATCCAGCACATGCTGAAGACGACTGATGTGGCCGATCGACCGCAATGTCGTTCCGCCGACTTTGCGCACCCGTTCGGCAATAGCATCGGTGGTGGCAAAAATCTGTGTGGCTTGTTCGTCGAACATCAAGTGGTAGTCTCGGAAATGCGGGCCGGAGACGTGCCAATGGAAATTTTTCGTTTTGACATAGAGCGCAAACATGTCGGCGAGCAGGGCCGTCAGAGCGCCGGATATATCTCGGATTGCATTGGTCGATGAGAAAGGCTGCGACACTTTTCGCTCCTTATTTTTGATTGCCAAACCAAACTCCAAGATAGCGTGCCGGCTTGTGCGCAAAATTGAACGGTGTCGCGCAAATATGCACGTTCTTGCGCATATCGCTCATTGCGACGCGCAAAACCGCGAACGCCGGGGGCGACATTCCCGGCGACCGGCATCCCTCAACAGCGATGATGGGTCGGCGAAGCCTCCTTTAAGAGCGCTCTTTCGTGCATTCTGGGATTGCGGTTCGTCACTACCTGGCGACCATAGCGCTTGGCGTGCAGAGGTTGGATGAGTCGGGACTTTAGCCGGCCCGCAGCGAAACGGCTTAACTTTGATCGCCGGTTTTCTTCAAATCGGAGCTATCCGATTCAATCCGCCGCTGGCTCGAGACCGTAAGGAATCCAGGGGCGACCTGTGACCCAAGGAGTCCCCTTTCAACCCGTCGAAATGGAGATGAGCCATGGTATTCGACCTCGCGACTTACACCACGGTACACACCGTCATAAGCCTACTCGCTCTCGTTTCGGGCGTCGTCGTCGTCACCGATCTGTTTGCCCCGAGAGTGCGTCGGTCGTGGACGGCCTTGTTTCTCGTTACAGCCGTTTTGACAAGTGCGACCGGCTTCGGATTCCCGTTCCACGGCGTATTGCCGTCCCACGTCTTGAGCGGGATTGCGCTGGTGACACTGGCAGCAGCGATCTATGCACTTTATGCGGCGCGCCTCTCGGGTTTCTGGCGTCTGACCTACGCGACATCGATCGTGGCGAACCTGTTTTTCCTGGTGTTTGTCGGAATCGTTCAAGCCTTCGGCAAGATTCCGCTCCTCCATAGCCTCGGCCCGAACGGCAACGAGTTGCCGGTGACCGTGTCGCAGATCGTTGCACTGGTGATTTTCGTCGCCCTTGGTATTGCGGCCGCAAAGGTCTTCCATCCGCCGGCGCCGGAAGCGGTGGCCTGAGCGATGCGGCGGCTCTAGGGCGCCTGTCAATCATGTGGAACCACTTCTCTAGAGTCACGGCCGGGCGTGTCCCGGCCATCTACGTCTTGCTTGCCGACGCACGGAAAACGGCTCGCGATCGACGATTTGCGGGCGGTTTCTCGATCGTGGCGTCTCCGGCAGATTCTGGACCGAGCCAGTGATCGCGAATCGGTCTTTCGCTGCTTTCTCAACAAGCGTGCGGTTTTTGACCAAGATGGACGACTGAAAAACCCGGATCTTGGCCTCGTTCATGCAACGGAGTCCTGCCATGCCTCGTCTCAGCCGCCGATCGGCCCTGACCCTTGTTATTTCTAGCTCGCTGGCGACGCCCGTGACGGCCGTCACGCCCATCGCCGCGACGCCAGCCGCCGCTGAGGTCAGGTCGTGGCCCGCAGCGTTTCATGCCCATGAGATGCCGGTCAGCGGCGGAACGCAATATGTCCGCGCCGGCGGGCA
>Ga0137395_10001236_pt1 | contig 11767 bp, 14 predicted proteins | sample czobulk216metaG_FD_108283 | JGI IMG/M metagenome (GOLD analysis project Ga0137395, IMG submission 108283) | Vadose zone soil microbial communities from Angelo Coast Range Reserve, California, USA - czobulk2.16 metaG | ecosystem: Environmental > Terrestrial > Soil > Vadose zone | place: USA...
CAGCCATCAAAGTTCCTCGGCGCCTATGCGATGCGTAGCCATCACCTCGCCGCCGTGCTGAGCGGGATCAAACACAGCAAGCTTCTGCGCCAGCGTCAATTTCGGCCTTCCGGCCGGTTTGACCAGTACTCCCTCTTCACCGACGGACAGCTCCACGGGTTGGCCCACCACAAACCGCGCGGATCGGGCTGCGGCCGCCGGGATGCGTACCGCCAAACTATTCCCCCACTGTTGAACCGTGAGGGTTGCCTTCTTTGCCATAGGTAGTTACCTCCTGCGTAGCGACCCCCCGCTACCAACTTGTGCAGTGTCCATGAATCAGGAAGGGCACAGATCAGGACTTCGGGATTGCACCCCGGCCTACGCGCCGCCGCGATAGGCGTCGGAAAATACCGTTCGAGCGGTGCGTGTGAGGCCGGAGCGCCCACGAAACCGAAGCTTGGTGGGTGCCTTACGCTGCTCGGCGCAGTCCGAACCTTGGCTACTCGGCCGCAGCCCGGTAGGCGCGCGCAACGGCCTGGGCGATCAGTTGCTGCCCGGACTGGCTCGGGTGAACATCGCAGAGGTTCTCGTCTTGCGGATCGACGTTCAGCAGTCCTGCGTTGCAGGTTTTGCCGCCAACGAGCGGATTGGACACCACTGCCAGGAACGCGTCGAACACGTCAGCAACCACAGCGCCAAAAGCCTTCGCAGACGCTGCGATGGCCTGATTCAACAGCACCGCAAGTTCGGTGGCAGCCGTATCCGAGTAGTCGAGCGAATAGCGCCGGATTGGGGTTTGTGGCGCAGGCTTGCTGCAACAAGAACAGGTCGTTCGCGCCGATACCGATGGTAACCAGGCGTGTACGCGGGTGTTGCTTCAGAAAATCAGTCGCGTAGGCGAGTTGCGTGGACGTGTAGGCGACGTGCAGTGGGAACGCTGCACGAAAAGGCCGGCAGCCGTTGTCCGCACCTGTCGCCGACAAGAAGCCGCTGGTCGCCTCGCCGGGGCAGCCTGCGTTCGCCCCTTCCAGATGTAGTAGGCCAGCAACGTAGTCCGGGTAGGCAACAAAGTTGCTCGCGTTGACGTACGCGTGGCCCGCCTGGGTGATGAAACCGAAAACGACGCTGTCACCGAGTGCCAGTGCGTTACCACGACCGTCCTCGCGAACTTGGGCGGCCGCGGAGCCCATCCAGAACAAAGCGAGAATCAGCGACAAGCAAAAGGTCACTCGCGGTAGCAGTTTCATAGGGCTTCCTCCCCTGGGTGTACGTTGCACGGCAGATCAGAATTGTTGTGTAGCCGTAGACTCGAACTATTTGGCTCAGCGAGACTACGCCAGCGCGAGCTGATTAGCACGCTCCACGAACGTGGCCTGCAAGTGCTTCAGTGTTTCGCTCAGGAGGCGGCACTCGCGAAGCGGAAACTCAACGTCCAGCTGTCCACTCCATGCACCGTTCACGATCGCTTGATCGCTTGAATCAGCAGTAAACGAAGCAGTAAACTAAGCTAAGCAGCGCGGGCGGTTGGGGGGGAACATGAAGCGCGTGATGGGCATCGGGATGTTGTTGCCGATCCTGATGCTGAGTGCCTGCGCCACGAACAATGCCACCAAGGCGCCCGACGCCAATCTCAGCAAGCTCAAGACCTTCTACGTCGTGCGGGTTCCGGAGGACGAGCGCGGCATCGAGAAACTCATCGCCGCCCGCCTTACGGCCATGGGCTACCAGAGCACTGCTGGGGACGCGCCCAAGCCTGCTGCGATGGTGGATGCCATCGTCACGTACCAAGACCGCTGGATGTGGGATATCACGATGTACATGATCAAGCTCGATATTCAGATCCGCGACGGGACCTCCGGCGCGATCCTGGCCAAGGGGGAGGTGATGCGACCCTCCCTGCAACGCAAGTCACCTGAGGGCATGGTCGAAGAAACGCTGGGAGTGATATTCAAATGAGAACAGCCGCTCGAAGCGTGGCGCTCGCCTGCGTAATTGCGGCGGCAACGCTTGCCGGGGGTTGCGCGACCCCGGCGAGCTCGGTCGCGATGACTGCCACCCCCGCGGCATCCGTCCACCAGATCGGCAGCGACGTCTCGGTTGCCGTGTCTGGCGGTAAGGAGACTGCCTCGATGGGTGCATCGCAGATTTCCGATGAGGCTTTTGCGCAGGCGCTGCGCGACTCGATCGAGAAGTCGGGCCTCTTCGCCAAGGTGTCCTCGTCCGGCGCACGCTACAAACTCACCGGCTTCATCGGCAAGGTGGATCAGCCGCTCATGGGCTTTTCGCTCACCGTGAAAATGGAAGTGAACTACACGCTCGTCGATACGCAGTCGGGTACGACGGTGTGGACCAAGGACATCGCGAGTGAATACACGGCGAAGACCGGGGAGGCATTCGCCGCAGTGAAGCGGATGCGTCTCGCGAACGAGGGCGCCGCCCGCGAGAACATCCAGCAGGCGGTCGCCGCCATGGCGGCACTCACGCTGTAGCTCGCCGCCTCCAGCTCACGAACCCGCCTCCAGCTCGGATTCGGCGGACGCGAATGTCCTTGGTTTCGCTTGACTCCCAACGCAGTTAGCGAGCCCCCGCTACGAATTGCAACGTTTTGCGAGCGCTTTGCAACGGACTGCCGTCGTCAATGCGGCCGCAACCGGACGAAGCAGCACGGCCGTGTGGCCACTGCCCTCTCTAAGTGCCGATGACTTTGATGATGCGCTTCAGCGCGTTGAAATTGGAGGTATTGCGCGCATAGAGCGGCAACCCGTTGGCTGCGTCTGTTGAAGCGATGAGCAGGTCTGCCAAGCGCGCGCGGCTAGACTGCCCGGCGGCTCGCGCAGCCGCAAACATCCTCCTGTACATCCGCGCCGACTCAGCATCAAACGGCAAGGGCTCCCAAGTTGCAGTCGCCCACTGCAATCGGTCCTGGCGGCGAGCGCGCTCATCCTAGTTATCCGTGGCGTGAGGGCCGGCACTTCGTAGCCACCTGGCGCCAACGGTGCCGCGCTGACGCTAGTGCCCGCAATTCCCGCTTCGCCTGCTAAAGGTCAAAGACACCGTCGTCGTGCACGCTGATGCAGCCTGCCAGGTGGCGGCAAAGCATTTCGTCACCCTCGCCGCCTCGGCATTGTCGGGACTGGCGCGCACGCGCGGCGACTATGTGCAGACGCGCGCGCCTGCAACACGTGCCCTATTCCCAGCCTCTTGCCGGCGGACCTGGTGCGGTCCCATCCGGAAATCCCCTACGACGGAACACGCCATTCAGTGAGGCAGAAATCGGGCCTTTCACCGTCTTGGCGGGCATTTGGCAGCCGGTATCCTATCCTGCAGGTGTCCGCAGACGATTAGGCAGGACTCGATCATGGACCAAGCGGTGGCGCCCCCAGCACGCCTGAGTGCGCAAGATGCGTTGCGCGCTCGGAACGGAGAACTCACACGCCAGCTGCGAGCAGCTGCAATGGAAGGCGACGAGCTGCGCCTCACGTGCGCCTTGTCAGAGCTGCTGCGTTTCAAGCGGCTAACGTCTGATCGGAAAATCGCGCTGCACTCGCTCACGCAACTCATCGAGTCGTTGCGGTGCGTCGCAATGACCGACCAACTGACCGGTGTGCATAACCGGCGCGGCTTCCTCCAGATCGGCACGCGCTTCCTCGATGTTGCGAGGCAGGATCTGCGATCCGCCTATCTCGTCTACTTCGATCTGAACAATCTGAAGCAGGTCAATGACACCGCGGGTCACGCCGCCGGAGACGTCCTAATCCGGGAAACGGGCAATTTTCTGCGCGAGCTGTTTCCAAGCTATGGGGTCTACGAGGTTCTGGGAAGGCTGGGCGGCGATGAGTTTGCGGCTCTAACGACGGATATGCACTGCCCTTCGCGCAACGAAATCGTGCTGCGCGCCCGGATGCCTCGAGCTCGATCTTCCGACATTCCCGCGCTGTCGCTGAGTGTGGGACTCGCGTATTTCAATCCGCTATTTCCGATCGGCATTAACGAGCTGCTGGAGACCGCCGAGCAAGCCATGTACCAGCACAAGCGGGCAACCGCGAAGCGCCTCGTCCGGGCTGACCCCTATCCGGAGCTGGGGCGATGTTATCCGTCTAAGGCGGTCGGACGCGGTAAGGTCTGAGAGTTCTGTTGCACACGCTACTGCCCGGAGAATGCCGGCCGTCCTGCCCGCGCCACCACCAGCAGGCTTTTAACGAAGGCTTGTAAATTCGTGGCGGCCCAGTGCGGACGGCCGCGAGCGGCTGGTTCTAGCCGCGCGTGTCTCGCGTCGAAGGAGAAGCGATGGAAGGTATCTTTGCATCTCTCAACGGCTTTACGCAATTCTCCACCCTACTGATATCGTTAATTGCCCTGCTGTTCCACATCAGGTGGTCACGCCGCGCCACGGCACTCGGCCCCACGATCCTGACGACACTGGGCAGAGCGCGCGATGGCCAACTCCTCGTCGGTCATATGGTCCCAGCGGCTTTGTCCCACCCGCTCCAAACCAGGGTGTAACCGCGGGGCATCAGGAAGGCGTTCGCCAGCACGGTCGGGGCAGTGACCGACCCGGGGTCATTGCCGCCGGGCATGCGAGCGAAGTTTCCCCACGTCTTGCTGCCGCGGTTCGACGGCTCATACATCACCTTGTGGGCGCCCTTGCTCAGGTCGATCGGCTTGAGAATGCAGAAATCGAACGAGTACTCGACGTTGCCTCTCGCGTTGCGCGGCGCCAGGTCGATGTCCACGATCACCGCGCTCTTGGGGTCGAGGGGGTCTACCTCGCCGAACGCCTTGCCGACGATCTTCTCGTATTGTCCGACGCCCGGCCACGAGTAACCGCCGAACGTCGGCGTTTCAATGGTGGTGATTTGGACCTTCGTGATGCGCGCCTGCGCCACACCGGGCGAGCCGACGGTGACCAACCCGAGGACGACGGCGATCAGGCAGGGAACGAATGAGCGAGGGGGCGCGTTCATAAATCCCTCGTTGCTCCGCCGAATCTCGCCGGCATTTTACACCTGCCATGTGTCACTGCGCCCGAGTTCGTTCCCGGCCGAGCGACCTCCGGGTTCAGCCAAATGCGACCCGAATTTATAAAGTGGCAAATCGCCCCCCGCTGCCACGTTTATTTCCGGCTGGTATTGGCAGTTTCGACGACTGCCGAGTCAGCGGGCCTGGCTTGCGATCCAATGATCGATGTCAGGAAGCGCGCCTGCCTTCACTCTCTGGTTCAGCTTGATCGAGGCTACGGCAGCATCGATTGGACGACGCGCGTCCGCCGGCATGTCTTGCTCGCCGTAGTGACGCACGTCGTCAATTCGCGCGCGGTCGGCGGAGCCGGCCGCAATGCCCGGAATGATATACCAGCGCTCAATTTGATCTATCGGTAGCGGCCCCTTCCCCAGGTGAGGCGCGAGCGCTCGCCATACGGAATCAGGGTTTTGTTCGCCAGCAATCGCGAGCAGCTCGCCGCTGGAGCCCGCCGGCGCATCCGGCCCCAGCGCGATGTCCACCATGCTCGCCGACAGACTCGGATCGGTTGCTAGGGCCATCGAGCGCAGGATTCGAATCTTCTCCAGTGGGTCCTGAACCGCTTTCGCGCGCGCGAGCAGTGCATCAAAGGTGCCGCGGTCCGCTGCCAGGCCGATGATATCGAGCGCGGCGCGCCGGTCGGCGATCGAGCCTTGGCCGCTGGCAAAAATTCGTTTGGCGCGCGACAACGCTTCGACATCACCGAAACGGACCTGAGCCGACCACACGCTCGAACGCAGAGACTCTGCGTTGGGGCTCTCACCGGCTTTAGGCACCGTACCGATGGCGCGGGCGACCGGCTCCAATAGACTCAGACCCTGTCTACGGAAGGCGATCCGGGCCGGACCCTCGCCGTAGGCCCGGTCCACTGTTACCAAGAGCCGCACGGCCCGGTCCCACACGACCGGGTCGGTATCCGCCGGCAACCTCGATACGAAGGTCATTAGGTTTTGCGCTGGGGCATAGCCGGATTGGCCCAGCGCCCAAGCGTCGTTCATAAGAGTCATCTGATCTATCGGCGTCAGTTGCGCGATGCGATCGGCGAGCGCCGCTGCGTCCACGGACGGATACGCTACGCGGGTATAGGCGGTGCCCCCGGCATTGACCAGCGGCGCCCCGCCCGGGACGGTTGCTGCACGGGTGAGGACGATCGTTGCCGGTGCTTTGCCGGACACCTCGATTGCCAGTGGCAGATGCCATCGGGTTTCGCGTGCGCCTTTGAGGCTGTCCGGATCTTCAGCAAATCGCTCCACCACCAGCCGCGACTCCCTCCCGGCGGGCTCGATGCGCACCAGCGGTACGCCCGCCTGGCGCGTGAAATCGTGCTCGATGTTGAGAACCGGTTTACCCGCAACGGCCTGAATCTCGCGCCACAGGTCGCTATCCACCGTATTGCCAAATGCGTGCTTGCGCATGTATTCGCGCACGCCGTCACGGAAGGCATTGGCACCTACATACGCCTCGAGCATGGTGATGACTGCCGCGCCCTTGTTATAGGTAATGCTGTCGAACGCCTGAGCCGCCTGCTCTGCGCTGACGACAGGCTGCAGCACGGGATGGGTGGAGACCTGAGCATCCGCACGCTTGCCGCTCTCGTAGATGCGCGCGGCCTGCAGACCGGTGTTCCACTCAGGATGCAGTGCGTCCGCGGCGTGCGTCTGCATCCACCTGGCGAAGCCCTCGTTGAGCCAGAGATTGTCCCACCATGCCATCGTGACAAGGTCCCCGAACCATTGATGGGCCATCTCGTGGCTGACGACCAGGAACACTCTCTGCCGCTCGCGCTCGGTGGATGCTGAAGAATCAAAGAGAATATCGTCCTGAGAAAAGAAGATGGCACCCCAATTTTCCATGGAACTGCCGGTTATCTCCCCGGGCGCGGCGATCAAGTCGAGTTTCGGCAAAGCAAAGGGCACGCCAAAATAGCCGTTGTAGTAGTGAAGCAGGGCGATTGCCTGCTCAAGTGCATATGCCGCCTTGCCGGCGTCTCCGCGCTTGAACACCACACCGACGTCGACGCCGTCTACCTGTTGGTGCACGCGCTCGAAATCTCCGATGCCCAGAAACAGAAGATAGGTCGACATTCTAGGTGTCTCGGCGAAGCGCACGCGCTGCCGGCCGCCTTCCATCGGGGTGATGGCTGCGACCGGTGTGTTCGATGCTGCCAGCTGGTCGGCGGGGGCATCCACGGAAATTGCGAAAGTGGCCTTAAGAGCCGGTTCATCCCAGCACGGCAGCAGAGCCCGCGCATCGGCAGGCTCGAAGTTAGTGGCCAGCGTGCGGCGCTTCCCGGATGGCGTGTCGTAATCCATCGCAAAGAAACCGATGGTTCCCGTCGTAATCGGCCCGTGATACGTGATTGACAGTGTGTGACGCCCGGGCGCGAATGCCGAAGAAAAAGTGATCGCCGCCCGGCCCAACTTATCGTCCAACGTGACCGCGCCATCCAGTAGACCATCCAGGCGCACCTCATCGAACCTGAGCCCCTTGGCGTTCACCACCATCTGCCGGCCGCCCGTCGGTGCGTCTCCAGTGATTTGCACGATCCCCTTGAACGTTAACGCCTCTGCATTGGGGATCAGGCTCAGCTCGTAGCGCGACGGCACGAGCGTGCGGGGCAGAACCTGACGGCCTTCGGACAGGGCTTGCGGAACACCAGCAGCAGTGATTGGCCCGCTCAAGAGCGCTACCACCGCCCAAATCTTGATTTTGCGCATGTCCCCTCGGCGGAGCATTGGATCTATTTTCCTACGTCGAGAGTCGCGGCGACGGGCCTTGCTCAGGGAAACGCTGGCGTACCCCTTAGCCGTCCCCTTATCTTAGTACTGCATCGCAGTATTTGCGGCAGAAAGTCGCCTATTTCAGCAAGCGACGCAGGCCCCGAGGGCAAAGACTGAGCCCCAAAGCGAGCCCCCGCCACCATGGAATTTCCTGCTGGCGGTGCGATCGCAGCTAGGGGCACGCCGCGCTGCTCGTCGGTGCGCGTGCTACCTACCTATCTACCAGACGTGCGCCTAACACGACGCAATGATGTGAGCGTCCCCCGCTTGAAGTTCGCGTTGCGGCTGTAAGGATCAATCTGCGCAGCGGTGCCAGCTTCCCTGCTTGTCGTGAGTCCAGAAGCCAGTTTCCTGCAGTTCACCTTGTTCCGAGTAGGCGTTGATCTCGAGGACCGGCATGCCGCGCTCACGCGAGAGTGCCACGGACATCTCAGCGGTGAAGAGCCACGTGCGCTTATCGTCGGTCCAGGCGCACCAGGCTCGTTGTTTCAGCTGTGCTTGCTGCACGAGGCGCTTCAAGGCGTGAGGCAGAGTAGAGTGTGTCCGAACCTGGTACGCACCCTTCGGCAGTCGATTCGTGGTGGTAACGAACAGATCGAGAAGCCCCTGACGCTGGTCACTCACCACTGTAAGCCACGTGCATATGCTTGCTGGTATCTATATGCAGCCGCCCGTCGTGGCGTCCACGAACGCCGCCCGCCCCAGCGAGATCAAGGCGCTGCGGCCGATCCCAGGAGGCCTCCACCTTGACGAAGCGCCAGTCCCCCTGCTTATCGCGAGCGCAGTCACGCCGGCGACGAACACCAGCAGCCGCTCCACTCGCAACGATAGCGGGGATCGTTACCCGTGTCTGTCGTGAAATATGTATGGCGCAGACCCGACTCGGCGGCGCGCTGTAGTGGAACCTTGAGGCGTGCGCGCGCTAGACGCTCGCGATGCCGCGCCGGATCGCGAATCGAACAAGACCAGGGATATCCTTGATGCTCAACTTCAGCATGATGCGGCTGCGGTACGTGTCGACGCTCGCCGCCGAAATATCGAGCCGAGCAGCGATTTCCTTGCTCGTGCGACCGTCGATGACCAGTTCCAGGACTTGGCGCTCGCGCCGGCTCAGTCGCTCTAGCGGATCCTTCCCAACCTCTGCCATGCTCTCGACGTGAGTGAGCACGTAGCGCGGCTGGTCTGCTGCATCACGCCGCAACGCCGTGCGGTCGCGCGCCCGCATGATCCTGCCGTCCTTACTGCGATAATATCGGTCGCTCGCAATCTCTTGGCGCCTCAGTGAGAGCAGCTCGCGCATCACCGCGTCGCTGTCTTCTCCTTGGACGATGTCCACGATGCTCTTGCCGTGCAATTCAGCCGGCGTGTAGCCAAGCATCTTGGCGAAAGCCTGGTTCGCCCTGACTACCTTCCCAGCGAGATCGCTGATGAGCATTCCGGTCGAAGCGCCTTCGAACACCATACGCAGCATTTCGTCATCGCCCGTTGCTTCGATAGCGACGCGCGCCATTTGCGTGGCCATGTCGATCAGCTGAATATGCTCCTCCACAGGCAGCCGCGGCTCGCCGTAATACATGGCAAAGGTGCCCAGGACGATGTTGCCGTTGGAAAGAATCGGCGTGGACCAGATGGCGCGCAACCCGTTCCGCACTGAGATTTGGCCGCAGTTCTCCCATAACGGGTCGGTCGCTGTATCTCGGGTGTAGACCGGCTGGCGCAAAAATGCGGCGGTCCCACACGATCCCATATCGGGGCCGATGCGGAGGTACGGCTCAATCCCGACCTTGTAGTCTTCCGGAATGCTCGGTGCCGCTACGAAGCGCAGCTGCTGTTGCCCCGAGTCGGCGAGCAGCACCGCGGCGCGCATGCCGCTCGCCTGTTGCTCGATCAGCTCAACCAGCATCTCGAGGGTCTCCTGAAGTGGCGCACCGCTGGCAATCCGGTCGAGTAGGCGGCGCTGGCTTTCCAGTAGCGCGGCCCGCCTCGTATTCTCGGTGGCGAGACTTGTCATCGGTGAGCGCGGCCTCGCGAACCGGTACTCGCGTCGGCGAGCAACACAACTCCTAACTTCCTTGCGCGGCGTGCAGCGTTCCGGTCGCCCGCATAGGCGGCGATGATGCTGCCGATCATCAGGATCTGCCATTGGCGTGCGAAACCATCCGGGTCACGCACATGCGCCTCTTGAGCTAACTGCCTGAGGAAATCACGAACCGTACGGACATGACCCTCAGCCGATTTACGAATCGGATGCGCCCGATCATCGTGCTCGAGCAGGACTCTTATGAATGCGCAACCCTCAAAGGCGGACCGGCGAAACCAGCTGTCAAAGGCATCGAAGACAGCAAGCAATCGCGCGGCCGGCGGGCCCGCGCGACGTTCAACGCTCTCCTGCAGCCATGCTCGAGTCCAAAGCTCCTCGCGTCGCCGAAGGAAGGCAAGCACGAGCTTCTGTTTCGAAGCGTAGTGCAAATAGAGCGTCCTCTTCGCCACGCCGGAACGGGCGATAACGGCGTTTACCCCCACGGCGCGAACGCCGTGGCGCGAAAAAAGCTCATAAGCCGCGGTGTCGATGCGGTCGCGTGCGGACGCCGACTGAAACGGCTTGGGCTGTCCAAGACGACGCATAAGCATACTATGAGTGGTAGACCGATCTGTCTACCAAGAGCCGGCTCGGATAAGCGTCGACATCGACCACCGCCACGTCAGTCGGGCAGTCCCACGATCACCCGCACCGCGTCCGACAAGCATCCGCGGGCCTATATTCCAATTGAAGCACGCTACTGATGTGTGGCGATTTCAGGGATGTGCAGTCGAGTTGCATCTGCAACGAACACGAGCGACTCCGCGATTGCGGGTGCAGCCCAGCGTGCTCTTGGGCTCGACCGGAAATCGAGCGTGGCTTAGCTAATTCTGTCAGGTCGAGATCGAGGAGGTACGACCCGCCAGGATTGCCACAGCGTAGTCGCTGATGGAAACAGGTCAGAGCGGCGGCCGCTTGCACGTCTGTAGGGCCGCGCCGCCAGCGCCCTTCACGCTGGCCTACACGGACGTACCATTAATCGCAAGCACGCCCCCGCTACCACTTTCGAGAAAACCGGCCGCTCTTGCAGCGGCTTCAAGCAAGAAATTAGGGATTCCAGCGTGACGCCCAGCCTCAGGCAAGGCTTGTATCGCGCTTGGCATTTGACATTCACTGAACCGGAATTACTGTACACACTGTGAGTCGCCTCGATGCTGGCGGTTTGGAGCGCTTGCCGTCACGACAACCGTTTCGCGCGAGGCACCAAAACATTGGGGACTGGTCGTGAGCCAACGGACCACCTACCCTGGCAACTTCCGCCATACCGGCCGACAAGGCCCGAGCGTTGCACCACCGCAGACCGCAACGGACAGCGGGATAGAAGTCCACGAAGAGGAATTGGGCACGGTCACCGCGCAACACATTTACAAGATGCGCTGCGAGTGCGGCCGCTCGTGGTTCGAGCTTGAACTCTTGAAGTTCGTTGAGTGTCCTGCCTGTCATAAGCTCAGCCTCGTCTCCACTTAACAGAACCGTCGCAAGGCTCCAGCGACGGCACGCTGCAGCTCCTGCGCGTGCCGTTCGTCGGCTAAACCCAGCACTGCGGTGCCGACAGCGGTCGCGGCTTTAGCCATAAGTCGCGCGGCCTACGCCTATTCCCTACCCTCTTCGAAATCACCCTAATTGGAGCAGCCATCCAAGCGGAGTATCTTGCTAAAAAAATGAGCCGAACAACCTGCCACCACTGCCAGCACACTACCTCTCTGCGGCTCAGAGAGGAGTTTCGCCGCACTGCGGGCGGCCATACGGAAGCAGACGGAAAGACCGTCGTTTGCGGCGCGTGCGGAGATAGCTGGCACTTCCGCGACCGGGTGCAGCTGCCGGAGTGGCTGCGGCAAGAACTGACAGACAGAGGGCTCTGATCTAGTGCAGCCGCGCGAATCCTGCGCCATACCGCCCGCCATGA
>Ga0137395_10001238_pt1 | contig 11754 bp, 10 predicted proteins | sample czobulk216metaG_FD_108283 | JGI IMG/M metagenome (GOLD analysis project Ga0137395, IMG submission 108283) | Vadose zone soil microbial communities from Angelo Coast Range Reserve, California, USA - czobulk2.16 metaG | ecosystem: Environmental > Terrestrial > Soil > Vadose zone | place: USA...
CACCGCCCGGCGCGCTCGGTCAAACAGGAAATCCGCGACAACCTGGTGCGAAAGCTTCAAGCCGGCGAGCCGCTCTTTCCCGGAATCATCGGGTACGATGACACGGTCATCCCCCAGCTGGTCAACGCGATCCTGTCGCGACACAACTTTATCCTGCTCGGCCTTCGCGGCCAGGCGAAGAGCCGGATTCTTCGCGGGCTCGTCGATCTCCTTGACGAACAGATCCCGGTTGTGCCGGGCTGCGAGATTCACGACGATCCGCTCGCGCCGCTGTGCGCGGCGTGCCGCGCCCGTATCGCGCGCGAGGGCGACCAGATGCCGATCGCGTGGCTCCCGCGCTCGGCCCGGTTTGTCGAGAAGCTCGCGACGCCCGACGTTACGATCGCGGACATGGTCGGCGACATCGATCCGATCAAGGCGGCACAGGCCGGCCTCAACCTCTCGGATGAACTGACGATGCACTACGGCCTGCTGCCCCGCGCGAACCGGGGCATCTTCGCGATCAACGAGCTGCCGGATCTCGCTGGAAAGATTCAGGTCGGGCTCTTCAACATCCTGCAGGAAGGCGACGTCCAGATAAAGGGCTACCCGATTCGCCTCAAGCTCGACGTCCTGCTGGTATTCACCGCCAACCCCGAAGACTACACGGCGCGCGGGAAGATCATCACGCCGCTCAAGGATCGCATCGGCTCGGAAATCCGGACGCACTACCCCGCGACCCGGAGCAACGCGATGGCCATCACCAGGCAGGAAGCCTGGACCGAGCGCGCCGGCGGCGTCGCCGTCTCCGTTCCCGACTACGTGCGCGAGGTCGTGGAAGAAGTCGCATTCCAGGCACGGGCCGATCGCAAGGTCGACAAACGATCGGGCGTCAGCCAGCGGCTGCCCATCACCACACTCGAGCTCGTCGTCTCGAACGCCGAGCGCCGGGCGTTGTCCAGCAACGAGCAGGTGGTGGTCCCTCGCGTCACCGACCTGTACGCGGCGCTGCCATCGATTACCGGCAAGTTCGAGCTCGAGTACGAAGGTGAACTGCGCGGAGCCGAGCAGGTGGCGCGCGATCTCATTCGGTCGGCCGTCGGGTCCGTGTTCACCGGCATGTTCGAGGGTCAGGACACGCGATCGGTTGTCGAATGGTTCGATCTTGGCGGCTCGCTCCCTCTCGCCGACAGCTCGTCCGCCGAAGACGTCGTGAAGCAGGCGCGCGGCGTGCAGGGCCTGATCGATCTGGCCATGCGGACCGGTCTGGCCGGCTCGGAGCCGAACACGGGCGCGCCCTTCACCGCGTCGGCAGTGGACTTCGTCCTCGAAGGCCTTTACGCACAGAAGAAAATCAGCCGTAACGACGAACGCGGCTACTCGGCAGCGGAGTCGGCGCCGCGCCGCACGGCCCGGCGCGAAGAGCCGGCCGTCGAGGAGAGCTTCCAGATGCCGGGCACGAAGAAGAAGTATTACAACTAGTGAAATACAGGTACACCAAGTACACCGGCGACCCGCTTGAAGATCTGGACCTCGAGGATCTGGTCTCGAGGCTCTCGGACCTCCTGCTCGCCAGCGGCTTCGGCAACCCGCACGGGACGGACGAAGCCGAGCGCACGATGCAGGCGCTGCACGACGCCATTCTCGATGCGTTGTTCAATGGCGGCGTGCTGCCGGAAGAGGCGATCGAGCGATTACTTGGTGATCCGGCCGACGGCGATCAGGAAGGCGTCCGTTCAAAACTCGAGGAACTGATCCAGCAGATCATCGAGCGCATGGGCGAAGAGGGATACATTTCGACGCCGCCCGATCTGGACGCGGAGCGGCAGCGTCGCAGCGGCCGCGGCGGCGGGCGCGGCTCCGGGGACGACGTCCAGCCGCCGGTGACATTCGAAGTGACGGACAAGACGCTCGATTTTCTCGGGTACCGCGCGCTTCGCGATCTGCTGGGGTCGCTTGGCAAGAGCAGCTACGGACGGCACGACACGCGTGAACAGGCGACGGGCGTCGAAACCACCGGCGCACCGAAGGAATACGAGTTCGGCGACACGATGAACCTCGACGCCGCGGCCACGCTGCTCAACGCGGTTGCACGCGAAGCGGAATCGAGCCCCGAGCCCCGAGGCGCGGGTCCCGTCAAGATTCACGTCACCCACGAAGACCTGATGGTCGTGCAGGGCGAGTACCAGAGCTCGTGCGCGACGGTGCTCATGCTCGATTGCAGCCACAGCATGATTCTCTACGGCGAGGATCGCTTCACGCCGGCGAAGCGCGTGGCGCTGGCGCTGGCGCAACTCATCAAGAATCAATATCCGGGCGATGCGTTGAAGGTGGTGCTGTTCCACGATTCAGCGGAGGAAATCCCGCTCGCCGAACTCGGGCGCGTGCGCGTCGGTCCCTACTACACGAACACCCGCGAAGGGCTGCGCCTCGCCCGGCGGATCCTGGATCGGCAGAGCAAGGACATGCGCCAGATCATCATGATCACCGACGGCAAGCCGTCGGCGCTGACGCAGCCGGACGGGCGCATCTACAAGAACGCGTTCGGCCTCGACCCGTTCATCGTCGCGGAGACGTGCGCCGAGGTCGCCGCGTGCCGGAAGAGCGGGATCATGATCAATACGTTCATGCTCGCCCGCGATTACGACCTGGTGAGCTTCGTGCGGCGCGTCGCCGACATCTGCAAGGGGAAGGCGTATTTCACGACGCCGTACACGCTCGGGCAGTACGTGCTGATGGACTACATGGACAAGAAAACAAAGACGATTCACTGATGTCAGAGCTGCTGCCGATTTTTCCGCTCCCGAACGTCGTCCTCTTTCCGAATGTGTTTCTGCCGCTGCACATCTTCGAGCCGAGATATCGCGAGATGGTGGCGGACGCCGTGAAAAGCGATCGGCTGATCGGGATGGCGCTGCTCCGGCCCGGCTGGGAACACGACTACGAGGGCCGTCCGCCGGTGTATCCCATCGGCTGCAGCGGCGTCATCACGCACGTCGACCGACTGGCTGACGGCCGCTACAACCTCGTGCTCCGCGGCGTCGAGCGATTCAGGATTTGCGAGGAAGATCATCTCTTGAGCTATCGGCGCGCCGTCGTCGAGTCCCTGCCCGACTGGCAGGCAGGGCCCGACGACAAGACGATCATCCGGAATCAGCGGGCCAAGCTCGAATCGCTGCTGGCATCGACGATCGAGCGATCGATCGCCAACGCCGCGGCAGGCGGTTCGCTTGCGGAGCGCACCGGACATGATCCGAAGATCCCGACCGCCATGGCGGACGAGGATCTTGTCAACGCGCTGGCGCAGTATCTGGATCTGGAACCACTGGAGCGGCAGGCTCTTCTCGAAGCGCGGAATCTGTGCTCACGCGCAGAATCACTCGTCGAACTGCTCGAAATGAAGATCCTGATGGCCCGGACGCCGGGGCTCTCCAACATGGCTCATTGAACCGTGGCATTTCGGCGTCTGGTTTAGTTGAGCATTTTGGACGATCTCTTCAATGCCACAGTAACTAGAGGACGAGACGATCACATTCGATTGGCGATCACCTCGATGATCTTGGCGCCGTGGAAGCGCCCATTCTCGATGAATACCGTGCCGGTGTCGTCGCCGGCAATCGCACCCCCCGCGACAAACAGCCCAGGCACGTTGGTCTCGAACGTCTCCGGATTGTGATGCGGCCCGTTTCGTTCGTTGAACTCGACGCCGGCACGAGCCATCAGATCGGAATCCGCGCGATACCCGGTTAACAGAAACACCGCGTCGGCGGGAATCTCCTCGGTTCCGCCCGGTCCGGTCACGACGACAGACGCCGGCCTGATTTCCGTGATGCACGTGTTGAATCGCGCGGCAATCGACTCTTCTCTGATGCGGTTTTCGATGTCGGGACGCACCCAGTACTTGATCGTCGACTTGAGTTCGGCCTGGCGGTGGATGATCGTCACGAGCGCGCCGGCCCTGTACATCTCGAGCGACGATTCGGCCGCCGAGTTTCCTCCGCCCACCACCACGACACGCTGCCGGTAGTACGGGTGCGGCTCGCTGTAGTAATGATGCACGTGCGGCAGATTCTCTCCGGGGATGCCGAGCATCACCGGCCGATCGAAGTAGCCGATCGCGAGGACGACGTGGCGAGCATGGCGTACTCGACGAACCCCACGTGACGATCGAGTCTCGATGACGAAAACCGGCCCCTCGTCTTCGGGACCAGGATCGCCCAAGGCACCGGCCTCACGCGCGATCGACACGACCGTCTCTTCGTACGCAACCAGCAGATCGTACTTGTCGACCACTTTCCGGTAGTAATTCAACGCTTCGGCACGCGTCGGCTTCTCGAAGGGCGACATGAAAGGCAGTCCGCCGATCTCCAGCAATTCTGGCGTCGTGAAGAACACCATCTGCGGCGGAAACCTGAAGATCGAATTGACAAGCACGCCCTGCTCGAGGACCTGGTAGTCGAGATTGTGCTGCTTCGCTGTGATGGCCGCGGCGAGGCCTGATGGCCCCGCTCCCACGATGATGACGTCCCGCACCGGCATCTTTTCATCCTACTTCAGCCCCTTCCGTCCGCGGAATCGCGCCGCTCGTCCAACGCAAGATTGAATCGCGTTTGGCGTTGCTGCGAACGCGAGTGGAGGCGGGGCGGGGCCCCGGGATCGCCTTCGGTGCCGGTCTCTACGAACAACGGATCATCTGGCCGCAGTGGTTCAGCCGCTCGGACTCAGGCATCGGCGTGAATAGCGCCGCCATGTGGACTACTGACACCGGGCGAAAGTTCCGGCTGTCTGTCACGACGGTTCAAGGTCCCAGGCACCAATGGTGGCTTGGCGCAGCGGTGATTACGCTCCTCGAGCGAATCGGAGCGTTTTCATACATCATGCCGACAGCGCTTCAACTGATGCGCGAACGCGAGGACGCGCTCCCGGCAGCTCACTCAGAGCACTGTCGCTGCCCTGACATCCTGCCCGTCCTGCCCCTCCTGCCCTCTATCCAACCAGCCGTGCCTTCCGTCGGAATCCCACCCGGCGTCGCGGACTCGACACCTACAGTCATCGTCGGAGGTTCGACATGAAAGCACGTTCGATTCGCGAGCTGGTTTCCGCCGTGGTCCTGGCCGTGGTGGTCATGACGCCCGCGCTGCTGGTCACCGTCCGTGCGCAGGGCCAGCAGGGCGGCATTCCCGATCTGATCGGCGCGTTGAAATCCACGCCGGGGGTGCTCGGCGTCGACGCCGCGCGGGGGACGATGAACGGCAAGACAGTGATCTTCGCGTGGTTCGAAAACAAGAAAGCCGCGCTGGCCTGGTACTACAGCGAGACGCATATGGCGGTCATGCTGCAGTTTTCAAGCGGCGGACGCCCGCCGCACACACCAATGTCCGATGTCCCAGACGATGGACGGCCGATACTGGCTATTGCCTCGTTGACCATGCCCGGTGGAATTCCCGCCGGCGGCGGCGACGTGCGCTCGGCCGTCACTCAAATTGCGATCGAGCTCTACGCGCCGCTGCCGGGCGGTCTGGCAGCCGGGGGCCGCTTCGCCCCGTCGACTGTGAAGGTGCCGGGGCTTGTCGAGACACCGATCGACCGTGGGCCAGCGGCACAGAAGTAGACTGACGGCGCGTGGTCAGGCGCAGACTCATCCGCCCGTTGGCTTTCACCTTCGGGGGCTCTCTCGTCGCGACGGTCATCTTCACGAACACGCCGTGGCGGGGAATCCCCTGGCAGACGTTCACGACCATGCTGTTCGCTGGTCCGTGCGCAGCACTGTGTTTGTACGGGTTGCCCATCGTCACGCCCTTCGCGCGCCGACAGATTCCGGCACCGTTCGACTGGGCTGCAATCGTCGCTGCGATTCTTGTCTTGGGCGCCGCCGGCAGTCTCATCGGCGCCGCCGCCATTCTGGCGATCGACGCGGCGACCGGCTCAGGCCAGCCCTTCTGGCGGTGGTATCCCAACGCGCTGAAGATCTCGCTCTACTTCACGCTGATTTTCGGATTGTCGGGGACGATGATTCAGGAACTGCGCGGACGGCTCGACAGGACGACGCTCGCGCTGCGAACGAAGGAGCGCGACGAGGCCGAGGCGCGCAGGCTCGTTGCCGAAGCGCAGCTTGCGTCGCTCGAATCGCGCGTCGATCCACATTTCCTGTTCAACACACTGAACTCGATTGCCGCGCTCGTGCGGGACAAGCCAGCGGAGGCCGAGCGGGTCATCGAACAGTTCTCGTCGCTGATGCGAGCATCGCTCGACCGGCGGGTGTCGCTCGTCCCGATCGGCGAGGAACTGGACGTCGTCCGCAGCTATCTGGAAATTGAACGGGTGCGGTTCGGCGAGAGGCTGCGCTTCCACATCGAGCCCTTGCGCACGGCGGGCGCGCCGCTCGTACCCCGCCTCGCCCTGCAGACGCTCGCCGAGAACTGCGTGAAATACGCAGTGTCGCCGTCGCGCGAGGGTGCGTCCATCACGGTGACGGCGACAGCGGGCGACGGCCGTCTGCACGTCGCCGTGGAAGACGACGGCCCGGGCTTCGACACCTCGCATTTCCCCGATGGACATGGGCTGCAGCTTCTCAAGTCGCGTCTCGCGATGACGTTCGTCGGGCGCGCCACAATGACAGCCGAGAGCCGTCCCGGCCGCACCGTCGTCACGCTCGATCTGCCGTTTGAAACCGTGATCCCGGACGTTCACGTCCCGCGTCCGCCTCCCCTGACGAAGGACGTCCCGTGTTGATCCGCGCCTTCGTCGTGGACGACGAACAGCTCGCGGTGCAGCGGTTGACGCGTCTGCTCGCAGACACCCGCCGCGTGACAGTTGTGGGAAGCGCGACCGATCCGCAGGAGGCGCTCGATGTGCTGAGGAACGCCGACGTCGACGTGGTGTTTCTCGACATTCAGATGCCCGAGATGACCGGCTTCGACCTGATCGCCCGACTCGATCGGGATGTCCCGGTGGTTTTCACTACTGCCTACGATCGGTACGCGCTCGAAGCGTTCGCCGTGAACTCGATCGACTACCTGATGAAGCCCGTCGAAGCCGCCCGCCTGGAGAAGGCGCTCGACAAGATCGAGCGATTCAGTGGCGGCGCCCAGCCGGCACCCGATGTCAGGGCGCTCGCGAAACAGCTGGCCAGGGAGCTGGCGCCCGGACGCCGGATCGAGCGCATCGCGTCGCGCGCCGGCGAGCGAACGACTATTCTCGACGTGTCTCGCATCACGCACTTCTTTGCCAAAGACAAGCTCACGTTTGCCGTCTCAACCGGCCGGGAGCACGTCGTGGACTCGACGTTGGCCGAGCTCGAATCGATGCTCGATGGCCGGCGCTTCGTCCGCATCCACCGCGCCACGATCGTGAACGTGGCGTTCGTCGGTGAGATGTATCCGGGGATCGACGGCCTCCTGTTGCGGCTGAAGGACGAGAGTAAGACCGAGCTGAGCGTGTCCCGAGACCGCGTCCGCGAGCTCAAGGACCGCCTCGGTATCTAGCTGAGCTGCCGCCCATTGAGGTAATTTCGGGCCCATTCACCCCCCTTTCAGGCCCGTTCACCGGAAACGTAATCGATACAAGCCCAATCCGTTCTAATATTTACGGGATCTGGGGAGCCAGACTTGCCCCGGCTTCAAGGAGACCGACGCATGCACGCGCCCATCAAATACGTAGAGAAGGGGCTCACGCTGACGGCCAACGGCGCCTGGTTCGTGTTCAGCAACCTCAACAAGATTGCACAGAACCCGTCGTTCACGCCGAAGTGGTCCGACAAGCCGCTACTCAAGTCCTACCAGAAGACGAAGCCGCCGCTCGGATGGCCGCGCGAGACCGACTCGCTCTGTCCGGTGTGCACGCGGGAGGCGCGTCAAGAGATTCTCGACGGCAAGAAGGACGTCAGCGTCCTGCTCAATGAGAAAGTCGGCGAAATCAAGGCGACCATCATCGAGCGCGACGGCAAGATCCTGATGGTGAAGGATTGCCCGATTCACGGCCACTTCGAGGACGTGATGGCAATGGACACCGACTTCTTCAAGCACCTCGAGCAGGTCTTCCCCGGGCGCGACATGCGCGCGCACAACGACGCGAAGCTGCACAACCACGGCAGCAGCACCATTCAGCACGGCCGCGGGTCGGTCCTGACCGTCGACCTGACGAACCGCTGCAACATGATGTGCGACCCGTGCTTCATGGACGCGAACCAGGTGGGCTTCGTGCACGAGCTCACATGGGACGACATCAAGATGGTGCTCGACAACGCCATCACGATTAAGCCGCGCCGCCAGATGTCGGTGCAGTTTTCCGGCGGCGAGCCGACGATGTCGCCGTACTTCCTGGATGCGGTCGCGTATGCACGCAAGGTCGGCTACAACAGTGTCCAGGCCGCCACAAACGGCATCGAGTTCGCGAAGAGCCCGGAGTACGCGAAGAAAGCGGCCGAGGCCGGCCTCCGCTATGCGTATCTGCAGTTTGACGGCATCGGCAACGCAGCCAACGCGCATCGCCGCGTCGGCAATCTCTTCGACGTGAAGCTGCAGGCGATCGAAAACCTGTATAGCGCGGGTGTCGACATCGTTCCGGTCATCACCATCGTCAACGGCGTGAACAACGAGCAGGTCGGCCGCGTCATCGAGTTCGCGCTCGACAACCCCAAGAAGATCAACTTTCTCTCGTTCCAGCCGGTGTCGTTCACGGGCCGCGACGAGGAAATCACGGACGAGCGCCGGCACGCGCAGCGCTACACGCTCTCGCATCTGGCGCACGACGTGAAGAACCAGACCGGCATCGGCGAGCCGACGCGCGACTGGTTCCCGATTTCATTCATGGGCGCCTTTACCGACTGGGCCGACGTCACGCACGGCGCTGAGAAGGAATTCGGCCAGCTCACGTGCGGCTGCCATCCGAACTGCGGTATCGGCATGGCCGTCATGATCGACAAGGAAACCAAGGAGGCCGTGCCGGTCACGGCGTTCCTCAAGGCCGAACAGCTCGCCAAGGACGTGCAGCAGGTCAGCGACGCCGCGCGCGGGCGCACCCTCTCGGTCCTGGGCATGGCGCTCGCGCTGATGCGGAACTACGACCCGTTCAAGGCGCCGAGCGAGTTCAAGCTCGTCGACCTGCTGCGGAAGTTCGACAAGACGTTCGGCGCGACGAAGTCGGCGGAAAAAGGCAAGTACGGCCGCGTCGAAGGCGATCGCACGGCAGCCGACATCGCCAAGCGCCGCTCGGACCGCTGGAACTTCCTGTTCATCGCGGGCATGTGGTTCCAGGATCTCTTCAACTACGACTTCCGTCGCACCGAGATGTGCATCATCCCGTATGCTACGCAGCAGGGCGAAATCTCGTTCTGCGCGTATAACACCGGCATCGGCTGGCGCAACATCATCGAGAAGATGCACATGACCGCCACGCTCACGAAGTGGTACGAGCAGCACGGCCGCCACGAGATCTTCGCCGGCAACAAGAACGTCCCGCTGCCGACGCTCGATCATCACCTCGCGCTCAACGCTGAAGCGGTCGCCGCCGGCGCGCAGACGGATCTGGACGACCTCGGCATCGCCAAGAACGCGCGCGAAGAAAAGCTCAAGGCGCGCGAGCACAAAGACGATCCGAAGTACCACGAGGAGATGGCGCGCCTCTATCGTCAGCAGGTGCTCAAAGAGCAGCCGACACTCCAGATTCAGGGCCTTGGCGGTCCGAAGAAGAAGTCGGACGTTCAGCCCGTACTTCACAAGCCGCAGGTCTGACGCCAGAGGTCAGAGGTCGGGGATCAGGGATCAGGGAGGCCGGCGAGCAATCGCCGGCCTTTTTTTATCGTTTCTTCGCCGGGGCGGGTTTTGGCGGCGGACCTGGCCGGTACTCGATCATGACGTTGCTGATGATCGCAATCGGCCGTCCCACCGATGAGTAAGTCGCCGTGCCGTCGAGACGCTCGACCGTGAGCTTCTCGCCCAGAATACTCACCTGCTGTTCTTCTTCAGGGATTGTGATCGACACGGACTCGGAGCCGGTCGGGGCTACAGCCTTCACACCGCCGGGACCTGCGCCCCCTGACACGCGGTCCACGAGATCAGTCACCTTCCGAAACTCGTTGTCGACGACGGCCCTGCTGATCAGCGTGTTATCCATCGTCAGGATGCCTATCGTGGCCGTGTAGTGCGAGAACGCGCGGTTCGCCTTGACCTGTTCTTCCGAGTACGTGTGCCGGTTATGAAGATCGAACGTCAGCGTCACCGGGCCCCGATGCTGCGGCAGCTTGATGAGGATGCCTTCCGCCGGATCGCGGCTGCTCAGAACGTCGCAGTAGGCGAGTTTGGTGTTGATGCCAACGCCAAGAGGGGCCGGGCAGACGATCTCGGGCGCCTCCTGCTTCGGCGGCGGCAATGGCGCCGGCACGGGTCGCCGCGCCGGTCGGCGCGTCTGGGCAGGCGCGGAAGCGGCCGCGAGGACGACGAAGATGGTCAACAGGACCTGGCGCAGCCGGCCGCTGTTCTGGATTCTGTTCACCGACGCTCTAATCCTCGCCCATGCACGCGAAATTCGCCGACGGCACATCCCGCGCCGTCGAGACGGCGGCGCGCAGTTTTATCAACTCGAGGAATTCCATCCGTGTCCGCGCGTTGTCGCGGAAGATCCCGGCCATTGCGCTGGTGACGCAAAACGAGTTCTGCTTCTCGACGCCGCGCATCGACATGCACAGGTGCGTGGCTTCCATCACGACTGCCACGCCCATCGGCTTGACGGCGTCTCGAATCGTATCGGCGATCTGGTTGGTCAGGCGTTCCTGAACCTGGAGCCGCCGGCTGAAGACATCCACGACTCTCGGAATCTTGCTGAGACCGATCACCTTCGTCGTCGGAATATAGGCGACATGGCACTTGCCGAAAAACGGCAGCAGGTGGTGTTCGCAGAGACTGTAGAAATCGATGTCTTTGACGATGACCATCTCGCTGTAGTCGACGGTGAACAGCGCCCCGTTAAGCACCTCGTCGATGTTCGCGTCGTATCCACCCGTGAGGAACTTAAGGGCTTTCTCGACGCGCTTCGGAGTGTTCAACAGGCCTTCGCGAGTGGGATCTTCTCCGAGCTCCTCCAGCAGCTGTCTGATGAGATCCTGCATCGTTCTATTGTAGGGCGATTCGACCTTTCGCCCTGTCGACCGAAAGACCCTGCCGTAGGACGCAATTACCCATTAACGCGAGTTCTGTGCACGTACATCAGCATTTCCGAAGGGATCGCGTGGCACGATTCCTGAAGTAATGCCGGTAGTCCGCGGGAGAGGGACTACTGATGCAGAAGGTCGCCATCGTCAACGGGACAGCCGAACTGCTCGACGTGATCAGCGGTGTGCTTGGTGCGGGACACTACGACACGGTGTTCATCGAATCGAGCGCTCACGCATACTCACAAGTGAGACGCGAGCACCCCAGCCTGGTCATCCTCTGCCTTCGCCTGGACGATCCAGCCGGCTTCCAGGTTCTCTCGATGCTCAAGATGGACGAGGACACGAAGACGATTCCGGTGCTCACGTACACCAGCGAATACGACGGCGAACCGACCAATCAATGGACGCTCGATGGTGGTGACAGCGACCTGTTGCAGGCGGTTCCAATGGGAACGATGAACTGAGGGCCATGCTATAGTCCAGCCGAAATGGCGGAAGAAAGCGAAGACAAGCGCGACGGGGAACGGATCAACATCCTCGGCGAGCTCCATGGCGAGGTCATGGTCTACCAGCCGACGACGATCAAGGAAGTCAGCCGAGGGGGAGCGCAGATCGAAACAAGCTTC
>Ga0137395_10001239_pt1 | contig 11750 bp, 14 predicted proteins | sample czobulk216metaG_FD_108283 | JGI IMG/M metagenome (GOLD analysis project Ga0137395, IMG submission 108283) | Vadose zone soil microbial communities from Angelo Coast Range Reserve, California, USA - czobulk2.16 metaG | ecosystem: Environmental > Terrestrial > Soil > Vadose zone | place: USA...
CCGGAGAATTCGTCGCCACCCCAGCTGTTGGAAACCTCTCCACCGCCGGCACTCGCCACTAGATTGCCGGCAACCCGCTCGGCCGCTAGAAGATCACTGAAGCTGTTCGACCTGGCCTCTACCAAAAAGAGTTTTGCGTCGGGTGCCATGGCGTGGGCCCACTCAAGATCGAGTGCTGCTTCCAGTTCCCAGCCGCCGGTCGGATCCTGCGCTGGTTTGGTTCCACTTGCGAACACCACAGTCAAACTGGGGGCCTTCAGGCCGAATTGAGTCGAGAAAGTCAGCAAGTCCGTCAACGCTGTCGGATAGTGGAAGGCATCGACCAGAGCTATCGCCCCAAATCCACCGGTGGGGTTCGTGAACACCAGGTTCGGATTGCAAGAATTAGCCCTGGGCACGAGCGAGTACACACATGCAAGCGATGCCGGCGTCTCAAAACCCAGGCCGGCAAAGGGAGGACCAGCGAACGGCGTCACCGTCTGTTCGGGAACGAAAACCTGCAAGTGTGTGTGTGCACGCACCCCTTTGTCGTCCGCACGAGCAATGCTGGATCCAGGGGCCATCACTCTGCCTTGCGGCGACCTGCCTTGTGCCACGGAGGACGCGTTGGGATCGGTCAACTCCTGGGACTGGGCAGTACAAACTGTTGAGAAGACTATGACCGACAAGATCAGAGCAGTAACTACACGAAACCTTTGAGAGCACATGATGATTCTCCTGTTTTTTAATTGAGGCCGTTCGGCTAGAGACGCCGGCGAAAAGCGGAATCGGCCTCACCAGACATAACGAAATGTCGCAAGACTTTCCTTTTTGAACGCAGTGTCATCCGGGAAGTGAACAGTGGAGTTCGGGATCATTGCGACGAATGCAGCGCGTGAGGTCTTCGACTGTTGGACACTCGCCTATCGGGCAGCGGTCACGGATTCGTTTATGGGAGAGACTTATTGCAGGACGCTCTCAGAAGCATCCTGGTGAGTATGCAAGGGAGTCGGTGTGTGGCTAAGATCGCGGTCTCTCATGGCCGAGTGGCAAACCATGCACGATCGCTGCGTATTGTTTGTTTCCTGAGAAACCAGCGCATAAGTTAATCCATGCATCGACCACGTAACAACCCTGTAGCCCTGAACGGTGGCGTAATGGAAACTCACCTTTTTGAAATCGACCTGCACTCCTCCTGAAGCCACGGCCACAAAATCGCGTGTCACGATAAGGCTTGCAGGCGTCATCTGCAGTTTCGGAGTCTCCACCTCATAAGCGATAAAGGCTGCAGTCTTGCCAGCGACTTTCACTAGCCGCGCGCCCTCCAGACGATAAGGCCGCACCTCGCCTGCGGCCGCTGGCGCCGTAGGCAGAGCCAGTGGAAACTGTGACTTCGCCTTGAACCACTCGTTGAGAGCTTGCTGCGAATCGGAGCGAACGTCGAGTGCAAGTCTTCCTTCAGCGTGCTGCCGGTGAGTGGTCACGGCAAATTCGGCAAATTCCGGCCCGGAAAGTGGTCTCGACGTTGACCGCGGTATTGCTATTAATAGGCCGATGATTAAGACCAACCCTGACGCTGGCACAAACACACTCCACGGCGGGAGCCGGCGCCAGACTGGTGAACGCCAAGGCTCCGGTGAAACTGGTTCGGGCTTGGCCTTGGCCACAGGCTGCGATGGTGCCCCCAGTTCCTCTAACATTTTTGCTTCGTGAGCGGTCGGGTCATCGTCCACCGACGTCGCAGCGCGAAGCCGAGGCCCACAGTGGTCGCAGAGCGCGGCATGCGTGATCAACTGGGTTGTCTTCAACTCCGGCCACAGTCCAGCAGCAATTTCGTGCCAATCAACATCTTGATCCTTGGGACAGGCAGCTCCTGGCGATACCGTTTCCGAGGGCACCATATTCGAGGCCCGGTTCACGAGTTGCCGGTATCTCGACACCTTATCACCGCATTCCGCGCAAGACCCCACGTGCTTCTCGGCTTCGCGAACGGTGTCTAAAGAGAGCCCATGCGGCTCTTCTCCGTTCCCCGAAGACCAGGGCACGAGAGCGTTAAGCTCTCTATTATCAATATGTTTATCGAATGGACGTCTCAAACCGCGATACCCCTCACATGTCCAATACGAGTTCTCAGAGCAATTTGCTTTGCTTCCACACTCTCATCGTAGCCGGAATGCGAATGTGTCCCAAGGATCTGCTCGCGAATAGCCTGCTTCACCCGTTCAATAACGCTTCCAACGCCCTTGGCACCCAGTCTGATGTTCGGCAGGGAGGCTATTTCCTTGGTGCTCATTCCTTGGCGGAAGTAGAGCCAAAAAATTAAACGGTCGCGCTCCTGGTCGGAACCAGTCAAGCAAATCTTCAGGTACTCATCGACCTCCTTCAAGAAGATACTGAAAGCAATGCTTTCCTGACTTCCACGAACCTCCTTTCCCGCCTCGGGCTCGATGTCATTCGTTGAGACATGAGGTTTGTTACCGCCGCATGTTTGACTATGGTCATGCTTGAAATAGTCGTGAGTCACGTTGGCAGCCATTCGCTTTAGGTATCCCAAGACAGCTTCAGGATGCTGGAGAGCAAAGTCCCGCAGCAAGCCACAGCCGCCCTCCCAGAGTTTCACGTAGGTTAATTGCACAAGATCCTCGGCCAGGGAGCGGGATGGCTCTCCCCACAGGGAAGCCGTGCGCATAATCGTGAGGCTGATGGGCCGTCCGACCCGCGAAACGAACTCCACCCAAGCATCGTCATCACTAGATTCGGCGCAGAGGCACACGACCTCTTTCAGCGACAAAGACGAATACCGGGTTGTTCTGAAGCTGTTTGGCATTCTGTTATCTCTGGTGAGAGTCTTGCGTATCATTCGCCAATGCCACAGTGCTCGTGAGGAAACAGAAGCGTGACGAATTTCGATTCGAACACACCTCGCCTGGCCATGCGGATTGGATGATCGTGAGTACCCTCTGCTTGTAAAAACTCTGTCATCGCACAGTCAATGAATGCGCAACTGGCACTCGACCATGCCGACACCTCTTATGAGATCCGACCGCTTCCCCTAGAATCTCGCCTAGTCGCCGGAGCGCGGAGGTCTAGAAGCAACCTAGGCGGTGCTACTCGAAATAGTCCTTAGTGGTTCGTAATAAAATTCCAAGTAATTTCCAAGCACAGCCATGTCCGCCGAAACAAAGGTGTTGTACGAGTTCGGTAAATTCCGCTGCGCCCGCGGGAACACCTTTTGTTGTGCGATGGCAAACCGATTTCACTGTTCGCCGAAGTCGTTTGAGATCCTCATCGGTTCACTGTCATGTAGTTGGTTTGCACCGAGCCAATATCCACGCAATTGTTGTTGGTGGGAAAGCCGCGCTGATCGGTGTTGGGCGGAGCAATTGCGCCCAGAGGAGTAGCGGTGCCCGCGCGGTTACACTCAAAACCCCTCAATGAGCGCTATCGCCTGTGGCTGTTGAAAAAGGGCTATGCGGAATCGGAAGTTGGTGGAGATGAGTACCGCAGCACCGAAGAGTTTCTTGCGAAGATGAAACTAAGTTGTTGCCGGGAGCGGTGATCTTGGTCCTTGGCTGAGGAAGCGGACCAATCTTTTTATGTTCTGCTCGACCTGCGTTTGTCACTCGTGCCGGGGAAAGACGTTTGCCGTCAGATTAGGCAACAATCGTCGACGCTGCCGATCGTTGTCGTAAGCGCCGTGACAGAGGAAGCAGACAAGGTCTTGTTGCTGGGGCTGGGATCTGATGACTACATAACGAAGCCCTTCAGACCTAGAGAACTCGTGGCCCGTGTGCAATCGGCGATCCGGCGTTCGCACAAATTAGAGACCCCTGATCGTGTGGAATTCGGCGGAGCTTGCGTAAAACTTCACAACAATCGAAGCCACATTGGACGGTCAACCTGTGGGAGTGACGGCGCACGAGTTCAAGCTTCTCAAATTCCTTGTGCAAAATTCGCAACGAGTCATTCCCCGCGACGAAATACTCAGCAAGGTCTTCGGTTACGAGCGCGATCTTCATACGCGCACCGTCGACACTCACATTCTGAGACTTCGGCAAAAGCTCGAACACAAGCCTGATAATCCGGTGCATATCCTTACTCTGCGCGGCGCAGGTCACAAGTTCGTCCCATCGTCGGAGAAAATAGAATCCTGTTCTGGGGTCAGGGGTAAGCATTAAGAGCCTGGAAACCGGATGAAATTCAACCACCGGAAATCTGTTACCCCAGTTGGTTCACTTGGGCAAACTTCGCGCTCTGTATTTTCTCCTCTTCACCGTAACACCCCTGCTGGTATCCGGTGCAGTACGCTTCCCGATACAACTGCTTGAATTGGCTTACGTAGCCCATGCGTTCTGAGTATCCGCGGTCGGCTCTTGCGTAGTTTTCAGAGGCGCTGGCTTCAAACGGTTTGGACCTCCTGCGTTGTTTAAGCCCGTCTGTGATGCCGTCGCGATAGTTCCACTCCCACCGGCGGGCGCCCATTCCCCGGCTTGGGATAATGAGGCTCAACCAGTGCGCAAAACTCGCGCCACGGGACCACCCGTTCCATTTCTTCCAGAAATATCTGTCGCCGTGTCTTTTTTGTGTACCGCTCAAAACCATTCATCGTTGCCAGAGTCCTCTGTTGTTTGTTCGTCGATCTCATCTGGCGCAACTTACTCTATATTCCTGCGGAAAGGGAGACTTCTTCAGAGTCTCCCTAGGGATTGTCGCCTACCTTTCGCCGCCACTGCATAAAGGGCTGGTCGCTACTTTACCATCCTGCGAGACTTTGTGATAGACTAAACCAGTTAAACTAAGTTCGAGCGAACGCCATGAAAACAGTAAATATCCACGAGGCGAAAACTCAGCTCTCGAAGCTCATAGAAGAGGCGTCCAAGGGTGAGGCGTTCGTTATTGCTAAGGCTGGTAAACCGGTCGTAAAGGTGACTGCCCTTAGCGCTCCAACCGGGGCTCAAGTACGGCGGCTCGGTTTCCTGGCGGGGCAGATCTCGGTGCCAGACGACTTTGACCGAATGGGCAAGGAGGAGATCGAGCGAATCTTCGGCGGTGGTGCATGAAACTTCTGCTGGATACGCATCTTCTCCTCTGGGCGGCCGGTGAACCCCGGCGACTCTCAAAACGAGCTCGAACCTTGATCGACAATCCGGACAACGAGCTTCTCTTCAGTGCGGCTAATTTATGGGAAGTGGCGATTAAGCGCGGGTTGGGCCGGGAAGATTTTAAGGTGGATGCTCGGCTGCTGCGCCGCGGTCTATTGGACAACGGATACCGAGAGTTGCCAATCATGAGCGATCATGTCGTTGCCATCGAGAGTTTGCCGCTGATTCATAAGGACCCTTTTGACAGAATTTTAGTGGCACAGGCGACTGTTGAGGGCATTACGCTGCTGACCGTTGACGCCTTGGTGTCGCAGTACCCAGGTCCTATCAGGACAGTATAGGAATCCACCTACAGGAGTGGATATCAGAGCGGTCCCTGTGACCCATCTACGCAGAATCATGCTGGAAGAACTCCAGCGTCGTCATTACTCGGATGTTGTGCGAACAGAACCCGATGCAGCAGTCGTTCAGTATTCAATTGTGGGACTAGACCGTCAAGTGTTTGGAAACTGTCCCGGTGGCGGTCATGGAACCTTGGTGGTGAGATTCCAAGTTGTGCCTAAATGAAGTCTGGCCGACCGAGCGCGCCGGCCAGTTAGTGGGTGAGGACGGGCTCCCGACGAAGGTTAATGTATTTCACCAGCCAGTCGTAACGGTCTTCCAACGCGTGAGGATCGTTCAGATCGTGTCCAGTGTCGTAGTACAGCGCCTTCTTCGGTTCGCTCGCGGCAGCGAGGTAGTGCTCCATCGAAGTCTTGTCGAAGTACTGTTCGTAATTCGCGAATTGGAGCAGTAGAGAAATGGGTGCCGCCTTTCGACGAAATGGATCGCGTCGATGTCGCCGGAACTACGCGATGTAAAGATCCCCGCAGAGTTGCAGGCTGCTATGTCTCGACAGGCGCAGGCCGAACGCGAACGCCAAGCCAGGGTAATTGTTCTTAGATTCTTATCGATACTCTGTCGCTCACCCAGGATCGCCGCGAGTGTGGCGCGCCCAATTACATCGCGCAACGCCGTCTGGGCAGCCATAGCAACCGCGTCGGCGTATTTCTCGACTTCTAAAGCAGCGCGCTGCGGGTCTGTTACGCGCCAGAACAATACCGCGTCTACGCCTACGGGTACCGTATCGGATGTCATAGTTTGCTCCGCGCGAAAAGGTGTTGTTATCGTGCGTAAATCGATTACGTATGCCACTGTTTCTGCGAGCGGCGTGATGAAGAATAGTACGGGCCCACGTACGCTCGAGAATTTTCCGAGCCGAAGCACGATGGCTCGCTGCCACTGATTGACTATCCTGATTGCAGCAGCAAGGCTGAAAGCCACGGCTAGAGTCACGATACTCACGAGAGCACAGGCCACTATTCCACTGGCGATGGTACTCGCCGCAGCATAAGCCGCGAACGCGAGTGCAGCGCCCAGACAGACCGTCGTCAACCAGACTGTGAATTGGATTCCGCTACCTGCCGGCATGTGACCTCCTTGTTTCCTTAGCCAGAGCGCCCAATCCCCAAGTCTGGCTCCTGTTAGATCATCTGACGTGTTGAATGATTCCAGGTGCTCTTTCACGAAGTTACCCTCTCACCAAGTCGAACTAGTTTGCATTCGCTGACGTGTCCGAGATCTTGGTGCAAGCACTGGCCCCATCTGCCGCGCAATCTTTGAGCGCGCGCGTGCCAACTGCGCCTTTACTGTTCCCTGCGGCACACCCAACACTTGGGCTGTCTCAAGGATCGAGAGACCGTCGACGACGCGGAGCTGAAATGTTCTACGCAAGCGGGGCGAGAGCAGTGCAGTGCACTTTTTCAGGTGTACACCGAGTTCAGAATTGCGACACTCATCTTCAGGGCTGGGCCGCGTGTCCGCCAGTCTTTCGGATATGAAGTATCCCTGCTCCTCGCCAATCTGCTCATCCAACGGCACATGGATTGTTCGCGGCCGTTTGCGCAATTGCATCCGGGCGCAATTGCAGACAATCGTCGTCAGCCGAGTCGACATCTGCGACTGTCCCCTGAATTGGTGCAGATGTTTGGAGGCAGCCAACAGCGCCTCCTGGACCGCATCGTCTGCGTCATCTGTATTGCCCAGAACACGCAAAGCACATCGATAGAAAGAGGGTAAATAGAGCGAGAGCACTCTTTGCAGTTCGCGAGCTGCGCTCTGATCGCCTGCCACCGGGTATTGAGGATTCTGTGTATGTGCGTCTGCGTCCGGCATGTTCTTTCGTCCCCACAAAAGAGAAAAGCACGTAGCTGGCCAAAAGATTTTGGCATCATGGCTCTGCTCTGCGCGCAAACATGGGGAAAATGGCAAAAATGGTGTCAATGGAGCCTCCCAAGTGACAGTGTCCGGAGGTTGACACTACGCTCGCGACTCCTCGCTCGCCCGTGGACGGTGGCCGGACTGGCAATCGACCGGTTGATTTCCCAAGCTAGTGTGGCGTTAAAGACTTTCACAAATCAGGAGCGGACCACTTCTTTGGCCTGCATTCATGACAAGTGCGCCAGGACTTCATTTCCGACGGCAACTCCAAGCGAAGCTTGACGGAAGTCTTGTTCGCAGAAGGGAGCGCTTGCCGAGGGCGATGCACGACCCTAATTGTTGTAGTGCATTCACTACAACAGCTTCCAATTCCGTTCGCCCGTGTTGACTCCGTTAAGCGCCACTTTGGCATCCGGCGTGCCTTTCTCATGTTGGCGGAAAAATGAAGTACGTCGGAGGACATATGGCAAAGATAATCGAGTTCTATATACAGCAAAGCTTTCACAAGGTTTCAAGTGGTTCCCCCCAGCCGAACGTGGCAAGATGCTGGCATTTCCACTGGCAGTACGCAAATCGGCGTGACCTGTTCTGAAACGCGCATGGCGAAACTAACGTTGAGCACGGTGAAGCAATGTCCCCGAGCGATCAGGAGATTGCGGAGTAGCGGTGGTGCGTCCTGCTAGTAGCTTCCGGTCTGGCACAGAAAGGCCAAGAAGGTGTCCCTACCAAAACCACAGCAGACGCGCGGGCAATAGAAAGTGACGCGCGAATGCGTCACACGAAATTGACACTGCCAGGCTTTCGACAGCGAATAGACCACTCGCGCTCCCGCAGTATTCCTTCGTGCCTCTTAAGTCTCAATCGCTTACCAACGGCTTGAACGCGATAACTGATTGGCATGAGTCGTGCATATTCGTCCTCGTGCGTGACGAATCGAAGCAAGAACTTGGAGGATTTACAGTGAACCTTGCCCGCGTATCAAAGCTCAGTGTGCTCCTTTGTGCAATTGCGACCGTCCTAATCACAGGCTCCGCGTTTGCTGCCACCGGCAAAACACGTCAACTTACACCCGGCGAGAAAGCCAAAATGTCGGGCTTGATTCTGTCTCGCGATGGAGATCTGGTGCGCGTGCGCGACAAGAAGTCGCATGAGGTGATCACAGTGAGCATCGGCGATGCGACTCAGATCAAGCGCAAGAACCATAAGCTTCCCTTTTACCCTCATACCGAGATGGATGTCACTGCCTTGCTTCCGGGCCTGACGATTGAGGCTGAGGGCGTAGCTAATTCCACCGGACAGCTGGAAGCCAGCAAGATCTGGTTCACGCCCGACGGCTTCGCTATCGAAGTAGCCCAAGAGCAGCAAGTTCTAGCCAATAAGGCCGCCGCCCAGAATGCCCAGTCGACCGCCGGCCAGGCCGCAAGTGCAGCCGGCGCCGCGCAGAGTTCCGCCGATCAGGCACAGGATTCAGCAGATCAGGCTGGCTTGCAGGCCCAAGCTGCTGGTGTTGTTGGACTGGCGGACGCGGCTGCGATCGCAGCTGTCGATCAACGCGTCTCGGACTTGGATGACTACAAGATCGAATCAGAGAATGACGTTTTCTTTGACCGCGATTCAGTAGTTCTGAAGGATGAAGCCAAACCGGCACTTGCCGATCTTGCCAAACTCGCGAAGTCGCTTCAGGGCTATTTGATCGAGATCTCGGGATACGCCTCCAACACACTGGGCGGCAAAACGGATCAAAAGCTGAGCGAGGAACGCGCTGCCGCTGTAGCCCGTTATTTCTATGAGGTTCAGAACATCCCAATGCGACGCATTCTTATCCCCGTCGGCTATGGCAGCACCCATCGGCTTGCCAACGATACGGACGTCGTAGGCCGTGAACTCAACCGACGCGTCGATGTCAAAGTCCTGGTTAACAAGAGCCTTGAAGAAGGGCTGTAGTTGGCAGCCGACCTACGTGGAGTGCGAACGGAGTCCATCAAGGAAAAGTGGACTGATATGAAACTTTTACGATTTATTACCGTGTGCGCAGCAGTTTCTCTGGTCGCGGCGACAGCAGGGTTCGCTCAGCATGTCCAAACCGACTTTGATCACCACGCGAATTTCGGTCAATACAAAACCTACTCCTGGCAGGAAATCAAGCCCGGCGCTTCTCTGTGGGATTCGCGCGCCGAGAGCAAAGGACGCTGCAAACTCTGTACGACGGCTTCGGCGGCGGTTGGCGATGGCGCGGGTTTGGCGGCTTCGGCGAGTCAACCACAACCGAGCAGGATTACCAGGAAGGCATCTTGGTCATCGACCTATACGACGGGAAGACGAAGCAGTTGATTTGGCGGGGGAGCACCGAAAGTGTGCTCTCCGATAAAGCCGAGAAGAATGAAAAGAATCTCGACAAAGGCGTAGCCAAGATGTTCAAGAACTTTCCGCCGGGATCAGGCAAGCGTTAGAGAGTGTTTGGCCGCCGCCGGACCACTGCGCCGCGATGACCGCGCCCTGCTGTGCCCATGAATAGATTTCCTGGAATCGGCGGACGCAGATCCAATCCTCCACGCTACAGGCACCCCTAGGGGATCGTGCTATGCAGAACAGTGTCCTCCTGGGGCACCAGTCAAGGTCTTCGGAGATGATGGAACACCAAGCGTTAGATCGACGTCACTTTACTAAGACCTCGGTCGTCCTCCGCACGATCGCCATGTTCGAAGTGACAAAGGCAGCGATCGTCTTACTGCTCGGTTGCGGACTGTTTCTCATGCACAAAAATCTCGATGGCGTTGCCGAGCGCGTCGTCCAGGTGCTTCACGTCAATCCCGAAGGGAAGCTGTCGAATCTCTTTTTTGAGCTGGCGAGCCACGCCAGTGATCGCAATCTGTGGGTGCTGGCTCTAAGCACTTTGGCTTACGCATCGGTGAGGTCGACTGAGGCATACGGCCTTTGGCGAGAGCGAGAGTGGGCACAATGGTTCTCGCTATTGTCCACGGCCTTATATGTGCCGCCGGAATTGTACTGGATACTGCGTAATCCAAGCTGGCTCAAGTGTGCTGTGCTCGTTGCCAACATCGTGATGTTCCTATTTATGCTCAGTCTTTGCGTCAACGGGCGTTCGACAGTTGTCCGCAACCCCCAGATGCAATCCATGCGCACCGGCGATTAGTCTCCCGCGGGCAACGGTTCAGGCGTGCGTTCGTGATCCCGTATCGCCGCTGGCGCTCGCATCAGCTGATCTGCGTAAGCACGACAGAGGTGGAAGATAGACACCGAACCAGCGACGGCGATCGAAAGCGGAATTAGGAACCCTTGGCCAATACCCGTGAGTTCCACTGTGAGCACGATAGCCGTAAGAGGCATTTTCATCGACGACGCCAGGAACGCGGCGCCGCCGACGATGGCGAAGTCGGCTAGGGACTGTGTGGGCCAAACGTGATTCCAGAAGCTAGCAAGGATGATCCCGAGCAATGCACCGATGCTCAAGGCCGGCGTAAGCAAACCACCCTCTGCACCTGCGCGGAGCGAGGCAACTAAAACGACAACCCTGAGCAGCAGTAATGTTGCCGCAAGTGCGAGACCAACTTCACTATCAAATCCGGCCTGTGCCAGTCCCTTTCCATTCCCGAGCAGTTGGGGAAATGGAATCGCGAGAAGGCCAATGATGGGAAAGACCAGAGCGCACCACACCGCTAGACGCCAATCTCTAGGGGCACGCGCGCGGGCCGCATCGGTCACCCGTACAAATAGGTAGGCAGCTGCCCCAATTACCGGTCCCACGAGTAGCGACCAAACGATGATCGAAGGGGAAATTGCCAGCGTCGGAACTGAGTATTGCAGCCCATTGCCCAGGCCCAGCCACGCGACCAAAGTTGCGATTACGCACGTTGCAAGCGCTGCCACAGAAGCACGAAGGCTAAAAGTCCCTAGTAGCACTTCGAGAGTAAAAAGCGTTCCACCGAGAGGGACATTGTAGACGGCAGCCAAACCTGCTCCAGCGCCGCACGCAATCATGATCCGGGTGCATTCAGGCGTCAGGTTGGCACGAGCACAAAGCTTCGTGGCCAATGCGGCGCCCAGTTCACGTGGTGCGACCTCCCGGCCGAGCGGCGAACCCAGTCCAACGGTCACGATCTGAAGAATGGCGTGTGTCAGCGTAGCCCAAAAAGGCATTCGGCCGCCATTTCGAACCGCCTGGCGGATAGAAACCAACGGAGTACCAAAACGATAGAGCAACCACCAACCGATCCCCGCGACTGCACCACACGAACAGAGCGCCAGGAACCGCCGCAAGCCGGAAGCCGCCGTGACCTCCTGCAGAAAACTTACTCTGCCGACGATCGTATGCAGACCGTGGCCGTAGGCGATGTGCTGGGCTAGGCGTAACAATAAGGCGAGCGCCATTCCGCCGAGCCCCGAACCAAC
>Ga0137395_10001240_pt1 | contig 11747 bp, 9 predicted proteins | sample czobulk216metaG_FD_108283 | JGI IMG/M metagenome (GOLD analysis project Ga0137395, IMG submission 108283) | Vadose zone soil microbial communities from Angelo Coast Range Reserve, California, USA - czobulk2.16 metaG | ecosystem: Environmental > Terrestrial > Soil > Vadose zone | place: USA...
CCGAGCGGCATGGGCACGCGCAGACTCTCGGCCGCCTCGAGCGCGAGCCGGATGTCCTTGAATCCGAGCGGCGCGGCGAAAGCGGCCGGTTGAAACCTGCCTTCGGCGAGCAGGCCACCGTAGGTCTTGTAAGCGGGCGCCGGGAAGATTGTGGAAGTGAGCAGATCAACGTAGGCCCGCCGATCGATACCCGCCTTGCCGACGAGCGCGATGGCCTCGCCCAATGCCTCGATGGCAGCAGCGAGCAGGAAGTTTCCGCTGAGCTTGACCAGATTTGCCGCCGCGGGCTCACTGCTGATGGGAACGGTCTTCTGTCCCAACGCGTCGAAGAGCGGCGTGCACGTTTCGACCGCAGCGGCCTCGCCCCCGGCGACGATGAACAGCTTGGCTGCCGCCGCCGCGTCCGGACGGCCGAAGACCGGCGCTGCGATGAAGCGCTGCCCGGCGTGCGCATGCGCCTCTGAGAGGCGTTTCGAGAGCGCGACGCTAATCGTGCTCATCGAAAGATGGATGGCGCCCTTGGCGAGGGTTTCGACAATGCCGCGCCTTGCCAACGCCACATCAGCGACCGCGGTGTCGTCCGCAAGCATCGTGATAATCACCTCTCCATGACAGGCATCGGCAACGGCGCCTGCCTCGTGTGCACCCAGTTCGAGGAGCGCGCGAAGCTTCTCGGGGCTGCGGTTGAACACGGCGACATCATGTCCGGCCTTCACGAGGTTCGCCGCCATGGCCGAGCCCATGTGGCCCAGCCCGATGAATCCAGTCTTCATGTCTTCGACTCCTTGGTCCTGAGCCGTCAGGCTCGTTGCAGGGGTGCCATGAACTCGGGCCCGACGGGATCGGTGATCGCCTCACTCAGGATGCGATCGATTCTCGCCCGCGTTGCCGCGCCGAGCGACCAGCCCGCCACACCGAGCGCGGCCTGCAACTGGTCGGGGTGGCGGGCGCCCCAGAGCGCCACACTGATGCCCTGGTCGAGCATCCAGCGTACGGCCAGCTGGATCACGCGCCGCTGGTAGAAATCCCGCGCAAGTTGATCGAGCTGCCGAACCGCCGTCAAGTACTGCGCGTAACGGGGCGGCTGGAACTTCGGATCAAGCCGCCGCAGATCATCACCCTCGAAGGTGGTGTCCGGTCGCATCCGGCCGCTCAGCAGCCCGCGACACAGCGCGCCGTAGCCGAACGTCGCGATGTTGTTCGCGCGGCAGTAGGGGAGAATCTCGCCTTCGATGGCTCGCTCGAAGAGGTTGTAGGGTGGCTGCAGCACGTGCAACGGCGCAACCTTGCGGAAGCGCTCCATCTGTTCCACCGAGAAATTGCTGACGCCGATGGCGCGAATCTTCCCCTGATCGTGGAGCGTGCGCATCGCCTCGGCGGTTTCCTCGATGGGCACGAGCGGGTCCGGCCAATGGACCTGGTAGATGTCGATGTAGTCGGTACGCAGTCGGCGCAGCGACTCGTCGATCTCCCGCATGATCCGACCCCGGGTGGCGTTTCGGTAGACCTTGCCGGCGCGCCATTCCAGACCCACCTTGGTGGCAATGACTGCCTGTGCGCGCAGACCCGCGGCCGCGACCGCCTGGCCTACGATCTCTTCGGACACCCCAAACCCGTAGACCGGCGCCGTATCGATCAGGTTGATACCCTGCTCCAGAGCGGCGCGGATGGTGGCGACGGCCTCACGCTTGTCGGTTCCGCCCCACATCCAGCCGCCCATCGCCCAGGTTCCGAGCGCCACGCGCGACACACGTAGCTGAGTGCCGGGAATGTCAACGGACTCGGTCTGGACCTCGTGCATCGCAGACTGGACTGACTGTCGCATGAGTCGCATGCTCCTCTTTGCTCAGAAAGTGGCTTCAGGCGGTCGGGAAAGTCGCATCGATGGTCTTGCCGTCGGGCATCTCACACGTGCCGCGGCCTCCGCCGGCCATCCCTTGCGCAGGATGTGCGAGTTCAAATTTGCAGCGCATGTGCGCACCGCTCGGAGTACCCAGATTGGCGACGACCCGGCCGGAGTAGTGCGTGACGAAGCTCGGCCCGGCATCCCAGTAGTCAAAGCCGCCAAAGCCCCAGCCCGGGCGCCAGCCGGTCCACAGAGGCCCGAGGTTATCGACCCTGGTGTCCTTGGTGATCTCGAAGAACTGTCCGCTGTATGTCTGGCCATCAGTCACGGCCGCGCTCATTGTTCCAGAGACCGCATCCGAGCTCTTCCAGCTGAAGGTTACCGGATCAGCGCCAGAGGTGGTCGAGCCGAACCCGGTGCCCATGGTTGTGCAGCCTGCTGCGAGTGCGAGCAGCAGCGATAGCCCGAGTTTTACCGTTCGATGTGTCATGTTGCTTCTCCTGATTGCGTCCGGCGAGCGCACTTGCCGCCGGTGTGGGGAGGGAGCTTGCGCGGCGAAGGATGCGCGCTGATTTCGCGGCGCTCGGTGAGTGTTTCAGCCGTAGCACGCCCGGGAGTGCGCCCGCGATTTAGGCACAACAGAGTCGTGACCTTCACGAGGGCGCATTGGCTTAGTGGCAAGCGACCGGGCCGCTCGGCACTGCTGCGAAGACGGCGCAGTTTGCTGTGATGTCTGCCGAGCTTTCGTCGCCATCGAGCTGGATGGGAAGAAACACTCTCCATGCCTGCGCCGGGTGCCGGGCCGCCCAGTCGAGTGAGGCGATTCCACCAAGAGACGGGTGCGTGTCCGCCTTCTGCTCCGGCAGCAACGGCACGCCCGCGATGGTGACGACCTCCGTCTCGTGAAGATCTGCGGCATACCCCACGGTGAGATGCAGGGACCAGAGCGCTATCCGAAGTATTGCCGCCACGGACTTGTTCACGAGGGCTCCTTGTCGAGGTGGATGGACAGGACACGTCCGTCCCTGCGCATCGCGTCGACCACGTCGTGACAGCGGTACTCAGGACCGGGCCCCGTGAGCTCGGTCACAATGACCGATCCGGGACGCGAGCCCAACAGAGTCAACCGATAACCGGCCTGATTGCTCAGCAGCGAGCTCAGGAACCCCGCATCGAGCGCGTTCGGAACATCCGGCGTTAGCTCAACGCTCAATCGCATGTCGCACACCGCTGGTGATGCCGCGGCGATGTTGTTGACCAGCACAGTAGCCAGCATCGCAGCGCCCAAGATACTGGCGCCGCGCCTGACGTGCTTGACACCGGATTCATGACAACGTCGAAGAAGTAAGAGGAACTTCCGATTCATGATGCACCCGATTTCACGCCACCGCCTGCAACGACAACTCGCCATGGCTCACCCGCCAGGCGAATGCGTGCCGCTGCCAAAGTCCGCGGGTGCTGCAACGTTTGCTTCCTGCTGCGCGGCCTGGGCGCCCTCGCCCTCGCGCGCGAAGACCAGAACTTCGCTCGCAGTGATGAGCAGCGCTGCAATAAGAGTGATCCACTGGTAGCTTTTCATAAGTGCCTCCGCGAAATGTCGTCTGTTGCCATCGAGTGTGTGAACTCTATCGATGGCCCGTAGCGCGGGTATTACGCCCCGCGGAGCACGCATTTCAAAAGAAATGTTGCTTGCCAGCAGACCGAGTAATCCCGCGCGCATCGGACGGCTGACTCGACCGACCGAAGCCACGGCGGTCGTAGATGATGACTCGATGTCCCGCCGCGAGCAGCGCCGCCGTCTGCTTCTCCCACGAGGCTCCGCTCAACGGCCAGCCGTGAATGAGGACGACCGGCAATCCCGATCCGTGGTCTTCTCTGCTCAGCAGAAGCGATCATCCGCCTCTCGAGTGACCGACGGATGTCGGAGGACGACGGGGGCGTTTCAGCCCGACCGTGCACGCGGCAAGCCCCAGCATGCCCATTGCCGCGAACCACCGACAGCCCCGCAAGCAGCACAGCGCTCGAAGTCGCCCGACACTGGCGTTCGTACCTCGCAGAGTCAAACTGCTTCTCCCGTTGACGGCCGAGGGTCGCGAGGCCCTCCGGAGTCGTATGCGGGCCTTATCGGCCAGCCATCCGGTCGGTGGCCATGAGGCCGTCCCAGCCGCCACCCAGCGCCTTGACCAGCAGCACGCTGGCATTCATGCGACGCACTTGAATGTCAGCCGCGGATAACTGTGCTGCGAGGGAAGCGTTCTCCGCCACCACCACTTCAAGGTAGGGCGCCGCGCCCGCCTTGTAGCGGTAGTTGGCCTGTTCAAGCTCGGTGCGCGTGGCTGTGACCGCCGCAGATTCACTCGTGTTCTCCCGCTCGAGCTGGCGCAGAGCCACGAGCCAGTCTTCCACTTCACTGTAGGCGACAGTCACTGTGGTCCGGTAGTTGGCTACCTGCTCGTCGTACGCAGCGCGCGCCTGGTCTGTTTGCGCGTGACGGCGGCCGCCGTCGAAGAGAGTCAGCAGCGCCTGCGGTCCCAGCGCCCAGAGGGTACTCGGCGCGTCGATCCAGGTCGCGCCGTGCGTACTAGCGTAGCCCACCGCGGCCGCGAGATTGAACACTGGAAAATAAGCTGCGCGCGCCACACCAATACTCGCATTGGCGGAGGCAACCCGGCGTTCGGCCGCCGCAACGTCGGGCCGCCGTTCCAGCAGAACCGATGGCAGACCCGGGTCGACCGGCGGCGGAGCGACTTCCAGCGCCAATGGTCGCGGCTCCAGGTGAAAGCGCGAAGCCTGCAGATCCACCAGCACGGCGATGGCGTGCTCGGTCTGGTCCCGTCGCAAGCGAACGTCCTCGTCCTGAGTACGCGCGGTCTCGAGCTGCGCCTGCGCCTGCGCCACATCGGAAAGCGGAGCGGCACCACCGTCGTACAGATTCTGGGCCAGCTCCAGGGCTGTAGCGTATGCCGAGACGGTCTGGTCCAGCAATACCTGTTGCGCGTCCTCGCTGCGCAAAGTGAAGTAGTCCATCGCGAGCTCTGAATGCAGACTCAGGTCCAGGACGGCGAGATCGGCTGCACTCGCTTGCGCGCTGGCTCGTGCCGCCGCAACCGAATTGCGTACGCGGCCGAACACGTCGATCTCATAAGACAGATCACCCTGCAGCACCAGGTCATTCTGGGTGGCCGGTTTAACGGTACTGTACGTAGGTGCATTGACCGAGGTGCGAGCGCGAGAAGCACTAGCGGATGCCGTGATGGTCGGCACGTAGCTGGCACGCACGTATCGCATTTGCGCGCGCGCCTGTTCCAGACGCGCGAACGCCGCCTTGAGGTTCTGGTTGGAGCTCGTGACCTGCACTTCCAGCGCATCGAGCTCGCTGTCCCGATAGACACTCCACCACGGACCGCGCGGCTGGGTGTCCGCCGGCTGTGCCGGCTTCCATTCGCCGGCCTCTTTGTACGAGTCCGGCGGCGGTGCAGTGGCCGGTCTCACGTATACCGGCGCGAGCGAGCAGGCCGCCAGAGAGCCGGCAACCCCCAGCACAAAAGGAAGCAGCTGCGGTTTCACGATTAACCCCTAGGCAACCTGCAAATCGGTTGAGCGGAAGACTGTCATGCCACGTGGCTACTGGGCGCCGGGTCTGAGCGCCGCGAGCATGCCGGCTGTCGGTGAGTCGGAGGCGATTCGCACCTGATCACCCGCGCCGATACCATCCGGGGGACTGTCGATGATGCGATCTCCGAGCGTCAGTCCCGAAGCGATCTCAACGAAATCACCCAAATCACGGGCGACCTTGACCGCTTTGAAGACGACCCGGCTGCCTGGGCCAACAGTCGCAACGCGCAGGCCGTTGTGGTCGAAAATCAGAGCGCTGGCGGGCACGCGCAGGTTAGCCGAAGCCAGCGGCAGGTCGAAACGCACGTTAGCGAATGCGCCCGGGAAGAGCTCGCCGGCCTCGTTGTTCACCGCGAGCTGCACGAGCGTGGACCCTGAAGCTGGGTCGACGGACTGGGCCGAAGCTTCTACTGCGGCGGAGAACGTCTGGCCCGGATGTTCCGGGACGGTCAGCTGCGCCTTCGTGCCGGGTGTGATCCGGGCGGCATAGTTTTGCGGGACATTCATGTACAGGCGCAGCTTGTGCGTATCGGAAAGGATAAACAGCTCGACACCACTGCCGCCGCCCGCGTTGATGAGGTCGCCGACATCCGTCTTCCGTGCCGTGACGATACCGCTGAAAGGCGCGACGATTTTCTTGAATCCCTCCATGACCCGAAGGCGCTCGAGGTTGGCTGCGGTCGCTTTGACGATGGCCTGCTTAGCGATCAGGTCGCTATTTCTCACATCGACGTCCTGCACGGCGACCGAGTTGGTCTTGAGCAGCAGTCGCCAACGCACGGCCGTCGTGTTTGCAAGCGTCGCGTTGGCTTGCGCGGATAAGAGATCGGCCTTGGCCTGGAGCAACTGCTGATCGAGATCGGGCGTGTCGATTTCGGCGAGCAGCTGACCAGCCTGAACCCGGCTGCCGATATCCACCTTCCAGTCCTTCAGATAGCCGCTCACGCGCGCATAGATCGGCGCACGCGAGTAAGCCTCCAGCCGTCCGGGCAGTTCCATGGTATAGGAGCTGGCGCCGCGCTCCGGCTGTGTGGCCGCCACGGTAGGCACCGCTTGCGCGGCGGTCAATTGACGAACGCGCTTACTCTGAGAAGCCCGCGCGGCGATACCGACAGCCACGAGCAGAACGGCGAGAGTGCCAGCGACCATGCCGGCAATGCGCAGTCCACGGTGAGATGCGGGGCGAACGGAAGGGTCAGGCGACATGAGGCTCTCCAACGGCGAGGGATGTTCCGACCAATTGTTCGGAAGGCGGTTGCGCTGGCGTTACCTGGCCCGACCCAGCGCGTCCATACTTACGATGTGCAAGACTGAAGACGACAGGAACGAAGATCAGCGTCGAGACGGTTGCAAATAACAGGCCACCGATCACGGCACGACCAAGTGGCGCGTTCTGTTCGCCGCCCTCGCCCAGGCCCAGCGCCATCGGCACCATGCCTATAATCATGGCGAGCGCGGTCATCAGCACCGGGCGGAAACGAACGAACCCGGCCTCGAGCGCGGCGGCGATCGGGTCGCCGAGGTCCACCAGGCGTTCGCGTGCGAAACTGATGACGAGCACGCTGTTGGCAGTCGCAACGCCCATGCACATGATGGCGCCCGTCAGCGCCGGCACCGACAGTGTGGTGCCTGTGACGAACAACATCCAGACGATCCCCGCGACGGCGGACGGAAGCGCGGTGACGATGACGAACGGATCGCTCCACGATTGGAAATTGACCACGATCAGCAGATAGATGAGCGCGACCGCGCCCAGCAGACCGAACAGAAGGCCGGCGAACGCGCCGTTCATGGTCTGCACCAGGCCCAGCAGTGCTACCCTGCTTCCTTTCGGCGCGTCCTTCGCCGTCTCGTTGATGATCTTATTGATATCCGCTGCCACCGCGCCGAGATCGCGGCCCTGCGTGGTCGCATAGATCTGCACCATTGGCGCAATGTCGTATTGCGAGACGACCGCGTTCGAAGTCGTGCGCCGGACTTTCGCCACGCCTCCCAGGACCTGGGGCACCGCCGAGTCAGTCAACGCCCCGGTCGCGGTGAGCGGCAGGTTCCGCAGGGCACTCAGCGTGTCGAGCCGGTACTGCGGCGTCTGCATGACGATCGGGTACTGGACGCCGTTCTTCGGGTTCAGCCAGAACGTGGGTGCGACCTGGCTGCTGCCCGCGAGCATGACCAACAGGCTGTTCGTGACGTCGCGCTCGGTAAGGCCAATATACTGCGCGCGCGCGCGATCGACGTCGACGTTATAGACGGGATTGCTCTGAGACTGCTCGATGCGTGCGTCGGCGACACCCGGGACCAGGCGAACGCGGCGCAGGAGCTCATCCGCGTAGGCGTAATCCGCGGTCAGATTGGATCCACGCACCTGCAGATCGATCGGAGCGGGAGCGCCGAAATTCAGGATCTGGCTGACGATGTCGGCGGGCAGGAACGAGAAGGTGACCCCGGGAAAGCGGACGGGCAGCGCGGCGCGCAGCTCGTTCACATATTCGGCGGTCGCGCGGTGCCCGGTCTTCAGCGCGATCTCCACGTCACCGTCCTGCTCGCCGATTGTGCCGGTGTTGTTATAGGAAAGGTTGATTCCGCTGACGGGCATACCGATATTGTCCGCCAGCGTGCCCAGGTCACCAGGCGGAATGATCGCGCGGATCGCGTTCTGAATCTTGCCAAACTCGCTGGCGCTGTCCTCGACACGCGTGCCGACCTGGAGCCTGACGTGCATGAGGATCTGTCCTGAATCAACGTCCGGGAAGAAATTGCGCCCGAGCATCGGCGCCAACAGGAACGAAGCCAGCACGAAGGCGAGAAACCCACTCACAAACGCGCGGCGGTGAGTGAGAGCCAGCTGTAAGAGGTCCCGGTAGCGTATTCGGACGTGTTCAAACCCCCTTTCGAAAGCACGCTGCAGGCGCACGAGTGGGTTGCGGGACACCGGCGGGGAGGCGTTACCAGCCGCGTCCGTACGGGACACGTGTCGGCTCAGGAGGTACTTCGCCATCGTTGGCACGAGTGTGCGTGACAGAATGAATGACCAGATCATCGCAAAGATCACGGCCTCCGCCATGGGAACGAATAGAAAGCGCGCGACACCCTGGAGGAAGAACATCGGCACGAACGCGATGCAGATGCATACCGTCGACACGAACGCCGGAGTGGCGATCTGATGGGCTCCGTCGAGGATGGCCGGCTCAACCTCCTTACCTTGCTCCAGGTGCCAGTTGATATTTTCGATCGTCACTGTGGCATCGTCGACGAGGATGCCGACCGCCAGCGCGAGTCCGCCGAGGGTCATGATGTTCAGCGTCTCCCCAAGAAATGACAGTGTCGTAATCGAGCCGAGGATCGCAAGCGGGATCGAGGTGGCGATGATCAGCGTCGAGCGCCAGCTGCCCAGGAACAGCAGGATCATCAGACTCGTCAGGGCAGCGGCTATCACACCTTCGCGCACTACACTGCTGATCGCTCCGGTCACGAAGATCGACTGATCGCCGATTGGGCTGACAACCAGAGCCGCCGGCAACGCGGCCTTGAGCTGCGCCATTTTTGCCTTGATGCCCTGGATGATCGCGAGCGTCGAGGTGGACCCGTTCTTCTCCACCGTCAAGAGAACCGACCGTCCCCCGTTTACGTGCACGATATTGGTCTGAGGCGGATAGCCGTCTCGCACCTGGGCGACGTCGCGCAAATAGATCATCGCGCCGTTGACTGCCTTGATCGGCAGATCTTCCAGCCCGTCGATTTGGGTGGCCGAGTTGTTCAGCTGCATCGTGTATTCGAATTTGCCGATCTTCTGCGTGCCCGCCGGCAGGATCAGATTCTGCGCCGCCAGCGCAAGCGCGACGTCCTGTCCCGACAGCCCCCGCGCCTGCAGAGCGGCGGGGTCGAGGTCGATTTGCATCTCGCGGGTCTTGCCGCCGTACGGCAGCGGTACCGCGGCGCCCGGTACGGTAACCAGCTGAGTCCGGATGAAATTCGTGCCAAGATCGGAGAGGGTCTGCTCCGACATTCCTTTTCCCGAGAGTGCGAGTTGGATAATCGGAACCGTCGAGGCGCTGTAGTTGAGCACCAGCGGCGGAGTAATGCCCGCGGGCATCTGCTTGAGGATGGTTTGGGATACGGCGGTGACCTGCGAGTTCGCCGTGCGGATATCAGCCGTCGGCTGGAAGAATATCTTGACGACTCCGAAGCCTGCATACGAGACGCCCTCGATATGCTGAATGTCGTTCACGGTTGTGGTGAGCGCACGCTCGAACGGAGTCATGATGCGGCCGGCCATCTCGTCGGGAGGCAGCCCGGTGTATTGCCAAACGACGCTGATCACGGGGATGTTGATCGCCGGAAAGATGTCGGTGGGCGTACGCAGCGCCGACAGGGTGCCGCCGATCAAAATCAGCAGCGCGAGCACCACAAAGGTGTAAGGGCGCTGGAGAGCAATTCGGACAAGGGCATACATATCGGGCTACCGCGCCTTACGTGAGGCGATCCCATTGGAACACTGGGTCCGCAGGACTTGCCGGGTATTCGTCATGACGGAGCCCTCCCGAAAAGAAGCGACGCTCTGTTGCGCCTCAGCGATCAATGAGCACGCAGATTGCAGGTTGGCCATTTCGCTTGCATTTCCGCTGGTCGCTGGGGATATTTCAATTGCAACGGCGGTCTTTGGATTGAGCCGCGGGACACCGACGGAGGTGGGCGGCGCAATGACACTCAGAACCACGCTGTCGGTGTTCCGGATCCTGGTCAACAACAGAATCGCCAGTCCGCCAAGGACCGGCGGTTGTCGGGGACTACTGTCCGAACCTGAGCAATCTGCTCCACGCTGTAGTTGTTGACGCTGATTGCGCGGATTTACCTTCCGTCAGAAGCTTCCCAACGGCCCCGGCGGTCTCCTCGATCGGCACCGACGGGTCGGCCAGAAATCGTTGGCGAACCACCGGAAGGATCGTCGACCGCGTGCCCCGCGGCAATGCGAGAGCCGCCAGCTGCGCACAATGAAGGCCCCCTCCTCCGCGCAATCGGCCCAGGGGTGCGACCACGAAGGGCGACTTCCGCGAGGAGGGCGCGTGAATCGGTCTGCAGGGAATCTGTCAGCGATTTCACAACTGGCGTGCAGTATCCGAGCGGATAATTACGCATGACTTCGCGGCACGCCGCCTATATCTCAAATGAAATTGCTTGCGACGCCTCGTGCTTGAGTCATCCTCCGCTCGATGCAGCGGCACAAGTGACGTTCAGGAGCGCGGCGCGACGTTTCAATACAGGACCTCTACCGCACAGTCGAACGTATAGCCCACCCCGCGTTCCGTGACGATGAACCGGGGTTGCGACGGATCCGCTTCAATCTTGCGGCGCAGCCGGGCCACCTGAACGTCGACCGAGCGGTCATAGACCTCGTTGTCGTACACCCGACTCGCCTCGAGGAGCTGGTCGCGCGTGAGGATCCGCTGCGGAGCGCAGAGCAGCGCGGCGAGCAAGTTGAACTCGCCATTCGTCAATTCAATGGGTCGACCGTCCAGTTGCTTGAGACGTCGCGTTCGCAGGTTGAGCTCGAACTCGGCGAATCGGTAGGCACGCACCTGTCGCTCGCGCGCCTGCGTCAGCGCCGCTCCTTTGGTGCGTCGCAGCACCGTTCGAATGCGCGCCAGTAGTTCGCGGGGACTGAAAGGCTTGGTCAGGTAGTCGTCCGCCCCCAGCTCCAGTCCCATGACGCGGTCGGCTTCGTCCCGCACGCCGGTGAGCATGACTATCGGAATCGCTGAACTGTCCCGCAGCGTCCGTGCGATCGCCATGCCGTCCTCGCCGGCAAGGCGCAAGTCGAGGATGACGAGATCAATCGCTTCATCCGCGAGAATCTGCAACATCTGCTTGCCACTCGCCACCACGCTGACGCGCAGCCCGTTCTCCTTGAGGTACTCCTCTAACAGCGCACGGATCTGCGGGTCATCGTCCACCACCAGGATGTGCGGCTGAATTGTTTCCGGCATAGCTGCAACCTCCGTCGCCGCGCCTCGCAATCTAGCACGAAAGGCACGGACCCGATTGGCGCGAATAGCGAAGGACGATCCGATGCGTTCGTTTGACACTTCAGGCAGGCGATCCCAGTACTCGAGCAAGCGACTCGGCCAGGTCGCGGCCCCGCAGCGGCTTGCGCAGCACCTCTTGTGCTCCAACGGCAGCCGCCCGCTGCGCGAGCTGCGCGCCACCGTGGCCGCTCATCAGGATGATCGGCAAGGTGGGCTGAATCCGCCTGATTTCGTGCGCCAGCTCGGTGCCGACCAGATCCGGC
>Ga0137395_10001242_pt1 | contig 11746 bp, 10 predicted proteins | sample czobulk216metaG_FD_108283 | JGI IMG/M metagenome (GOLD analysis project Ga0137395, IMG submission 108283) | Vadose zone soil microbial communities from Angelo Coast Range Reserve, California, USA - czobulk2.16 metaG | ecosystem: Environmental > Terrestrial > Soil > Vadose zone | place: USA...
CACCCTCATCGCGCTGATGGTGTTCCGGATCGGCGCCTTCAAGCTCATGATCGCCGGCGCCGTTCTCGGCGTGCTGAGAAGCCGCCTGGCGCGTCTGATCCTAGCCGCCCAGTAGCTCGAAGAAGGCCGCGTTGATCTGGTGCGCGGCCTCGTAGGGGACCCAGTGTCCCGCGCCCAGCACCAGGGTCGAGACGCGATGCCCGAGCCGCGCGGCCACCAGGCCCGCCATGATGGCGCCGAACGAGAATCCGGCGAGGTCGAAGCGAATCGGCGGCGGCAGGATGAGGTAGAGCGAGGCGACCAGCAGGTCGGCCAGGCCGTCGGCGGTATGAGGCTCGGGCGGCGCATCAGAGTCGCCGAACCCCGGCATGTCCGGGACGAGCACGCGGAAGCGCTCGGCGAGCGGCAGGATGTTCCGGATCCAGTGCGTCCAGGAGCCGCTCGCGCCGTGGAGCAGCAGGAGCGCCGGTCCCTCGCCCCAGCTCCGCCACACCATGGAGCCGCTTCCCACCGGCGTGATGGAGCGCGTCGCCAGGGCTTCGAGTCGCGAGACCAACCCTGTGGCGTCCTCCATTGAAGACATTAGACACCGCGGGCGGGCCCGCGTGAAAAGCGGAAGCGAAGCGTCGTGTTGACACCGTCGACACCGGCGGCTTAGACTCCGTTGCCGACCCGTCGTCCAACCGTGACCCTCACTAGGAGTCGACATGCCCCTGCTCCGCCTCGCCGTTTCTCTCCTCGCGCTTGCTCTCGTCGTCCTGCCAACCAGCGCGTACGGTCAGGCTCAAAAGGTTCCGCGTATCGGCGTGCTGTCCACCCTTCCCGCTCAATATGCCGCGCCCTACGTCAGCTCACTGACTAGGATATCCGGCCATGGACCCCAACCTCGCCGACCTGACGCGACGCCTCGCGGCGGGTGATCCCACGGCGCGCAGGGAGCTCGCCAGCCATTCCGGCGAGATGGCCCGTGCGCTCGACGAAATCGTCACCTCCCTGGAGCAGAGCACGGCCCTCCTCGCCGAGACGGAGCAGTACTTCCAGGCGCTCACGCATCAGTCCCTGATGGGCATCTGCGTCGTCGCGCCAGATCGTGTCCTCTTTGCGAACGACGCCCTGGCCACCTTGGTGGGCTATACGACTGACGAGATCCTCGGCCTCGCCGACTTCCTCGACGTGGTACACCCCGAGGACCGGCCTACCGTCACGCGCAACCTCCAGCGGAGGTTTCGTGGCGAGACGTTTCGCGCGACCTTTCGCATGCTGCGCAAGGGCGGAGGCACGGTCCGGGTGGAGGCCGACGGCCGTCGCGTGCTTCGCCGCGGCGAGCCGGTGATCATCGGCAGCCTCGTGGCGGTGGACGCATCCAGGCGCGGCAAGGCGGAGGCGCGGAAAGAGCGGCAGGCCCTGTTCCGGAGCGAGAAGATGGCCACGCTTGGCGAGCTGCTCGGCGGCCTCGCTCACGAGTTGAACAACCCGCTCATGGTGATACTCACGCAGGCCAACGTCATCGAGCGGTTTGCCGACGCGGGACCCGTGGCCGAGAGAGCGCACACGATTGCCGGGCAGGCTCAGCGCGCCGCGCAGATCGTCCAGCGCGTCGCCTCCTTCGTGCGCGACTACCCGCCGGAGACCAGCCCCGTGGCGCTCAACGATGTGGTCCGGGAAGTCGTGGAGCTCTTCGGCCATTCCCTCCGGCGCGCCCGGGTCGACGTCGCGCTCGAGGTCGCCGACGTGCTCCCGTCCGTCTGGGCGGATCCCCACCGGCTCCACGAGCTCGTGGCGCATCTCATCGTCAATGCCGCCCAGGCCATGCGCGGGAGGCACGCACCCCGCCGCGTGACGATCCGTACCGCGGCAGTGCCCGAAACCAGGCATGTCGCGCTCGAGGTCTCGGACACCGGGCCGGGCGTCTCCGCCGAAGTCCGCGCACGCCTCTTCGAGCCCTTCTTCTCGACGAAGCCGCCTGGTGTCGGCACCGGACTCGGCCTCTTCGTGTGCCAGGAGATCGCGCGGGAGAGTGGCGGCTCTATCGTCCTCCTCGAGCGCGCGGGGCCGGGCGCCACGTTCCGCGTGGAGCTGCCGGAGCGCTTGCCCGCCGCCGCCTGACCCGCGACGCCCCTCAGTCGTTGGCACAACGGACCTTGCGGGATCGCGCCCGCGCGGCTATGCTCCCGAGGAAAGGAGCCGCCATGACGAAGACCTATCGCATCGCCGCCATCCCCGGCGACGGCATCGGCAAGGAAGTGATGCCCGAAGGCATCCGCGTGCTCGACGCCGCCGCGCGCAAGTTCGGCTTCACGCTCGCCTTCGATCGTTTCGATTGGAACTGCGACCGTCAGGTGAAGAGCGGCCACTGGATGCCCGACAACTGGAAAGAGATGGTCGGCGGCCACGACGCGATCTACTTCGGCGCGGCGGGCTGGCCCGCTCTCGTGCCCGACCACGTCTCGCTCTGGGACTCGCTCATCCGGTTCCGCCGCGACTTCGACCAGTACGTCAACCTGCGGCCGGTCAAGCTCATGCCCGGCATCCCCTGCCCGCTGGCGGGCCGCAAGCCCGGCGACATCGACTACTTCGTGGTCCGCGAGAACACGGAGGGCGAGTACTCCTCGGTCGGCGGCAGGATGTTCGAGGGTACCGACCGCGAGTTCGTCACCCAGCAGGCCTGCTTCACCCGCAAGGGCGTGGACCGGATCATGAAGTTCGCCTTCGAGCTGGCCATGACACGCCCGCGGAAGCAGGTCACGTCGGCGACGAAGTCCAACGGTATCGCCATCACCATGCCGTACTGGGACGAACGCTTCGCGGCGATGGGCAAGCAGTTTCCGGCAGTGAAGACGGACCAGTACCACATCGACGGGCTGACCATCCAGATGGTGCTCAACCCCCAGCGCTTCGACGTCATCGTCGCCTCCAACCTCTTCGGCGACATCCTCTCCGACCTGGGCCCCGCCACGGCCGGCACCATCGGCATCGCGCCCTCGGCCAACATGAACCCGGAGCGCGCCTTCCCGTCGCTGTTCGAGCCGGTGCACGGCTCGGCGCCCGATATCTACGGCAAGGCGATCGCCAACCCCATCGGGCAGATCTGGTCGGGCGCGATGATGCTGGAGTTTCTCGGCGAGCCGGCCGCGGGCGCGGCCATCGTGCGCGCCATCGAGAGCGTGCTCGAGCCCGGCTCCGACGCCCCGCGCACGCCCGATATGGGCGGCAAGGCCAGGACGGCGGACCTCGGCAAGGCGATCGCGGAGGCTGTGTAGCGCCGGCCGCTACACTCGATCTGGAGCTGCGCGCGCAGTCTCTCCTTGACCGCGTCCCGCCCGAAGGGGTACGCTCCGTTCACCTCCGACTTTTTGCCCAGAGGCTTCAATGAAGTGTCTGCACTGTCTGCACGACAATCGAGCGGCCGCGAAGTTCTGTGAGCAGTGCGGCGCCCCCCTCGGGCGGGCCTGCGTAGCCTGTGGCGTCCAGCTCTCCACGTCGGCGAAGTTCTGCCCGGAGTGCGGGTGCCAGGCCGCGGTGTCCCCGGAGCTGGCCGACGGCCGCTTTGTCTCGCCCGACTCCTACACGCCGCGGCACCTCGCCGAGAAGATCCTCACGTCGCGGGCGGCGCTCGAAGGCGAGCGCAAGCAGGTCACCGTGCTCTTCGCCGATCTCAAAGGCTCGATGGAGCTGCTGGCCGACCAGGATCCCGAACAGGCACGCCAGATTCTCGACCCCGTCCTGGAGTTGATGCTCGAGGCCGTCCACCACTACGAGGGCACGGTGAACCAGGTCATGGGCGACGGCGTCATGGCCCTGTTCGGCGCGCCCCTCGCCCACGAGGACCACGCCGTCCGGGCCTGCTATGCGGCGCTGCGAATGCAGGATCGGGTCCAGCGTCACGCTGACGAGATCAAGCAGGCGCACGGCATCGCGGTCCGCATCCGGATCGGGCTCAATTCGGGTGAAGTCGTGGTGCGGTCCATCAGCAACGACCTCCACATGGACTACACGGCGGTGGGGCAGACCACGCACCTGGCCGCCCGCATGGAGCAGATGGCGGAGCCTGGTTCCATCCTCGCTCCCGCCGACACCCTCAGGCTGGTGGAAGGGTATGTCGAGGCGGTCTCGCTCGGCCGGCGGTCCGTTCGCGGCCTGCAGGCGGCGGTCGACGTGTACGCCATCATCGGACACGGCGTGGCGCGCTGGCCGATGGAGGCGGCCGCGGCACGCGGTCTGACCGGCTTCGTGGGACGCGAAAACGAGCTGGCCCAGCTCGGCTCGGCGATGCAGTCGGCTGCCGCCGGCCGGGGCCAGATTGTCGCGGTCGTGGGAGAGCCGGGTGTCGGGAAGTCCCGGCTCTTCCACGAGTTTACTCGCCCGGAGCGAATGCCCGGCTGGCGAGTCGTGAAGACGGGCGCTGCCTCCTACGGCAGATCGACGGCATACCGGCCGGTCATCGATCTTCTGCGAGCGTACTTCGAGGTCCACGACCGGGGCGACCGGCAGGAAGTCCGCGACAGGATCGTCGGCTACGTGCTGGCGCTCGACGAGAAGCTGGCCTCCATCGCCCCTGCCCTGCTTTCGCTCCTCGACGTGCCGGTAGAGGATCCGCAGTGGCAGTCGCTGGATCCTCGCCAGCGGCGGCAGCACACGATGGACGCGATCAGGCGCCTCCTGCTCAGGGAGAGTCACGAGCAGCCGCTGTGCGTTGTCTTCGAGGACCTGCAATGGATTGACTCCGAGACCCAGGCCTTTCTCGACAGCTTGATCCAGAGCCTCCCCGCCGCGCGGGTTCTTCTCCTCGTCAACTACCGCCCGGAATACCGGCACGAGTGGGGAAGCAGGAGCTACTACAAGCAGCTCCGCGTCAATCCGCTCCCTCACCAGAACGCGGAGGAGCTTCTCCGGCTGCTGCTCGGAGACGACGGCCAGCTCGCGCCCCTCGAGTACCTGCTGATCGAGCACACGAGAGGGAATCCCTTCTTCCTCGAGGAAAGCGTCCGGATGATGGTCGAGGACGGCGGCCTCGTCGGCGAGCGGGGAGACTACCGCCTGGCGAAGCCCCTCACGACGTTCCGGGTTCCCGCCACCGTCGAGGCGGTCCTCGCCGCGCGGATCGACCGCCTCGCGCCTGCCGACAAGCGCCTGCTCCAGGCCGCGTCGGTCATCGGGGACAACGTGCCGGTCGTCCTGCTCCAGGCCGTCGCCGAGATGTCCGAGGACGAGTTCCGTGACGCCCTCACCCGCCTCCGGGCTGCCGAGTTCCTCTATGACATCAGCCTGCTCCAGGAGCCCCACTACCTCTTCAAGCACGGGTTGACGCGACAGGTGGCCTACCACTCGCTGTTGCGGGAACAGCAGCGCAGGCTCCATACGCAGATCGTGGAGGCGATCGAGCGCCTCTATCCCGAGCGGCTGACCGAGCACGTCGAGCGGCTCGCCCACCACGCTTACGACGGCGAGCTTTGGGATCGAGCGGCCTCTTACCTCCGGCAGGCGGCAAAGAAGGCGTTCGCGCGCTCGGCCAATCGGGAAGCCGTGGTCTGGTTTGACCAGGCACTCATCGCCATCGAGCACCTGCCCGAGAGCCGCGAGCTGTGCGAGCAGGCGATCGATCTCCGGTTCGACCTCCGCAACGCGCTCCAACCGCTCGGGGAATTCGGCTCGATCCTCGAGCGCCTCCGGGAAGCCGAGGCGCTGGCGGTGAGCCTCTCCGATCAACGCAGGCTCGGACAAGTGGCGGCATATCTGACCGACTACTTCCGTCTGACGGGCGACCAGGACCAGGCGATCGAATGGGGGCACCGCGCTCTCGCCGTGGCCGGCGCGCTCAAGGACTTCGACCTGCAGGTGGTGACCAGCACATGGCTCGGCCAGATCTACCTCGCAAGAGCCGATTACGGGAAGGCCCTCGCCCTCTTCCGCGACAACGTCCGGTTACTCGTCGGCGAGTTAGCCTGGCAGCGATGCGGAATGCCCCAGCCGCCCGCCATCCACTCACGGACGTGCCTGGCCTGGTGTCTCTCGGAGCTCGGCGACTTCGCCGAGGCAATCGCGCTCGGAGAGGAGGCGGTCGCGATGGCCGGGTCCGCCGACCACCAGCTCAGCCGAGCGGTCGCGCAGGCCGGTCTGGGCGTGGCGTACCTCCGTCGCGGCGAGGCCGACAGGGCCATCGCTGCGCTCGAGCAGGGCCTGGAGGCCGTCCGTGCCGGGAACAGCCCGCTCTGGTTTCCGAGGCTCGCATCCGCCCTGGGCTCCGCCTACGGCCTGGCCGGACGGCTAACTGAAGCGCTTTCGCTGACGCAGGCAGCCGTCTCCCAGGGAGCCGCGATGAATCTGATGGGAGGTCATTCGCTGCTGCTGGCGTATCTCGGCGAAGTGCACCTGCGCGCGGGCCGGATCGACGATGCCCGCAAGAATGCGGAGCGGGCGCTCGCCCTCGCCCGCGATCACAAGGAACCGGGGTACGAAGGCTGGACGCTTCGCCTGCTCGCGGAGGTCGCCCTCGGATCGGATCCCCCGAACGCCGTCCAGGCGGTGGAATATGGACGCAGCGCACTGGCGATGGCCGAGGCGTGGAAGATGCGCCCGCTGATGGCCCACTGCCACCTCGCGCTCGGCCGCGCCCTGGCGCTCGTCGACGAGCCCAACGCTGCGACACGGCACCTCGCCGCCGCCAACCAGCTGCTCGGCGAGATGGATATGCAGGCATGGCTCGGGCAAGCTCGGACCGAGCTCGAACGCCTAGCCTGATCTCCGCCGCGCCTTCACTCGGAAGTCCTCGATCTCAGCGCCGTAGCGCCGTGCGAGCTGGCGGACCTCCAGCTCAAGGGCGGCGATCATCGTCGCGTCCATCGCGCCGGTCAACTCGATACGGTGCGCGGGGCCGGCATTCCCGCACGCGCCAGGACCACGGGCGCGCGCGGGAATGCCGGCCCGACCCCCGGTGCTCCCGCTACCGGCGCTTGGCCTTCTTCCGCTTCTTGAATTTCGCCCCATACTTCCTCGCGACCTTCTTCAGCTCCCTGTTGAGCCGCCTAATCTGGTCGTCGTCCTTGGGCCCCTTGAGCTGGATGACCACGCTTCGCGTCACCTTCGGGGGTATGTCCGTTGGTACAAAGGGCATGGTAGTCCTCCTCCGTGTGGTGGGTGTGTTGCAACGGATCCCGCATCCGCGTTCTACTTCCGGGCATCTTCGATTCCCGAGAAGAACTCCTCGGCGTGAAACACTCCGGGAAGGGTGTCCACGTCACGCACCATGAAATGGTCGGCCGACTGGTCAGGTTCCTCGAGGGATTCCACCCGCTCGCCGAGAGCGAGCCGGACGTAGGTCACCGCCATGTTGTGTTTGCCCGCGAGGTCCAGCAGATTCGTCCCCGCCAGGAAACGTCCCGCGTTGATCTCGGTGACGCACACGTTCCCCTCGCCGTCCTCCTTGAGGTCCACGCTGAACAGGCCGGAGATATCCCGTCCGAGCGCGCCCACGGCCCGGGTCGTCACCTCCAGGACTCGCGGATCGGCCGCCGTCCTGGCCAGGGCGGCCACCGACGACACACCGCTCGGATGACCGCCGGCTGCGATGTAGGACAGGCGCTGAAAAGCCTTCGTCAACACCGGGCGGCCCCGATCCCAAAGGCTCTGGCAGCCGAAGTCGCGGCCCGGCAAGTACTCGGACAGCGTGAACGACCTCACGGCGACGCCGCGCATCGTGGACCAGTAGGCGATCCAGGCCTGCGCCTGCCGCGGGGCCCGGACCGGTATCGCCGCGGTGGAGCCGCTGCCCGCGCGCACCCTGCACCAGAGGGGCGGGCGGCCCAGGCGGCGAAATATCCCGGGCACCCCTGCCAGACTGCTCACCGCGTACGTCAGCGGCGCCGCGACGCCGCGACCCCGCAGAAAGCGACTGAGCCGATACTTGTCCTGGCAGAGCTCGACCACCGGTCGGGGCGGGAGGAACACGCGGCACGGAAGTCGCCGACGGGCACGGGAGAGCGCCCGGACCTCGGCGTCCGTGGTCGGGATGAGCAGGTCGACGCGGGCTCGCGCGACCACGCGTGCGACGTCCCGGAGGAAGGCGTGATGCGTGACCGGATGAACGAGGAAGTTGCGATCCGCGGACGATTTCTTGAGTATGAAGCGGTCGCTATGGCATCCCGCAATGAAGAGCGAGGGGTCGCCTGCTTTCAGGCTTCGGATCAGATTGCTGCTTGGTCCGCTGCCTGCCCCGGTGATGAGAAGGCGCACCGGCATGCCATCCTCCTCGCGATAGGGCTGCTTGCGCCCCGCCATCATCACCCGATGAGGAGGGCGACGCGGAACGGGAGCCATCATGTCCCTGTGGAGGGAGCGTCCGGCATCGTGCGGCGATCCTGCCACAGGGGGCGGAAGAGATCAAACCAAGCTGGTACACTCTCCGAAACACACCCTCGATGTTTTGGAGGACATCATGACCAGCCAGTCCTCACGCCCGGTCGCGCAGGTGGTGACCCCGGAGCCGGTGATCGAAGGAGCCGGCGTTCATCTCCGGCGGAGCATCGGGACTCGTCGCCTTGATCACCTGGACCCCTTCCTGCTCCTCGACCATTTCGAGTCGCTCAATCCCCCCGACTACGAGGCGGGCTTCCCGTATCACCCGCACCGCGGGATCGAGACGGTCACGATCGTCCGGAAAGGGGAGATCCAGCACAAAGATTCCCTGGGCCACCGCGGCACCATTGGGGCCGGAGACATTCAATGGATGACCTCGGGCAGCGGCATTCTCCACGAGGAGATGCCCCAGGTCCGGCCCGAGGGGATCGGCGGGTTGCAGCTCTGGCTCAACCTGCCCGCGCGCGAGAAGATGAGCCGTCCCAAGTATCGCGACCTCGAGGGAGACCGCCTGACCGAAGCGGAGACGGGCGGAGGGGCGAAGATTCGCGCCATAGCGGGCGAGGCCGACAATGGGCGGCTCGTGGGACCGGTGGAGGGCCTGGCCGTCGCGCCGAAGTTCGTGGACGTGACGCTGCCGGCGGGCGCCACTTTCCGCGAGGCAGTGCCGCGAGGCCACACCGCGTTCGCCTACCTGGACCACGGCGAAGTCCGCTTCGGTCCCGAGCGGACGCCCGCACGCGCGCCTGCCCTGGTCATCTTCGGAGACGGAGACATCGTCGAGGCATCGGCGGGGCCCGGCGGCGGCCGGTTTCTCCTCGCCGCGGCCAAGCCGCTCGGCGAGCCGATCGCCCGTCACGGTCCGTTCGTGATGAACACCCGCGCCGAGATCGAGCAGACGCTCCAAGACCTTCGCACCGGGCACTTCATCCGCAACGAGCCGCGCGACTCGTGATGGCCCGCGGCTGGTCGAGCGCGCCGCTGCTCGCCGGCCTATTCGCCGCGGCGTGCGGAATACCGCCGCCGTCGTCGCCTCAGAAGCTGGACGTCTACCTCTATGAGGACACGCGCCAGCTCGTGGAGTCCGTGGACAGCGCGGCCGGCCTGCTCGAGACGCGGGGCGCCGCCGCCGCGTTCGCGGAGTTCGGTCGACCCGGCTCACGGGAGCAGCGCTCGGCGGTGCACGTGTTCGTGTACGAGCCCTCCGGCGTCCTCGTGTGGCATGACGCCAACCCGCGCCTCGTTGGGCAGAATCTCATGAGCTTCCGCGACGCCCTCGGCAAGCCCGTGGTCGAGCTGATCACCGGGATCGCCCGCCGTCCCGAGCGGGCCGCCTCCGAATGGATCTTCTACCTGTGGGACGATAGGACCGAGTTCATGCCCAAGTGGCAGAGCGCCTACGTGCGCAAGGCGATCACGCCGGACGGCAAGGTGTTGCTGGTCGGCAGGAGCTCGAGCCGGCTGAAGATCGAGAAGGCCTTCGTGCGAGATCAGGTCGACGCGGCTGCGCGACTGCTGAGCGAGCGCGGCCCGGAGGCGGCGTTCCGCGAGATCCGGAAGCCGGGCTCCCGCTTCTATTTTCTCGATACCTTCGTCTTCGTGCTCGACGAGAAAGGGCGCACCGTGGTCGATCCGGCGTACCCGACCATGGGCAATCGCGACATGTCTGGGTTTCGCGATTCCGTCGGCCGGCCCGTCATGCAGGAGGTCCTGGAGAAGCTCGAGATCGCGGACACGGCCTGGACGCTCTTCCTCTGGCCGAAGCCGGGGAGGGCCCTGCCGTCGCGGAAGTTCCTGTATGTCCGCAAGGTCCAGGTGGGGGGAGAAACCCTTCTCGTCGGGTCCGACTTCTTCCCGGCGACGCCCCTCTGGATGAAGGGCTGACGCAGGCGTGCCGCGCCGGCCGCCCGGCCTCGTCTACGGCGAGAACGATCGCCCGCCCCTGCCGGTGCTGGCCGCCCTTGGCCTCCAGCACATCTTCCTCATGTCGAGCTCGCTGGTGTTGCCCGTCGTGCTCGTGAGCGAGATCGGCGGCTCCTTCGATCAGGTCAGGGGCGTGGTCGCCCTGACCATGGTCGCGTGCGGCATCGGCACCATGGCCCAGGCGCTGCGGCTGCCCGGCTTCGGCTCCGGCTTTCTCTGCCCCAATCTCTGCGGGCCCAACTTCTTCGCGGCGTGCATGAGCGCCGCGTGGCTCGGCGGGCTGCCGCTGATGCGCGGGATGACCATCGCGGCGGCGCTGGTCGAAGCGGTCTTCTCCCGCACCATCCGGCAGCTGGGCTTCCTGTTCCCACCCGAGGTGACCGGGCTCGTGGTGCTGATGGTGGCGGAATCCCTCGTCCCGCTCGCGACCTCCAAGTTTCTCGGGGTCAACTACGAGGACGACCCCATCTCGCGCCTCGGCCTCGCCGTCGCCACCGTGACCCTTCTCACGATGATCGCGGCCAACGTCTGGGGGCGAGGCAAGCTCCGCCTGTACGGCGTGCTCATCGGCATGGTGACGGGCTACGTCTGCTCGCTGGCGACCGGATTCTTCGGTCCGGCGGACCTCGCGCGGCTCGACCGATCGCCCTGGGTGGCCGTTCCGTGGATCGACGGCATGACCGACCTCGCCTTCCGCTGGTCGCTGCTTCCCGTGTTCGTGATCGTCTCCATCACCGGCGCGCTGAAGTCGATGGGCAACCTCATCATGTGCGAGAAGGTGAACGATGCCGACTGGAAGGCTCCCAACCTGGAGCGCATCGGCAACGGGCTCCTCGCCGACTCCGCGGCGCTGACCGTGTCCGGGCTCATCGGCGGCATGGCCTCGGACACCTCCGCGAGCAACGTCGGCCTCAGCGCCGCGTCCGGGGCAACCAGCCGCTACATCGGCTTCGCCGCGGGAGCGCTCTTCGTGGCCTTGGGCTTCTTGCCCAAGATCAGCGGCCTGTTCTCGGTGATGCCGGCGCCCGTCATGGGCGCCATCCTCATCTTCGTGACGAGCTTCATGATCGTGTCGGGCGTGCAGATCATCCTGGGCTCGGGCATGGATGCGCGAAAGACCTTCGTGGTGGGGATCGCGCTCATCTTCGGATTGAGCCTCGACCTTGTCCCCGGGCTCTACGGAAGCGTTCCCGCGTGGCTCCGGCCCCTTTTCGATTCGTCGCTGACCCTCACCACCGTGATCGCCGTCGTGCTGACACAACTGCTGCGCGGAGGAACGGTGCCCGCCGCCTCCCCTCCCGCCTCCGAGTAGCGGACTGGATACGCCCGGCGCGCGCTCGCGGTGGAAGGCGCTCATCGCCGCCGCGCTCGGGTGGCTCTTCGACGGGTACGAGAACTTCGCGCTCGTGCTCGTGGCCGCCATCGCCGTGCGCCAGCTGCTCCCGCCCGCGCGACTGGCTGACGCGCCCGA
>Ga0137395_10001244_pt1 | contig 11737 bp, 17 predicted proteins | sample czobulk216metaG_FD_108283 | JGI IMG/M metagenome (GOLD analysis project Ga0137395, IMG submission 108283) | Vadose zone soil microbial communities from Angelo Coast Range Reserve, California, USA - czobulk2.16 metaG | ecosystem: Environmental > Terrestrial > Soil > Vadose zone | place: USA...
ACGGTGATCGCGGACAGCGCCGGAGGGCATTTGATGCAACATGGCGAAGTAGATCTGGTGATTGTCGGAACAGATCGCACGACTTACACCGGAGATGTTGCAAACAAGATCGGGACGTATCTGAAGGCGCTGGCGGCGAAGGACAATAATATTCCTTTCTATGTGGCGCTGCCTTCGTCTTCGCTTGACTGGAAGATGCGGGATGGGTTGAAAGAAATCCCGATCGAAGAGCGCGGCGCGGAAGAAGTAAAGCACGCGAACGGGTGGTTTGAGGGGCGACAGGTGGAAGTGCGCGTTACGCCGGAGGGAAGTCCGGCCGCAAACTATGGGTTTGACATTACGCCTAGACACTTGGTGACCGGACTGATTACCGAGCGAGGCGTCTGCGAAGCGAACGAGAAAAGCATCCGCGCGCTTTTTCCTGAGCACGCGCCGTGAGCGAATACATAAAGTTCGCGTGCGAACACGTGGCCACGGAGCTCAGCCCGTTCAGCGGTTTTGCCGAATTGAACGCATACAGGCGGAAACTTCTCCAACTTAGACTGATCGGTGTGGATGCAAATGGCATTGGGTTCGGTAACCTGAGCATAAGGGACGGCACGACCAACAATTTTTACATCACAGGTTCGGCGACGGGCGGAATGCCTGAATTGGCGCTGGCGGATTGCGCAAGGGTGGTGGCTTACGATTTCAAAAGGAACTGGCTCCGATGTGAGGGGTCCGCGATTGCTTCATCGGAGTCGCTGACGCACGCCGCGGTTTACGAATCGGATGCAAAGGCCGGAGCTGTTATTCATTGCCACAACTCAAAGTTGTGGGCAGCCCTTCTTAATCAAGCTCCAACAAGCTCGAAGGCTGTTGAATACGGGACACCCGAGATGGCGTACGAAGTAACGCGTCTCTTCAAGATTACCGACGTGCAACAAAGAAGGATTTTTGTAATGGCCGGACACGAAGCAGGCATCGTAGCTTTCGGAAGAGATCTCGAAGGAGCGTTCGCTATTCTAATGCGCGAGCGGAAGGAAAATCAAGAGGCTTCGCAAGAATAGAACCGGCAAGGTGAAAAGTACAAATTAGGAATTCGAGAAAGTCCGGTGCCTCGTCTCGCAGTCATGCGAACTCGCTTCGTTTTCCGAAAAAGAAGGTCGCCACGAATGTATTTACTGCGGTGTGAGAATCGGATTGTGTTGTTTTCCGCAGATCAACCTTGTTCAGCGATGCTACGCGGCCACTCCGTTTCACACGACGGTCAGCGGTCCGTCAAAGATTGTCAGGCTGATGACGTCGGTGCGCGCGACGTGTGGGCCGTGACGGACGCCTTTGGGCGCAAAGAACAGTGCGCCTGTGGTGTAGGTAATATCGGATTCCTCCCATTCGCCGGACAAAACGTAAGCCCATTCGTTCGCATCGGGATGCGTGTGCGCCGGGATCGTTTGTCCGGCCTTGAACTTGCGCAGCACCGCCACTCCGCCGGTGTTCTCGTGCTTGTGCAAAATCATTAGCTCAACCCCTTCATATGGACCTGGCTGCCAGGCTTTGTCTTCGCTCAATGCGACGTAGGGAAACATGATTTCACCGGAGCGGATCGCGCCGGATTTGCAAGCGCAGCGTAAAGGAGTCATTCATGCGCGGGACTGTTGTTTCTGGCAGAAACCTAGCCAGCACCGGAACTATTACGCCGTCGCGGTGCCGATTTCAACTTAGTCCCTGTTCAAGGGTACGATAAGGAGCAGCGATAGACTAGTTGGATCTCCTTCGCGTCAATGTGCCGAGCAGTTCCATGAGGCGCGCTTCGTAAGAATCGCACATGGGGGACTCGCCATTTGGCTGGACCCATTCGGGATGTTGGATCCGGAGGTCGTCGTGAATCTGTTGCCGGAGTTCGGTGTAGGTGTGGATTTCGTGAGGCACAGCCATTGGCTTGATGAAACGTTCAAGTGTGGCGGGAGACGGTTTGTCTAACTTGCCTCGTCGGCGAGCGCGCTGTGTTCTAAGACTAACGAATTTCATAAACGGCTTCTCTTATTTGGGGTTGACTACTCCAAATCCGCGCGGAACGAGGAACCATCTTCACGAGGCACTTTGAACAGCGCCTCGGATCAGATGCCTCGGGGCTCCAGGTGAATCTGGAGATCGCGCTAAGCGGTGTCTCAGCGAAAGTTAAGCCCCTCAACCGGCTTTTCAGACCGGCCGAAAGTGCGTTGAGGCGCCGGATACCGTAATCAAAGATCTTGTACAGAATCTGCGCCATCGTGTCAAGTCCTTTTTCGATCTACGACGCGATTGGACAGGTAACTAAAGCTGAGGCAAAGGAACTAGCCGATTTCGCGAAAAGTCTGCGCAGCGCGGTGATTGCTTGGCTCAAAGAAAATAGTCGAAACTCGAACACATGAAGGGACAAAAAGATTCCAAAAGTCACCGCTCTAGAGTGCTGATTCTTGTCGATGAATCGAACGTCGGCAGCTCTGTGCGCACGGCGGGGCGCGGTCTGGATTGGCTGAAACTGCGCGAGTTTCTGGCGGGCCCAAGCAAAGAACGGGAACTGATCGAGATGGTAGTCTATGCCGGGCTGCCGCCCCCGATCCCGATCTGGCAGGAGGAGCGGGACAAGAAGAACAAGTTCATGCATTGGCTGCGTTCCAATGGATTCATGGTCGTGACCAAAGATGGGGCGCCCGCCGAAGAAGGCCGTTACAAGGCGAACGTGGACGTGATGATGGCAATCGATGCACTCGAGCTTTCCGTCGAGATGCGGCCCGACGTTGTCATCCTCGTAACCGGCGATGCCGATTTCGCTTATCTCGCCATCAAACTGAGGCGACGCGGAATCCGCGTGGAAGTGGCTTCGGTCGCACAAAATCTTGGGAACATACTCAGATCAGCGGCGAATGACGTGATTGATCTGGCCCCCTTATTCAGGACGTTTGAGATGATGACAGTCCAGGATTCACCGGCGCCGGCATCGCCTCGACCGCAGCGTAGGCGACGACTGCGGTTTCGTCCGCCGGCGCCCCGAAACTTGTAGCCGCAGTCTGAGCTCGGGCGGAAAGATTACGGCCTCGCCCCGGACGATCAGCGATTCCTTAGTGTTATGAATAAACTGTCATTCAGAGGGAATTGGAACGAAATCAAAGGCAAGCTGAAGCAGAAATACGCCAATCTAGCCGATGACGATCTCACTTTCATCGAAGGCAAGGAAGATGAGTTGCTCGGCCGGTTGCAACAGCGCACCGGCCGGACCAGGGAACAACTGCGCGAAGAAATCGAAAAACTCTGACTCGCAGGCCAATCGTTCGTTTAGGCTGAGAGTCGAAAATTTTCGCCGGCAAGCAGGGCTATTTGAGCTTTGCCAGAATGCCTTCCATTTCCTGCTTTCGGAAAGCGCGCAGAGTCTGGCTCTTGACGTTGCCCATTGAACCGACTTTAAGCGTGAAAGCGCTCATCGTCGCGTCATCGGGCGCGTCGAAGAGCACCACGACGTCGTACGCACCCATCGTCCAGAATTCCTCGGTGATCTTCATGCCCATTTTCTCGGCCTCGGCGATCGCCGCCTCGCCGCGTTTGACTGTGTCCTTGACGTTGCGGATGCCCTGGTCGGTAAACTGAATAAGACTGATATACATAGCCATTAGTGTTCGCTCCTTTGTTGCGGTTTTATCTGAAAGATTATTGCAAGGTTTGCTTGTGCGCAAAAAGCAAAGTGCCCGCCGTTCGTCCCTCCGTTTCTCGCGGCGCAATTCTAGGCTCAGTCTTTCGCCAGTGCCATTACAGAGTGCTTTTCGGCTCGCCCACTGGCCTGTAACTTGAATCTGTTCAATGGACCCGTTCAGTTATCTCTCGGTTCTGATTTCCATCGTGCTCGCGTTGGGCATGACTCGCGTGCTTCAAGGTTTGGGTGAAATGCTGCAAGCGCGCTCGCATCGCCGCGTCTATTGGGTCCATTCCCTATGGGTCTTGAACATTTTTCTCTTTCTGGTGGTTGCCTGGTGGGTTTTTTACCGCTGGCGCTTTGAACAGAATTGGACCTTTTTCCTTTTTGTTTTCGTCTTGATCTCCCCAACCATTCTTTATCTCTGTTCGTTGCTTCTCTTTCCGCGTGAAGGTGACATGTCCGTGAGAGATTATAAGACGCACTATTACGCGAATCATCGCGCCTTCTTCACCGTCTTCGCGTTCTTCGTACCGGTCGATGTCGTCGATACACTCCTGAAAGGCATCCCGCATTTCGTCGCGCAAGGCCCACAATACGTCGCCTCCGGTATCATTCTGTTTTCAACAACAGTGACGGGTGCGATCACACGCAACGAGACATATCACAAGTTGTTCGCGATCTATTGCCTCTGCCACATCGTTTGGATCAGCTTTGCGATCTTTCACACGCTGCGGTAGGATTCCCGCCTCCAGCGATGGCAGCGAACATTTCTAACGGTCCTCCGCGCGTCATTGTCCGCGGCGGCGCGACTGGGTTCGCCCAGGAAATTGAAATCGGTGCACATCGTCTCACAGGCGATGAACCGGTGGCTTTCGGCGGAACAGGTACCGGGCCGTCTCCGTACGATTTTCTCCTGGCAGCGCTCGGCACCTGCACGTCGATGACGATTTCGTTTTATGCGCGCCGTAAGGCCTGGCCGCTCGAGAATGTCACGGTTTCGCTTCATCACTCAAAAATTCACGCGGCCGATTGCGCCGACTGCGAGACCAAGGTGGGAAAGCTCGACCGGATCGAGCGGGAGATTCAACTCACCGGTGCCCTGACGAACGAACAACGCGGCAAGTTAATGGAGATCGCGGATCGTTGCCCGGTCCATCAAACGCTTACTTCGGAAATCAGCATCAGGACTCGTGCGGTCTAACGTCGTTTCCGATTTTAAATCGACACGAAGAGACAAAGAGGGGGCCTAACAAATCAGAAAACAGAAAGGTTAAATTACGAGTGGAACCGGGCGAAGCTCTTAGCACAGCCGCGCAGGTCGCCGTCGCGCTTGCTGGATTTGCTGGCGTAGTGGTCGTTTTCCGGCGTGAATCGGTACACGAGTGGTCGTCGATCGACAAATTCCGGCTTCGGATTTTGCTGACCAATTCCATTCTTCCCCTCGCGTTCTGCATGATTGGCCTGTTGCTGCTGACGATTAAGCCCAACCCAGCGGGAGCCTGGCGTTGGTGCAGTGGCTTGACGTTCGCGGTTCTCTTCCTCTTCGGAATAGAGACGATGAGGATTTTTCGCAGTTTCGACCCGGCTCAGTTGCGGAACACCCGCGCTACGGGATTTACTTTCTATTTCTTCGCGGTTCTTGGGACCGCGGCGATGCTGTTTCAATTATACAACGGTGCTATCCTTGGTGCGTTCTGGCCGTTCTTCACCGGAATCGTCGTCCAACTTCTCGCCGCCATGTTCCAGTTTGTGCGAATCATTCTTCTACCGCCGGAACACAGCATAAGAGCGATCCAGACTAGCGCCCGGTCAGTCATCGAAGCTGTGTTTACTGGTCGGCGGAAGCCCCGTCATATCCGTTACCGTGAACTGCAAATTCCACTTGTTCGGTGTCGTGAAGGCGGCCGTAATCCACGGTGAGCCGGCCGCCGCCATGCTCGGTGTAGATTTCGACAAAGCGGTGGCCGAATTGAACGTTGCGCCAGCTATAATCCTTTTGCGTTTGAACGGCGGCCGCAATGACTGGATCGATTCCGACTACCGAGACAATAAAGAGGGCCCGGCTGGGTTCGAGCGACTCGAGAGTTGCGCCAAACAGCGGACTCGTTTCGTCGATCGTATGCCGCAAAGTCAGCGCCGCGGGAAAAACCGTCAGCCGATCGAAATGGAGTTTGAGAACATAAAAGTGGCGGAAATCTCCGCCTTCGAGCAACGGTTCATCGCGTGAAAACATGATCCGAAACTCGGCCTCCACCATGCTGTGCTGATTTTCGTTACCGATCCGCACCATTAGCGTCGGTTTCCCGTTTAAGGGCGCAATGACCATGGAATTGCTGAACATGACGCGCGCGGTCGGGCGCGAAAAGCGGACAAATATCAGCCCAGTCATGACTGCGAACAAAAAGATGCCGCTCATGATTTCAATGGTAGTAATAATGTGGCCATAGAGCGTTTGCGGATACATATGGCCATAGCCCACGGTGGCCAGCGTTTGCACGCTGAAAAAGAAGCAGTCAAAAAACCAATGCCCACCAGTGCTGCCGGCAATACTGTTTTGCTGGAAACTGTAGAGCGCGGCGAAAAGAAGGTTTAATCCGACGTAAAGACTCGCGACAAACGCGGCGAACCGCGGCCAGCTCAAACCAAGCAGCCAGCGATAGACATCGCGCCACCTCCAGGCGTCCGTCCCGACTTTGACGAATTCGACCTGACCAGCGCGGATGGAAACGTGATTGGGCCTCCTCAGCATATTCATCTAATCCGCGGCCAGCGGCAATTGGTCAACAAATCCCGTGATGGCTTTCAGGACCTGTTGATCGACATCTTCCTGTGTTTCGCCATTCGTTTGAAGTTTGCGTTTAGGCACGCGCAGGGAATGATCGCCGCCTTCAACGACATGCAAAAAGTTTGGAGCTGTCATTTCGGTGCGAACGTCCTTGAGAAGATCCAAAGGACAAAGTGAATCGCGCGTGCCTTGCACAAACAAGATCGGTGTCATAAGAGCCCGCAAGACTTCATCGCGAAGTTTTGTTCGGTCGCCCATCGCGCAAAGCGGGTATCCAAGACAAACGAGCCCGTCCACTTTTTCGGTGAGCGAGACATGGCATCCAATACGCCCACCCATGCTTTTGCCGATCAGAATTCTCGGTGCAGACGTCGACGCAGCGGCAGCGTGTTTTCGCACCGCTTCGGCGAGCGTGCGTCGATGCGATGCGACCAGTTTCGGCAAAGGATCGGGGCGTTTCCGATCTTCGCGCATATAGTCATAATCGAAAGACTCAACATCCCCGATTGTTTGTAAGCGCTCTTTCCACTGCTGCATCCACGAATGCGTTGATGGCGCGCCCGCACCCGGAGCGAATAAGAACAAAGGTTTCATACGTTATCGCCGGTGTCGCCCCTGTGGAATTAAACTGAACCGTGGTCAGCGACCCCAGCTACAGTAACTTGAGGGTGACCGCTCGCGCTTAGGAAAAAAGGTTCGGCAAGACATTTGCAACAAAGTCCACCAATCCGTGGCCAATCATGTTCGCCACTAGATCGCGACGCCACAAATAGAATCCGGTCAGGATTGCGCCTGCCGCGAGCGCGATGAGAATGTTCGCTGCGCCTCCGGACCAATGGCCAAGCGAAAAAATAACCAGCGGAATTGTGATCGACCAGAAGCGTCCAAAACCAACCATCCGCAAACGTTCGATGGCGTAACCGCGGTAAAATAATTCTTCCACCACCCCAGCCCGGAAAACGATGAGCGTAATTAACCAGAGCGGAAGTGCCTCGAACGCAGCCGAGCCCGGACCGTGCCCGTATCCGGTGAGATAGACCAACCCGCCCACGACTGCTGCCGATATGACCGCGATTACGAGGCCCCATGAGATAGACATCCACCAGCGCGCTGCGCCAAGACCGATCGAGCGCAGGGGCAAATGTTCGCCGCGCCGGATGATAACCAGGAGAGCCGCAGCGCTCGCCCAGATCAGCGTTTCTTTCCAGATCGCTGCGGCGAAGGTGAGGGTCGGCCAAAAATACGAAACCGATTGCCGGACCAGTAGCGTCGCGAACAGCGATACGAAAAGACCGAGCCAGGTCGCGCGCGAAACTCTCGGGGGCGATGCAGTTTTGGTGTCCGTGAAGACCGATTGCGCTCTATCGTAGTTTGTCTGCATAGGTTCCATTGAGATGCCGAAACTGGCGTCTTGGATTCAAAAAGTTTCCTTTCCCGCCGACTTCCCGACGCCGGACTGAATTTTCGTGCCAGAGACGAAACAAAGATGGACAAAGCTAGGGGGCGGTTGACCCCAATCGATCAAGCGCTTCGCTCGTGACTGATCCGGTCTCCCTATATCGTCTACTGGCTATTTCGCGCCTTGAACCGAAAGCTCCCAGCGGTAACCGTCAGGATCGTGAAACCAGAGGCCCATGTGCGGCGAGCCGGGCCCTTCCGGTCCGATTTCGTCGCCCGGATCTTCAATATTGGCCTCGACGCTCTTCAAGTGTGCGAGCGCTTTTCGCAGCGTCGCCATGTCCGGCAGATGAAACGACATGTGATCGATCGTTTCTGGCGATGGTTTGCCTTTGAACAGCGCGATCGTGACGTTGTCATTGCCGATAGCAACGCCATTTCCGAATTCGAATTCCTTTTTCAGCCCCAGCGCGCTCTCGAACCATTTTGCGCTTTTCTTCGGGTTGCGCACGGCTAATCCAAAGTGACCAACAACACCGAGTGTGAACGGAGCTTTCATGACACCCTACGGAGACGCTGAGAATCCCCTAACCAGGGTCCGAACCGTTTCGCGAAATGAGCGGCTCCATAAAGTTTCGGTTGAAATCTTCCAACGCATCACACGGCGTTTGTCCTAGTCCGCTCGCGCCCTCCCGCAGTTCGGGTCCGATAAAGGCGAGCCAGACGTCGCCTGCCATTCCTATTTTCGGCCGCAGCCGCGCCGCCGGACTGCGCGGATGATTCTCCAGATAGTCTTCTACGTCTTCTTTTATGATTAGCGGTAGCTGGTCAATCGTAATGGAGATCACATTTACGGGATCGCATACGAGGCATCGTTTGGACTTGAGCAAACCCGGGAAAGTCATTCCCGAGCCGGCAATCGGCCGCTACGGCAAGGATCTGTGAGACTGCAGCTGCAGAAATCAATCTCGGCCCCAAACCATGGCGACGGAAGTAGTGAGGCTACCGCCCATGTTGAAGGTGAGAAATTTTCTCGCGTTTTCGATCTGGCGAGCGCCGGCCTGTTCGGTAAGCTGCTGATACGCTTCGAATACCTGACGCACACCGGTCGCGCCGACCGGATGGCCATCCGCAATCAAACCACCGCCCGCGTTCACCGGAATCTCGAACGGAAGCTTGCCAGTCTTTTGATTCCGAACCTGCGGCAAGGTGGTTGCGCCGCTTTTCACAAGCTCGACGCCTTTGCCCGGCTCGGCGAATCCGAGAATTTCGCAAGCGACAATTTCTGTAATCGAAAAGCAATCGTGCACTTCGGCGCCTTGCATGTCGCGCGGCTTCAAGTTTGCCATCGTAAATGCCTTTTCTGCCGCTTTACGTGCGGTCGAGAACGTGGGCGCGTCTTTTTTATCGAGCGGGAGATAATCGGTGGTGTGACCGTAGCCGAGCAGACGGGCCGTCTTGCTCTTATCGGTGCCGATTTTGTCCATATATTTTTCAGAAACGAGAATGACTGACGCCGCGCCATCTGTGATCTGCGAGCAATCGGAAACTTTGAGTGGCGGCGCGACGCTCGGGTTCTTGTCGGACACTTGCGAGGCACAATCGAGCGTGAGATCAGCATCCCGCATTTGCGCCAGCGGATTCAGCTTGGCGTGCGCGTAGTTTTTCCATGCAACTTGCGCAAGATCCGCTTCACTCGCGCCATACTTCTCGATGTAGATTTGCGCAATACGTCCGAACAATTTCGGGAACATAAAATCGCCATACTCGGGTTTTTCATTGTGATAATCGGCGGCCGCACCGAGGACATCGGAGCCGTCGAGCGACGACATCGTCTTCTGCTGTTCCGCCCCGACCACGAGCACAACGTCGTAAAATCCGCCCATGATCCATTGCGCGCCTAGCAAAACCGAGAGCGCGCCGGAGGCGCACGCCGCCTCCGTGTGCATCGTGGGAATTCCGCGCAGTTTCGGATCGATCTCCGGAATGAACGCGCCGAGTTGCAATTGCTTCGTGAACTGGCCGGCATTGAAATTACCAACCGCGCCCGCCTGAATTTCCGCGGGGTCGATCTTCGCGTCATCGATCGCTTTCTTGCCGGCTTCAATAATCAGATGCCGGATGGTCTTGCCTTCCTTTTTTAGGTTGCGCTTAAAATCCGTGCGCCCGCCGCCGAGAATGTAAACTTCGTTCATAAGACTTCTTCAACTTAACCAATCTCGCCGAGCTTGTCATCCCGAGTCGCAAAGACGACGAGGGATCTCACATCAGCCCGGACGCTGATCAACAACGCCTTGGCTTCGTCCATCATCTTTGGTTGTGGGAAGCACACCGCGAGTAGGAGCGATCCTTCGCTCCGCTCAGGATGAAATTCGTTATGCGCCTCGGAATGAGAAGCTCTTCTGTTTGCGCGGATCGGTCTCCGAGATAATCAAGCTGACTGCATGTTGGTTAAATCCTTTGAAGCCGCCTTTGCGCTGCAAATTTTCCAGGTGACTGCCGATTGCGCCTTCCGTGGCGAATTTCTGGAATTGCTCGTCGGTGATTAATTTTGCCGCGCGCAATTTCTCCAAGCGCTCACGCCGGACCGGCCACTGCTCGCCCTCGGTGAAAGCTTGCTTTAGAAACGGAAAGTCCGAGAACGGTTCCATGGTGTTGATCCTGACCGCAGCGAATTGTTCGCGCAACAGCACGTGATCGAACCGGCATTCGAGGTGATGCATGCCGGCTTCGAGAAAACTTTCGCCGTGCAAACCACACCAAAGGCTGACGGTGCCGAGCGATTTCCTCGGGGGCAGCTTTATGCGCGAAAAATCGATCTCGGTTTCCTCCGGAGTAAGATCGACATCGGCGAAAACAACGATGCGTTCGATCGGTTGCTCGAGAATTTGCGCGCCCCAACCCGCTTCCGAGCCGGCGTAGTAACGTTCGCGCCGCTCGAAGCCGAGCGTCTCTAACGCCTTAATAAGGTCGACAAAAAACTCTCGCGACGAGCGGAAGGTATGATGATCGTGGTTAGCCCAGCCCAAGCCTAACGAATCTTGGCGACGCTTTTGTTCTCGCCCAGCGCGATTCCGCTTCTCCCAATAGGCACGCTCTTCTCTGAAAAATAGATGGCATGCCAGATCGCGCCCGACCAGATCGACAGCTTCTTTTAAGCACTGGTGTGCATGCGCAAAACCTTTGGCATCATCATCCCAAATCCGCTGTCGCCTCTGAAAAAGTTCGCGCACCGCGCAATATGCTTTCAAGTCGGGCGCGCTCGAAATATAGCCACGATAACCGCGACGCTCGAGCACGTAAAGTTGTGTCCCGTTCTCTTCCCTAACGAAAAGCGTGCGAAAACGTGAGAACGGATCCCCTTCGATTTTGTTGGTGATGCCGTGGACAACGGCGAATTCGGCAGCGAAATCCGGACGCACCGTTAATGCGAGCGGAAAACGGGTGTTGCTCGTCGCGATTAACACACGCGGCAACATGGCTTCTGGATGCCAGAGCGCCTTATGTCCGCCGGAATTTTCTCCGAGCGGATCATCGACGTAGCCGGCCTCGCGTAACGCCGCCTCATCCAACGCGGGAAGGAGCAGATGGTCGGTCCAATCGAGAATCAATGTCCCCGTTTCATTACGCATCCGTTTTGCGAGCATTCGCGCAAAACGATTCCGCTCGAGGAATGCGTGGATACGATCAAGAACAAAATTCTCGGCCTTGTAACATAGCGGCCATTTGAACTTCGCTTCTGTCGCAGTTTTATTTGTGGTTAGGGTCGCTGTTGTCATAATGAATTTGGGTAAGCACGCGCGTCTTGCGTATTGCCGATCGCGTCCCACCATCACGAACTTTCCAAAACTATCTTATTCCAAGGACCATCATCGCGATAACGTTCAGGGTTCCACGCCGGA
>Ga0137395_10001245_pt1 | contig 11737 bp, 7 predicted proteins | sample czobulk216metaG_FD_108283 | JGI IMG/M metagenome (GOLD analysis project Ga0137395, IMG submission 108283) | Vadose zone soil microbial communities from Angelo Coast Range Reserve, California, USA - czobulk2.16 metaG | ecosystem: Environmental > Terrestrial > Soil > Vadose zone | place: USA...
ACTTCGACGGCTCGCCGCGGAGAAAAGCCGCTGTTCGCATCAACCAGTTTCGCCACGTCGTCACCGAGCGCGCGCGCCACCTGCGGCACGATCGCCTCCGTCCGGCCGGGCCATTCATCGATATCCCGGCCGCACTCCGCCCCGACGCGCCACTTGAAAGCGTCGAAGCCCTTCTCGTCGCGCAGCCGCACGAGCCGCTCGGCTTCCTGCTCGGGAGTAATGTCGCGCCGCATCGACGAGGCGTACGTTCGCAGGCAGCGCGGCTGACCGCCGAGGAGTTCGACTACGGGCTTGGCTTCGAGCCTGCCGCGCAAGTCCCACAGCGCAGTATCGAGGCCGGCTAGTGCCCGGCAGCGGTAGCTGCCCGGGAACTTGTGCTCGTGCTCCTCGACGCGAGCGATGAGCGCGTCGATGTCGAATGCGTCGGCACCGAGCGCCCAGGGCGCAACCTGGCGGTGGAAGATAGTTGCAGTGATGTCGGCATTGTATGTAGACGTCTGGCCCCAGCCGACGGCACCCGTGTCGGTGGTCAACCGCACGAAGCACACGAATTCGCTGGCAAACGTCTCGAGGCAGGCGATTTTCATCACGCCGTTCCCGCGCGCGGCGCCGGCGAGACTCGCGCGATTTCCAGTCCATGACCCTTCGGCCCGCGCTCGCGCTGCCACAGGAGCAGCACCGAAGCCAGGGCCGCAAGGCTCAGCAGACCGAAGAACCAGATCATGGTGGCGTAGCCCTCAGGGTTCGCCGCACCCGCATCGGCCTTGTCGGCCAGCCAGCCGGCGATGCGGTTGGAACCCCACAGACCCACGTTCTGCAGCAGCGTGATGACACCGAGTGCAGTCCCCAGGCGGCGCGGCTCGACTATGAGAGTTGTCGCCGGCCAGATGATCGCCGGCACCAGCGAGAAGCTCACGCCCATCAGCACGGTGGAGACCCACGGGGTCAGATTCGTGAGGCTCAGGACGATGAAAGTGATCGGCAGTAGCAGTGTCCCCACGGTCAGCATCATGGCACGGCGTCCGAAGCGGTCCGCGAGCAGGCCGAACAGTGGTGTTGCGAACACCGCCGCTGCAAACACGCCGGAATTCACATTGCTTGCCTCCTGCAGCGTGAGGCCCTTGACGTGCTGCAGGTACTCGATCGCATACGTCTGACGGAACGGAAAGAAGACCGCCGCGTACAGCACGTGCAGGCCGAGGATGTACCAATACGACAGGTCGAATGTCCAGATCCCCCGCCAGTTGATCTGCCCGGATTCGAGGGGGCGCGCGGACATTGGCGGGGCGTGCGCTGCATCAAGCAGGCGAAAGATGACGGCGGCAACGAGGCCGGCAGCGGTGATTGCCGCGCCCAGCCACAAGGGCGGCTGCCAGCCCGCGTCGTACAGAGAGCGCGCCCAGGACGGTGAGGTGTCGAGCGAGAACGATCCAACCCGGGCAAGACAGAGGAATATCGCCGTTGCGAGTGCGATGCCGCTGCGCGAGAACCATCGCGCAATACCGGCGACCAGGGAGATGAATATCGCACCCTCGCTGATCCCGAACACGAGGCGGCCGGTCCACATGAGTTCATAAGGTGTGCCGATCGCCGTCAGTACGGCGCCCACGAAACCGATAACGGCGGCCCACAGGGTGACGCGCGCCGGACCGTAGCGATCGATGAGCAGTCCATTGAATACCGCCAGCAGAATGTTGGGCAGGCTGATGACGGCGGTCAGGTCGCCGATCTGAGACTGCGTGAAACCGCGCTGGCGGCCGAGCAGATCCGCGATCGGGCCGATCGCATCGGACTCGTAGTAACTGCAAAAGATGGCGATCGCCGCCAGCCCCAGCATCCCCCAGCGCAGGGGCGAGGTGGCGCGGTCATCGCCGGCACCCGTGCCAAACCGTCCAGTCATGTGCGTTATGGGGTAATTCCCGAAGTGGGGGCTGGCTCACCGGACAGGAAAAGAAGCGAACAGTTTGCTCGTTCGAGTACTTTGGCCGGCACTGCGCCAAACGAAAGTTCATCGCCAGCCCGCGGGCTTACCCCCATGATCAGCAGATCGTGCTGAGCGGATTGTGCGGCTTGGAGAATTGCATTTGGCGCATCACTGTCGGTGCGCATCTCGCCCTTGACTGCAATTCCGTAGTGTTCGCCAATTTCCACGATCTCACGAATGATGGCGTCGGCGTTATTTTGGGGAGCCAGCGCGAGCCCGAGCCGCTGACGCCATCGAACCGCCAGCGGGGCCGGGCTCGCAACGTGTAACGCCGTAACAGAGCCGCGCGACGCTTGTGCCAGCGCCACGGCCAGCTCGGCTCCGTGACGGGACACGCGCGTGCCGCTCACTGCCACGAGAATATTCAGTGGCCCATCCTTCATTTCCGGGCGGTGCGGGCCGCGCGCCACCGCGATCGCAAACGCGCCCGCAAAACGCACAGCACTGCGCGTGATCTGCACGTCAAGGGATGCGCCCTCGGCAGCGGGCTCCCGGCCAATCACAAGAAGGCCGTAACCCTTCTTCGCCTCCGCGAAGATTGCCGCCTCGGAGTCTTGCCTGGTATCCGAGCGGGTCATGATGTTGGCCTTGTCTCCCTTGGTGGGGGCTGCTTCATCGCCTGCCTGCACACCGGCCTTTAGCGCCGCGGTGGAACGTTTGACGTGACGCTGGCTGGCTTCGGGGGGGTTGGCCGGAGCGTCGTCCAGGTGCAGAACGGTCGTTGGGATACGCCGTACGCCAGCGAGCAGTCCTACGAGCCGCGAGGCAAATCGCCCGCTGGGCGATGCATCGACCGCGACCAGCAATCGTTCGATATGCGCGAAGAATCCCTGCGCCTCGAATTCTTCCCGTTCGAGGCGCGCCTTTTCCTCGGGACCCATGGGCAAGCGCTTTAATGCCCAGCGCAACATCGGCGGCATCGCCATGGTCGTTACGACCGCCATGGCGACGATTGCAGTGAAAAGACGCTGGGTCAAAGCGCCCATTGACAAACCTATCGACGCCACAATCACCTCGGTAGAACCGCGCGCATTCATGCCGCAACCCACGGCGAAGGATTCGGCGTAGCTCAAGCCGCCGATACGACCTCCGAGGAAGGCTCCGGAAAACTTGCCGATGCTGGCCAGAAGGATGAGGCCGCCGGTAAGCAGTAGCAGGTCCGGCCTTGCAAGCGCGCGCATGTCCGTGGTCAGGCCCGCTAGCGCGAAAAACACGGGCATGAACAATGCAACGATCAGCCCACGCAACTGTGAATCGATGTGCTTGGTCAAAATGGGTGACTGACCGATGAGCACCCCGGCGATGAACGCTCCGAGCACCAGATGCACGCCGATCGCATTGGTCAATAGAGCCAAGAGTCCGCAAATCACCAGAATCGTCGTAATGGTCGCCATCTCACTGCTGAGACTGTCGTTCGACCAACGGATGAGTTGGAAAACGAGTCGTCGGCCGATGGTGAAGCTTACGACGAGAAAAAGGGCGGTACCCACGACGCTGCGGCCCACGGTCGGAAAATCAACTTGTCCGTGCAAGCCCAGGCCAAAAATGACGGACATTATGATCCAGCCGATGGTGTCGTCGAGGATCGCCGCCGCGACGATAATCTGACCAACGGCGCGGCGGAGAAATCCCAGATCGCGGACCACCATTGCGACGATTTTCACGGAGGAGATCGACAGCGCGACACCGAGGAACAACGCCGTTATCAGACGCTTTGCCGCGCTCGGAAGTATCGAATCCGGCAACAGCATTCCAAGTGCGACGCCGCAGATGAAGGGTATTACGATGCCGGTGAGAGAGATGCTGATCACCGGGCGACGGACATCCCGGAACACGGATAGATCAGTCTCCATCCCCGTCATGAGCAACAGTAGGAGAATGCCGAGTTGCGCCACGGCATCCAGCATGGCTTTCTGTTCCGCGCTGTTCGGGAACAGGTTGTGGTACAGACCCGGTGCAATGAGGCCCAGAACCGACGGTCCCACCACAATTCCCGCGATGATTTGCCCAATCACGGGCGGTTGCCCGATTCGCTGCATCGACTCGCCCGCGACGCGTCCCGCGATGAGCAGCACGACGATCTGGGCGATGTAGACTACGACCGAGGCGCCATGCTCCATTAGCAACTCTGCGAAGGATGCCAACGAGGTGGGAATCTATCATTGACTGTGCCTGGGATCGCAACGCAGAACCCCCTGCTCGCGAAACCACCGTATGGCGTCCGCGAACGCCTGCGGGGGCGCACGCCAGCGATAACCCAGCTCTCGAACGGCCTTTTCGCTCGAGAAGAACATGCGCTTGCGCGCCATGAGCACGCCTTCCACCGTAATGCGGGTGGTACGGCCGGTAACCCTGGCGAGAGCCTCGGATGCGTAGGCGAGAGGCAGCACGACAGAGTGGGGTACACGAATGCGGGGCGGACGCCGCCCGCTCAGTCGCGCGATCTCCCCGAGAATCTCGCGCAGTGTCATGTCTTCCCCGCCAAGAATGTAGCGTTCGCCGACCCGCCCGCGATCAAACGCGAGCAGATGGCCCGCGGCGACGTCGTCTACATGCACGACGTTGAGCCCCGTATCGACGTATGCAGGCATCCGACCGGAAGCGGCGTCGAGGAGGATCCGGCCCGTCGGCGTGGGCTTCACATCGCCGGGCCCGATCGGCGTCGAGGGATTGACGATGATGACTGGAACGCCCGTCTGCGCCGAGTCGCGTACCAGCTGTTCTGCCAGGTACTTCGACCGCTTGTAGTGGCCGACCATGTCCGCGAGCGCGGCCGGTGTTGCCTCGCTGCCCGGCGAGCCGTCGGCAGGTAAGCCGATTGTGGCGACACTGCTCGTATAGACGACGCGCGCAACTCCCGCCCGGCGGGCGGCGCTGAGGATATTGCGCGTCCCTTCCACATTGGTTTGATAAAGCTGCGCCGGTTCGGGCGCCCCAAGCCGGTAGTCCGCGGCGACATGGAACAGCGCTTCGCAATCGGCAACGGCGCCATCGAGCGATGCGACATCCGTGAGGTCTCCCACGACGACTTCGACCGCAAGCCGTTGCAGATTGCGGCGGTCGGAACCATGGCGGACCAGCACTCGGATTTGCCAGCCCGCTGCCGCGAGGGCTCGCGCGACTGCAGAGCCGACAAAGCCCGTTGCGCCTGTGACCAGTGCCCTCATGTTCGGCGGGCGTCTGACGCAAGCGGCACGGCGTGCGGACCCGGCAAACCTGCGTGTGCGATGACATCGAACGAGCGGCTGGCAGCTCGATACCCCCTCGCCAGCCGCATGAGCGAAGCAAGGTCACTGGGTGACAGCGCGAGTGCGCCGATCAGGCGCCAGATCCTCAGATACCCGCCCACGCTGGCGGTCATCACCGCCCGAGGCAACACATCGGCTGCGCTGTCCACGATCACACGCACGGCAATGAACGGAATGCCATGGCTCCTGGCAACCTTGGCAACCGCCAGACTCTCCATGTCCACCGCCGCGGCCCCGGTCCTGGAGAAGGCCGTGGCCTTGTCAGCGACGGAGCCGATCGCTTGTGGGCTCGTCAGCAACTTGCCGCCGGCCACCGGCCGATGGACCGCAATCGTAGCGCCCACCCGCTCTCGCCAGTCGCGCGCCGTCGGCAAAGCCGTGCCATCGGGCGAGATCACTTCGCCTGGCAGGAATATGGTGCCGGATGTGAGTGCCGGATCGAGTCCCCCGGCCATGCCCCAACTGGCGAGGGACGTTGCGCCGGCTTCGATGAGTGCCCGGGCACCGCGCGCCGCAGCGGCGCAGCCGATCCCGCTGACTACCAGCAGCGTTCCGTCAGCGAGCGATGCAAGCGGCCCCGGCCACCGCGTCCTGCGGCCAAAAGGGGCCGCCGGCTCGAGATGGGTTGTGGGGTCAAGAGGGGTTGCGGGACCAAGATGGCGCACCTCGGCCGCGAGGGCGGCGACGATGCCGACCCCGTTCAATGGAGGCTTCCGTGCCTCAACCGACTGCGATAAGCCGCGAGTGCCCAAAGCGGAAAGTACGCGCAATAGCCGTGGTACCGCAGGTAGAAAACTCGCGGGAATCCGGGCGCGGTGAAACCAGGATCCGACCACAGGCCCTGCGCCTGCTGCGTTCGCAACAGGTATTCGACGCCGCGGCGCACGACGTCGGACTCCGCCTCGCCGGCTGCAATGAGCGCCAGCACCGCCCAGGCGCTCTGATGGGGCGTGCTCGCCGTTTGTCCGCTTGCGCGGTGCTGGGGCGCGTAGCTGTCGTTGCTCTCGCCCCAGCCGCCATCCGCATTTTGGCAGGCGGTAAGCCAACCCACCGCGCGCCGCACTGCGGGATCCTCGGAGCTGACGCCCGCCTGCGCGAACGCCGTGAGCACCGACCAGGTACCGTAAATGTAGTTTGTGCCCCAGCGGCCGAACCACGAGCCGTCCGCTTCCTGCTCCGCGCGTAGATACGAGATCGCCCGCTCGAGCGCCTGTTTGTCCTGATGACGCCCGACCCGCGCCAGCACGGTGACCACGCGGGCAGTGACATCGCTCGTCGGCGGATCGAGGAGGGCGCCATGATCCGCGAATGGAATCTCGTTGAGGTAGTACGCCGTGTTGTCGACGTCGAACGAGGCAAACCCGCCGTTGCCGCTTTGCATGGCGACGAGCCAATCCAGAGCACGGTTCACACTATGTGAGTAGCGCTCGGAATCATGGGCCTGGTGCATGGCCCAGGCGACGACCGCCGTGTCGTCAAGGTCCGGGTAGTGACCGTTCGAGAACTGGAAGGCCCAACCGCCGCCCGCAAGACCGGGGCGGCGCGCGCGCCAGTCTCCGGCGCTCTCGAGCAACTGCAGCGGCTCGAGCCACTCGAGCGCACGGGTGGAGGCGGCGAGCGCCGAAGCGCCGCCCGTCTGCTGCATCGCGAGGCATGCCAGGGCTGAATCCCAGACCGGTGAAACGCATGGCTGGCAGTAGGCTTCCGACCCGTTCACGACCACAAGCCGCTGCAATGCGCGTTTCGCGGCCAGACGCCGTAGATCGTCTCTTGCGTATCCCAACGCCACCAGCGCTTCGAGTGCATTGACCATGGCCGGAAAGATGGCGCCGAGCCCGTGCTCGCCGTTCGATCGTTCGATCATCCAGGCTTCCGCACGTCGCGTGGCGCGCTCGCGCAGGGCTGCGGGAATCGCCGCATCGAGCATACGGCCGAATCGATCGAGCCCGCGGAACACTCTGGCCAGGAAGCCAGGCCGTCTGCCAGGGCGCCAAAAATAGTGGCGCTCCTCATCGGGTGGCGTCGTAAACAACTCGCGGATGTGGACGTTGCGTGGATTGCGGGCCACGGGCTTGCGCGTGCACAGAATGAAGAGCGGCACCATCACCGTGCGCGACCAGTAGGACACTTTGTCGAGATGGAAGGGGAACCACCGCGGCAAGAGCATGATTTCGACGGGGATATAGGGCACGCCGCGCCAGGGGATCTGCCCAAACAGCGCAAGCGTGATGCGCGTGAACACGTTGGCTCGAGCTGCGCCACCGCGCTGCAGAATTGCCGCACGTGCCCGCCTCATGTGCGGCGCCTCCGGGCCGTCGCCCGCGAGCTTCAGGGCAAAGTAGGCTTTGACGCTGCAGCTCATGTCGAAGTCGCCGCCATGGTACAGAGGCCAGCCGCCATGCTCCGCCTGACGAGCGCGAAGATAAGCGGCCATCTTCGCTTCCAGAGGCTGATCGATCTCCGCCAGGAAGTGCATCATCAGGAGGTACTCGGCGGGAATCGTGCAGTCTGCCTCGAGCTCGAACAGCCAATAGCCCGCCGCGCTCTGCCTGCGCACGAGCTCTTCACGCGCGACGGCGATGGCGCGATCCAGGCCCGAAAGCTCCACCAGCTTCTGAAACGCGGGCGACGACCTGTCAGAGCGCGCGGCGCTCGCTGCGGTCGCGGACGAATCGAGCAGGGGCGAACCGCGATTCACTTTCCGGAGATCCGACCCGAGCGGCCCTCGGCATTTTCCAAATGGTCCCGCAAGCGCCGATGGCCGTGTTCCATCGTCGGCTCCGATGCATGGGACGCTGTCGTCGCTGCCTGATAGCGCCGACGCACGGTCGAGAGCGCCGCTAGCGGCAGACCGCTGGCCGCCTGGTCGAAGAGACGCTCGAGCATCCAGTCATTGCGTACTGCAACGCTCGTGAGGATTCGCGTGGCGAGTACCGCTTGCCGTGACACCTTCACTTGCTCGCCGGCGATGAATCGCGGATTGCGCTGGATCTTGCGCAGGGTGAGCAGCGCGAGACCAACGGCCCATAGGCAGAAGCGCCGTATGCCGGCTTCTTCCCCTGGGATCAGCAGTGTGTAGGTCAGGGCGTTGCGCAGGTGAGCATGAGCCACACCGATCAATTCCCGCACGCCGGCGGGGAACCGCGCGTCGTAGTGCTCCGGCGACAGCCGCGCGAGGTCGACGCCATGGCGGATGAAGACCTCCTGCGGCAGCCAGCAGGCTCCGCGACTGTGGTCCTCCCAGAAATCCTTGAGAATATTGGTCATCTGCAGCCCCTGCGCGAAAGACGGGGCGAGGTCGCGCAGCGCGGCGTGCTGCCGCATGATTGCCGGCGAGTATCCGCAAAACAGCTCGGTGAGCATTTCACCTACCACGCCCGCAACATAGTAGCAGTAGCTATCCATGTCGCTCGAGCGGGCCAGGCCGCGCACGCTGGCGGTGTGCTGGAAGTGATGCATGCCGTAGCACATCACTTCGACGCAGCGCTGAATCGCAGCGCGCTGCGGCTCATCGAGACTTGCGGTGACTCTGACGACCCGCTCCATATGGCGCACCAGATCGTGCTCGGGTGGCAACGTCCGACCCGAGAGCCGCCCCGCGAGTTCCTCCGCAAGCGGCGCCGCTTCGCCTGTGCCGCTCACCACTGCCGCAAACCGCTGCAAGAACCCGAAGGTCTCCTCAGCGGGCAGCGCCGGCTCATCCTCAATGGTGTCGGCAATCCGGCACAACAGGTAGGCGGTCGTCACAGGAGTCCGCAGTGCCGGCGGCAGCTGCGGAATCGTCAGCGCAAACGTACGCGACACGTGCGGCAGGATGTGATCCTGGTAGGCCTCGTCGGAAACGCCGGATTCCATTTGCACGGCGTCATTACCTGTGCGATGACGAACACACCGTCATTCGGGCAAGTTCCATGCGATCAGTTTCCACACGGCCATCGATCATAGCGGTAAGAAGATTATGGCCGTAGCAGGATCTTCGGTCCAGACGAAGCTGCCGCTGCGGCGGCTGGGCGGATGCCGAACCCCCGGGGCCGGCTTGCCGAATGATCCGGGGGCTTGCTGATCCGGGGCTTGCTGATATCGTGGGGTGGCCAACCCGCATCGAATTCGAGTTCTACACGGCTGCAAATGACCGCCCGGCCCGAGAAGCATTCCCTGCTGAGCGGCATCGACTGCCCGGCGGATCTGCGCCGGCTGCCGGTTGCAAAGCTCGCGAGCCTCGCGAAGGAGCTGCGGGAATTCCTGACCCGCAGCGTCAGCACTCGCGGCGGACACTTCGCAGCGGGGCTGGGTACCGTCGAGCTGACAATTGCCTTGCACTACGTCTTCGATACACCGCATGACCGCCTCGTCTGGGACGTCGGCCATCAGGCCTATCCGCACAAGGTGTTGACGGGCCGCCGCGACCGCCTGCATACCATCAAGCAGAAAGGCGGCCTCACACCGTTCCCGACACGCGCGGAGAGCGAGTACGACACCTTCGGGGTCGGACACTCCAGCACCTCGATCAGCGCGGCGCTGGGCATGGCTGTGGCGGCGACGCGTCTGGGCGAGAGTCGACGCGTGGTCGCCGTGATCGGTGATGGCGCGATGACCGCGGGCATGGCGTTCGAGGCCCTGAACCATGCCGGCTCGCTGCCCGCGGACCTGCTGGTGATCCTGAACGACAACGACATGTCGATCTCCGAGAATGTCGGCGCGCTGTCGAATCACTTCGCCCGTGCGCTCTCGGGCCGCGTCTACGCCCATCTGCGCGAGAGCGGGAAAAAAGTCTTGCGGCAGATGCCCACCGTGTGGGAGCTGGCGCGCCGCACCGAAGAGCATTTGAAGGGCATGGTGCTGCCTGGAACGCTGTTCGAGGAGATGGGCTTCAACTACATCGGGCCCATGGACGGTCACGACGTCAAGGCACTCGTGAGCACGCTGCGCAATCTGAGGAAGCTGCGCGGGCCGCAGTTTCTGCACGTCGTCACGCGCAAGGGCAAGGGCTACGCGCCGGCCGAAGCGGACCCGATCAAGTGGCACGGCCCCGGGCCCTTCGATCCGGTCAGTGGCACCATCTTCAAGGAAAAAAGTACCGGGCCGTCGTACTCGCAGATCTTCGGCCAATGGCTCTGCGATCTGGCCGAGCGCGACCCGCGCATCATCGGCATCACCCCCGCGATGCGCGAGGGCTCCGGTCTGGTGGAGTTCTCCAAGCGCTTTCCCGATCGCTACTTCGATGTCGCCATCGCCGAACAACACGCCGTCACCTTCGCCGCCGGGCTCGCCGTGGAGGGCCTCAAACCGGTCGTCGCGATCTACTCGACGTTCCTGCAGCGTGCGTACGATCAACTCATTCACGACGTCGCCCTGCAGAACCTGCCGGTCGTCTTCGCTCTCGATCGCGCTGGCCTCGTCGGCAGCGACGGTGCGACTCACCAGGGCAGCTACGATCTGTCATTCCTGCGCTGCATCCCCAACATGGTGATCATGGCGCCGGCGGACGAGAACGAGTGCCGGCAGATGTTGTACACGGCGAGCCTGCTTCCCGGTCCCTCAGCGGTGCGCTACCCGCGCGGCACCGGCCCCGGAGTGCCGGTGATCGATGAGATGACGGCTCTACCGATCGGCCGCGCGCACGTGCGCCTTGAAGGGCGCAGCGGACTCGCACTCTTGGCATTCGGCGCCCTGGTCGATCCTGCGCAAAAAATCGCCGAGCGCCTCGACGCCACGCTCGTCAACATGCGCTTCGTGAAACCCCTCGACGAGAGTCCTGTGATTGCCCTGGTGGCGCGCCACCGCGCCATCGTGACCATCGAGGAAAACGCGACACTCGGCGGCGCCGGCTCCGCGATCGGCGAGCTCCTTGCATCCGTGGGCTTGCAGGTGCCGCTGCTGCAGCTCGGTATTCCCGACCGCTTCATCGAGCACGGTTCGCGAGACAGCTGCCTCGTGGCCGCCGGCCTCGATACCGCAGGCTTGAGCGCGAGCATCGAGCGCTGGTGGACACCGCAATCCAGGGAATGCCTGCGTTCGGCGAGCGGCTAAAGAGTCAGTAGCCGCGCGAGAGCAACCAGTCAGCCAGCGAGCGCAGCGGCTGCGCGCGCTGGCCGAAAGCCGCCAGGGCCGCGAGAGCCTGGGCGTACAGCCGGCTGACGCGCTCCTGCGACGCCTCGATTCCAATGATTGCCGGATGGGTCGCCTTGGCATGCTCGCGATCGGCATGGGTTGGTTTGCCCAGCGTCGCCGCATCGCCGATCACATCCAGCAGGTCGTCCTGAATCTGGAATGCGAGACCGATCTGAGTCGCAAAACCGTCCAGCGCCTCGTACAAGCGAGGGTCGAGCGAGGGCGCGCAGGCCGCGGCCAGTAACACGCTGGCGCGAATCAGTGCGCCGGTCTTGCGAGCGTGCATCTCCTCCACATCGACAATATCGAGCCGCCGGCCTTGTGCGGCCAGATCGATCGCCTGTCCTCCGGCCATTCCAAAAGTGCCGCTCGCCTCGGCCAGTAACCCGATCAG
>Ga0137395_10001246_pt1 | contig 11737 bp, 11 predicted proteins | sample czobulk216metaG_FD_108283 | JGI IMG/M metagenome (GOLD analysis project Ga0137395, IMG submission 108283) | Vadose zone soil microbial communities from Angelo Coast Range Reserve, California, USA - czobulk2.16 metaG | ecosystem: Environmental > Terrestrial > Soil > Vadose zone | place: USA...
CGCTCGCAACCTACAACGCGGCGAAGATAAAAGAACTCAAAGAAGAGCAGGAACGCGAACGTCTCGGCGCAAGCGTGCAGTAAAAAATTCAGTCTCAAGGAATACGAAGAAAGGCGTCAGTCCATCGACGCCTTTTTTCATTATCTGCGGCGGGGTAGCCACAAATTTCGCCACAGTCGATTTCGTGCGGAATCAGTATCACCCGTAAAGCATTGAAAACATGGTGCGCCCGGAGAGAATCGAACTCCCAACCTCATGGTTCGTAGCCATGCGCTCTATCCAATTGAGCTACGGGCGCATTCTGGTGAGTTTGCGTCTTCGCATTATAGCGGAAACAGATTTGTTCGGGAGTCATCCTCATCAATCTCTAATCACGAAATCGCCTAGGCAAGATAAAAATACATTCATAGCTTACATAGCCTCAAGTGAACACCTGATTGTTTTTAGATCGTCTCTTCGGAGTTCGTGCGTCAAACTGCCCGCCCAGCCCGCTAATTAGACCGCCCCAGACGAGCGTAAAAGTTTCCGGTCCAAGCGCAAAAGCTACTCAGGCCCGCGTATTCTTAACCGTCTATTCGCAACAAGTTAGCTATGGCAGCCGACATGCATATAAACAAACAGACGAAGTGGCGCGCAACGGGGCATTTGGGAAAATACTTCGGCCAGAGGTCTTTCCAGATGCCCCTTTGCAAAAAGAAACTCCGTTTGTCACCAAAGTCACTCCGCTCAATATCCCGACGGCCCTCCCCCGAAGGTCTTCCTGCAAGCTGTGGAAATTGAGCGGAGTGCTCCCCAACCGTCCTGCCCTACCCTAGAAGTGCCCCTATAGAACTAGCATTATGCCAGCGCCAACTGCTCCTGTACGTCGATCCCCGCTTGCCGAAGTAGTCGCGCCACAGCATCGCCCTTCAAACGCGAGGCGTCGAACAGCACCCGCACTGTTTTCTCTTTCTCATTGAACTGGATGCGCTGAATCCCATAGACTTCCCGCACGCTGTCAATCGCCCGCATCTCGGCTTCGCCGGGCGTAGTCTGGTATCGATACTTCGCTTCCAGGTACGTCATTTCAAAATTCTCCAAGTAAAAGCTTCAAAGATTACTCTGTGAGTATCTAATTAAGAGTATCCGACAGCGGTCGAATTCCGCCAAGTAAGAATTGCTCTGTGGAGAGACGGGCGTCCTCGCGAGCCTGCCCTGAGCAAAGCCGAAGGGTCCAGCCGATATTAAGGCACCCTGAGTAAGCGAAACTATGGACAACGTCGATCCCGCAGACGTCTCGAAATCGCCATCGTCCGCACTCACATCGCAAAAGGACCCCGTCTGCGGAATGACCGTAAATCCCGCAACCGCTCGCTACCGGACGATGCATAACGGCAGGCAATACTTTTTTTGCAGCCCCAGTTGCCTGGCGAAATTCCAGGCGAATCCAGAAAAGATTCTGTCATCTCCGCCGAAACCGATGGGCTCGGGGCTTGTCTCCTTAGGTGGTTCCGCAGTTCCACAATCAGCTCCAAAATCGACGATGCACATTGCAAGTTCGTCCACATCGGCTCCTTCTGCGCGCGACGCAAATGCTCCGGCAACTTCCGCGCCAGTAAAGCCAGCGAAAGACACACGCGCCTACGTTTGTCCAATGTGCCCCGAAGTGCGGCTGATCGGCCCCGGTCCCTGCCCGCAATGTGGCATGGCCCTCGAGCCTGAATCACCCACGCCGCTCGCAAGCAAAACCGAATACACCTGCCCGATGCATCCGGAAATAGTGCGGGGGGAGCCAGGGAGCTGTCCCATCTGCGGCATGGCACTCGAGCCGCGCACGGTGACAATCGAAGAAGATAATCCCGAACTGCGCGATATGACCCGCCGCTTCTGGATCAGTGTCGCCCTCACCGCGCCGCTGCTCGCCATCGCCATGGGCAGCATGATCGCCCCATTTATTTTCATGGCATCGCCGTGGAACCGCGCACTCCCATGGCTCGAACTATTTTTCGCGACGCCAGTCGTGTTGTGGTGTGGCTGGCCGTTCTTCCAGCGCGGATGGGCCTCAATCGTCAATCGCAGCACCAACATGTTTACGCTGATTGCGATGGGTACGGGCGTCGCTTATCTGTATAGCCTGGTAGCGACTCTGTTCCCGCAAATTTTCCCGGCGTCGTTTCGCAGTATGGATGATCGCCCCGACGTTTATTTCGAAGCCGCCGCCGCGATTGTGACGCTGGTGTTGTTGGGTCAGGTGCTCGAGTTGCACGCCCGCAGCCAGACTTCGAGCGCTATCCGCGCACTTCTTGATCTCAGCCCGAAGATGGCTCGTTTGATCAGCACTGACGACGATGCGACCGAGCGCGACATCCCGCTCGATCAGGTGAAGCCAGGAGACCGGCTGCGCGTCCGTCCCGGAGAAAAAATTCCCGTCGATGGCGTCGTTCTCGAGGGTTCAAGCGCCGTCGACGAATCGATGATCACAGGCGAGTCCATTCCCGTGGAGAAGAATTCAAACTCACGCGTCATCGGTGCGACCATAAACGGCAGCGGAGCTCTCGTAATGCGCGCCGAGCGCGTCGGCAGCGAAACCATGCTGGCACAGATCGTGCAAATGGTAAGCCAGGCACAGCGCACTCGCGCCCCCATCCAGCGTCTCGCGGATAAAGTCGCTGGCTGGTTCGTTCCGGCCGTGATCGCGATTGCTGCAGCGACTTTTATTATCTGGGCAGCCGTCGGTCCACAACCGCGTCTAGCTCATGCCATCGTCAACGCGGTCGCCGTTTTGATCATTGCCTGCCCATGCGCGCTGGGATTAGCGACTCCTATGGCAATCATGGTAGGCACCGGCCGCGGCGCCCACGCAGGAGTTCTCATCAAGAACGCCGAAGCGCTGGAGACCTTCGAAAAAGTTGACACCATCGTCTTCGACAAAACCGGAACTCTCACCGAAGGGAAACCAAGAGTTGTGTCGATTTCAGTGGTGGCCGACTCGCCAAGTATCTCCGACAATATTTCACAAGACGAACTTCTGCGTCTGGCGGCCAGTCTGGAGCAAGCTAGTGAACATCCGTTGGGCGCCGCTATCGTTTCGAAGGCAAACGAAAAGAAGTTGAAATTGACCGAGCCCGTGAATTTCCAATCTATACCCGGACAAGGCCTCCGCGGCGTCGTAGCAGGGAGGAATGTCGCGGTTGGGAATGCAACGCTGATGCAGCAATCCGGAGCATTCTCCAATAAAGCTGAAGTCGCGGTGCTGCGGCCTGGCGGCTCCACATCAATTTTTGTCGCCGTCGACGGCCGTTACGCAGGGTCGCTTGCAATCGCGGACGCGGTAAAGACATCGACCTCAAGCGCGCTGCGGGAGCTGAAGGCCCAAGGCATCCGTTTAGTCATGCTAACCGGCGACAACCAGACTACCGCTCAGGACATCGCAAAAAGTCTCGGCATCGACGACTTCAAAGCCGAAGTATTGCCCGCGCAAAAAGCAGAAATCGTCAAAGGTCTGCAGAACGAGGGCCGCATAGTGGCCATGGCGGGAGACGGCATCAATGACGCGCCCGCGCTCGCGCAAGCCCACGTTGGAATCGCCATGGGCACTGGAACCGACGTAGCCATAGAAAGCGGTGGCATCACGCTTCTTAAAGGGGACCTTGAAGGCATCCTGCGCGCCCGCAAACTGAGCCAGGCAACCATGCGCAACATCCGCCAAAATTTATTCTTCGCCTTCCTCTATAACTCGATCGGAGTTCCGATAGCCGCCGGCGTCCTCTATCCCTTTTTCGGATTGCTGCTCAGTCCCATCCTGGCCGCCGCCGCAATGAGTTTCAGTTCGGTATCAGTGATTGCGAACTCACTACGCCTGCGAAACGTGAAACTGTAATTCTTCGATCGCGCAACGAAAGGCGCCTCCCCTGTGGCGACCGGGTAGCGACGGCTCACCACTAATTCGCCGCTCCCGCCCCGTGTTTCTGCCGGCATAATTTGCACTCTACCGCCGCTTCCGTATTATCCACCCTATGCTGCACCGGCTTGACCGTGCGCAAGTAGGCGAACATGGCTTTCAAATCGCCATCGCTGAGATTTTTGTAGACCATAACCGGCATGATGGCACTCAGCGCACGCGCCTTCACATATCCAGTCCGAATAACCTTCAGAAAAAGCGCTTCGTCGTAATAAGGAATTCCAGTAGCGTCGGGCGTCAGATTCGCGCTGGCAACACTGCCCCACGGTCCAGCAAGAATGGCTCCGCCGGCAAACTCCATCCCGGGCATACTCTGCCCCTTCTCGGTTGGGGTATGACAGTCGACGCAACCCGCTAGATTGACGAGACGCGATCCGCGCTGGACCAGATCGGATGAGTCCACGCCTTCGCTGACTGGCGTGGTCACCGGCTCAGGCGCGCTTCGGATGAGGTACTCCACCGGGAAAGCAATCTCCGTCTTCGGCAATTCATTCCGCTCCGCAGGCAGCGATCGCAGATAGACGATCACCGACGCCAAATCCTCGTCCGACATCTCGCGGAAATGGATATAGGGCATCATGGGAAAAAGCGCCCGACCATCATGCCCGATGCCTTCGCGAATCGCGCGCGCCAACTGGTCGTCTGTCCACCTCCCGGCGCCAGTCTCCGGATCTGGCGTAAGGTTAGACGCAACAATGCGTCCGGGAAGATCCGTCTCTGGTTGAATACTTCCAGATCCCTCCGAGCCTGGCACTATAGGAGTACCTGGAGCGGCCCAGTTATGTTGAGAATGGCAGTAAATGCAGCCACTCAGCGCGGTCGCAATATATCGTCCGCGCTCCAATCGTTGCGGCGTCCGCTCAAAAGTGCGACTGGTTAATGTCCGCTTTTTCGGCCCAATAAACGGACGCCATCCAATCGTCAGAGTTACCGCGATCGCCAGAACTCCCGCCAGCGTAATCAACCCAATTAGCAACCACTTCCCAAATCGCCTCACCGCCATATTTCTCACAGTCACGCCTTTCACACGCACCTCGGCATCGGATTTCGCGAACCACTACCGTGAAACTCCCAGTGCTTCTAATCTCCACACTGTCCCATAAGTTGTAAGGGTAATCGGTGCGAAGGTTCCTACAGCTTAGTCAAGTACTCCACGATCTCAGGACTGGTCCAATCCACCGCGCCAATAAATTTACGCCTGATCACTCCATTGCGATCGATAATATAACTTTCCGGCCAGCCAAACGTCCCATAAAGCGAACTCGCCTTCCGCGCTTCATCACGCACCGTGATCATGTTGACGCTGTAGTCTTTCAGAAACTTGTGATATGCCGCGTCGTCGGCGTCAATACTAACCGCCAACACCACCACGCCTTTGTCCTTCAGATGGGTCTGCATCTTCACCAGCGACGGGGTTTCGTCAATGCACGGCGGGCACCACGTCGCCCAAAAATTGAGCACCACCACCTGCCCGTGAAATTGGCTGAGCGTGACTTTACGGTCCGAATCCTGCACTGTAAAGTCCGGCGCGTTCGTGCCAATGCGACCAGGATGGTTCCCGCTATAACACCCGTTCAGACCAGCCAGCGATCCAATCAACAAAGCTAGGTAAACCACTAAAAAACGCGGCTTCGCACCAGGCCATCGCGTCAGAGGATGCGGCAAGAGCTGATTTTGCAGCTGAAGTTGCAGTTGATTTTGGGTGGCGCAGCGGTTCACCGCTGCGGTAACTCGCGTCTTCGTAGGGCTGGCTTTAGCCGCAAACGGCAATAACGTAGCAAGAAGCGTTCGTCTCACACCGCTATAATAACGAAAAGCTGTTAAATAAATGATGGATAGTTCACCTCCAGCCACTGTGGCGCTCCCGAAGACCTCGGTCCCCGAAGTCTCAATCATTATTCCAGCGCGAAACGAAGAGGCCAATCTAGGCCCGTGTCTGGAGTCGCTGACCGCACAAACTGGAGTGGCATTCGAGATCATCGTGGTCGATGACGCCTCCACCGACCGCACTCGAGAGATCGCAGATAGCTTTCACGGAGTGCATGTGATTGCTGCGGGACCGCTATCCCAAGGCCGGGCAGCACAGCAGTCCACAGGAAAGCAGGGCACAGGAAAGACCAACGCGCTCAAGGCGGGAGCCGCAAGGGCGCACGCGAATTGGCTGCTCTTCACCGATGCAGACACCGTCCATTTGCCGGGATCGCTGGCACGGGCCCTCAACGAAGCGGCGAAGGAAAAAGCCGATCTGCTCTCATACTCGCCGGAGCAGATAGTAGCCACCTTTACCGAGCGCGCCGTGATGCCGGTAGTTTTCGCGGAACTCGCAGCGCAATATCCACCCCACAAAGTCCGAGATCGCAACTCAGGAATCGTAGCCGCGAATGGACAATACATCCTCGTGCGCCGCGCTGCTTACGACGCTGTAGGAGGCCACGCTGCCGTGGCCTCGGAAATACTCGAGGATGTTGCGCTGGCGAAACTATTTCGCAACGCCGGCTTCCGCGTCTACTTCCGTTATGCCGGAGACGCTGTGCGCACCCGCATGTACCGAAACTGGCCGCAGCTTCGCGAGGGCTGGACGAAAAATCTCGCCCTATTGTTTCCCCGACCAGGAAGATTGTTAGTGATGACTTTATGCCGCTGGCTTGTGGCGTGGTTCACGATATGCATCGTCGTCTCTGATGCGCTCAGCCACCATTTTGTGTGGATTGCTGCGGCTGCATTGTGGTTGCTGATCTACCGCAGAATTCGTGCTGCGCATTTCACCGCTACAAATAACTTGATCGCGATGGCGTTCGGTCTGCCCATGTTCGCCTATCTGTTGCTGCGCTCAAGAAACGCTCACAAGCACGGCCAAGTATCCTGGAAGGGGCGCGTCTACGATGTGGACTCTCCGAGTGACAGTACCCATGCGACAACTGAAGCTGCAAAAACGATGCCGCGAATGGAGAGTCAAGAAGTGAGAGCTGAAAACTGAGTGCTGAGAGCTGCCCTATGGTCTATCTAACCCGCAAAGCCGAATTTTCCGCAGCGCACTACTATCACAATCCGCAACTCAGTCCGGAGGAGAACCAGCGCATTTTCGGCAAATGCAATAACCCCAACGGCCACGGCCATAACTACACTCTGGAGGTGACCGTAAAAGGCGCAGTTGATCCGAAATCGGGTTTCGTCGTCGACCTCAAGCAACTGAAGGACGTTATGAGCAGGGAAGTGCTCGATGCTCTTGACCATCGCTTCCTCAACAAAGAAGTACCCGAGTTCGCCACGAAAATCCCCACGACCGAAAACCTCGCCATCGCTATCTGGCAGCGCCTCGAGCCGAAACTTAAAGCCGCGCAACTCCATCGTGTGCGCGTCTACGAAACACCTGACCTCTTCGTCGACTTTTATGGGGAAGCATGAAAACGAGAAGCATGAACGCGACAGGCATGAAAACGCGCGGCGTGAGACGAAAGGCATGAAAGCCCACCTCACCCGCCGCTACATGTTCTCCGCGTCGCACCGCTTGCACAGCGACGAAATGTCGGAGCAGAAAAACCGCAACATCTACGGCAAATGCAATAATCCCTACGGACATGGCCACAACTACACGATCGAAGTCACCGTCAGCGGTCGGGTCGACGACCAGACCGGCATGGTCTGTAATCTTGTTGATCTCGATGGGTTCGTCCACTCCCATATCCTTGAACGCTACGATCACCAGAATCTGAACTTGCTTTCGGAGTTCGCAAAGCAGGTTCCTACAACCGAAAATCTATGTATCGCGATCTACGAAATTATGAACCGCGGCTTCAACGGCGCTCATCTAGAAAAGGTACGAATCGAAGAAACGATGATGAATTCGTTTGAGTACTCTGGAGAGTCGTAATTGGCAATTTGTAATCGTATCTTCAAATTACAAATTACAAATTATTGATCACAAATTCTATGAAATCGACAACGGAAACGAACACGCTGACCAGCGCCACTTACGAAGACTTAGTCCGAGAAATGCTTGTCCGCCTCGGTGAAGACCCCGATCGCGAAGGTCTTTCCCGCACCCCAGCGCGCGTGGCCAAAGCCATGCAATTTCTGGTCAAGGGGTACAAAGACGATCCCGAAACGCTGCTGCGCAAAGCGCTGTTCACGGTCAATTACGACGAAATGGTCATTGTAAAAGACATCGAAATGTTCAGCCTCTGCGAGCATCACCTCCTGCCATTTTTCGGAAAAGTGCACGTGGCTTACATTCCCAATGGAAAGGTAATCGGTCTGAGCAAAATACCGCGCCTGATCGAGGCCTTCTCGCGCCGACTGCAAATACAAGAGCGCCTGACCACGCAGATTGCCGAGGCCATCCAGAACACCATCGAGCCCCAAGGCGTGGGAGTAGTCATCGAGGCACGCCACCTCTGCATGATGATGCGCGGCGTAGAAAAACAGCACTCTTCCGCAGTAACCTCGTCCATGCTAGGCTGCTTCCGCAACGAAGAAGAAACCAGAACCGAGTTTCTGTCCCTGATCCGGCAAAGAACCAACGGCATCTAAACTGCTCGCGTAGGGACGGACGCATTCGTCCGACCAGCCGAGCAAAGCTCGGCCCTGCCGCGGCCGATATCATCTTTAAGCTCAACTCTAAGCTGCATGACATCCCCTGTTGCCAAACCATAGACTCCCCAATCGAAAGTTAGCCGCGGCAGGCATAAGCTAAAACCAAATGCCGAAAAGAAAAGCCATTTCGCGCGAGCCTTCTCTCGACGGCCGCCTAGCCCTAATCACCGGCGCCAACCGCGGCATCGGCCTAGCCATCGCCCGCGCTCTCGCCCGCGAAGGATGCAGCCTGGTCATTACCGCCCGCGACCAGCGCGCCTTAGCGAAAGCCTCCACCGAACTCGAGGCCTTGCAGCCAAAGAAAGGTATCGTGCTGGCACAAGCTTGCGACGTCCGCAGCCCCGACTCGGTCGACTATCTCTTCACTCTCATTCGCGGGTTACGTCAGCCCCTGCACATTCTCATCAACAATGCCGGCATCGGACATCCCAATCGCAACGTCATCGATCTCCCATATCCCACCTGGCTGGAAGTGCTGGACACGAATCTCAACGGACTATTTCTAGTGACGCAAGCGGCGCTAGCCCTGATGGAATCCGGCAGCACCATCGTCAACAATCTGTCGATCGCCGCCGAACGCGTGTTTCCTGGTTCGGCCGCCTACAACGCGTCAAAGCACGGAGCTCTCGGCTTCACTAACACATAGCGCGAAGAGTTGCGGCCCAAGGGCATTCGCGTGATCGCCCTGATGCCCGGAGCCACCGATACTGCCATCTGGAATTCGCTCTGGCCGAAAGCCCCGAGGCAAAAAATGATGTCTGCGGAAACCGTGGCGCGCACCGTAGTCAGCGCGCTCTTATTGCCGCAAAACACCACTACAGAAAAAATCGTTGTTATGCCCTCAGTAGGCGCGCTATAAGAACCCTGTCTGCAGAAACGAGGCTTGCAGCAGCTCCCGCCGACAGAATTGATTCCGCGCGCGCTACCGGGAGCATGTGCGTGCATCTAATCGAACGGGGGTTACACCAGCCCGAAGGTCAGCTGCCCAGGGAAGGTCGCTCCGGAAGATGGCCCCCGGAAGATGAAAGATAATATGTCTCTCATTCTTAACTTCAAGAATTACTTTAACTCTCTGAAAACGCCCGAGCAGCGGATGGCATGGACCATAGCCATAGCCGCCGACGCCCTTCAGATCGCCGCCTTCCCGCTATTCGCCGAGGGCGGCATCTCTCCCGCCGACTCGTTGCTCGATATCGTGGTCGGCTTCTTTATGATTCGTCTCTTGGGATGGCATTGGGCCTTTCTACCGACGATGGCCGCCGAACTAATTCCCGGCGCCGATCTCTTTCCCACCTGGACCGCAGCCGTATGGTTCGTAACGCGCCAGCAGACGAACGCCAATGTCGATGTCAGTTACGATGTCAGTTACGACGTCAAGACCGACGCGAGCGACACCAATACCGAGGCCGATTCCAAATCACGTTCCAGCGAACCAGAGATTCTGCCTCCAGGCCCCGCTCCAGCCCCCCGCCGCTAAGACGACCGGTGACCAGAGTATCTTTCCATTTCACAAGCTTGAGCCACGTTGCTTTTTAGGTGGCGCATTTAGCGATGCCGAAGGTTCTTGAGGGCTGAACACCGAGAATGTTGAGCCGCCGAACAACCCCTTACCAAGTCCCATACCGATACCGCTGCGGACGCTCGTGAAATATCTTTACCATGACGACGCCCGCGACAAACCCTCCCACGTGCGCCCAGAAAGCAATCCCGCCCGCAGTTTGGCTGGTCTCAGCAATTGCCGTCGCCGTTCCACTGAGGAAGTTTCCCACGAACCAATATCCCAGCATCAGCCACGCCGGAACGTGAAAGAAAAATATTGGTGGAAACCAGATCAAAACCCGCGCTCGCGGATACAGAATAAAATACGCCCCCATAACTCCCGCAATCGCGCCACTCGCACCCACACTCGGCACGCGCGAGCCCTGGTTCAGCAAAATGTGCGTCGCTCCCGCAGCCACTCCGCTAGCCAGATAAAACACCAGATATCTAAAGTGTCCCAGATAGTCTTCGACGTTGTCGCCGAATATCCACAAAAACAGCATGTTGCCCGCCACGTGCAAGAATGAAGCATGCAGAAACATGGAGGTAAACAACGGCAGAATGACGGTAGCCGCCGGGTCGGGCGAATGTCCCGTCAAAACCGCCAGCGTATGATGAGGAACAACGCCAAACTGCAGCATGAATAAGCTCAGCGCCCGGTGGCTGACCGAAAGCTCCCACATGAAAACCAGCACGTTCACAACGATCAGAAAATAATTAATGAAGGGAAAAGAAAACGTCGGCTGATCGTCACGTAGAGGAATCATGGGGAGTTGGTAATTGTGTAGTCTGTAATTGGGTAATTGAAAAAGCCGTTATGAAAAGCGTCCGCAACCGCCGCCTTCAAATTACCAAATTACAAATTACCAGATTACAAATTCCCATGAATGGTGTCATTGTCATCGACAAACCGTCCGGCCTTACGTCACACGACGTAGTCAATCGGGTGCGCCGAATTCTTGGTCAACGCTCGGTCGGCCATCTTGGCACGCTCGACCCCGCCGCTACGGGCGTTCTTCCGATAGTAGTTGGCAACCTGACGCGCCTGGCGCAATTCTACGTCCATTCCGAGAAGACATACGAAGGCATAATTCGCTTCGGCTTTGCCACCGACACCTACGATGCCGACGGCGAGCCCACCACGCCGCCGCAGGATGTCCAGCTCAATTGCACGGAAGTCCGGGCTGCGGCGATGCAATTTCAAGGCACAATTGAACAGATGCCGCCGCCGTTCTCCGCCAAGAAAATTGCCGGTGTCCCCGCCTACAAACTAGCCCGCAAAAAACAGGAAGTCGTGCTCAAGCCGGTTCAAGTGGAGGTTAAAGAATTCGAGATCCTGGCCACCACCGCCGATCAAGCCACCTTCCGCGCCCGCGTAGCCTCGGGCACCTATATTCGATCGATCGCCCACGAGATGGGTCAGAAAATAGGATGCGGAGCCCATCTTGCGAGCCTGCGCCGCACCGCCGCAGCCGAGTTCACACTCGATGAAGCGCACTCGCTAGCCACATTGGAAGCCGCCACCCAGCAGGGAACTGCTGATTCATTGTTTGTCCATCCCCGAAAGTTGGTGCCGCAACTTCCCTGCGTTACTGCCACCGAAGAAGCGGCCGCCCTGATCCGAAGTGGCCGAGCCGTAAACCTGCCCGAAATGTCCAAAGCGCC
>Ga0137395_10001251_pt1 | contig 11710 bp, 15 predicted proteins | sample czobulk216metaG_FD_108283 | JGI IMG/M metagenome (GOLD analysis project Ga0137395, IMG submission 108283) | Vadose zone soil microbial communities from Angelo Coast Range Reserve, California, USA - czobulk2.16 metaG | ecosystem: Environmental > Terrestrial > Soil > Vadose zone | place: USA...
TCCTCCATCAGCAATGCGCCCTTTTGCAGCGTAAAATGGAGGGATGTTGCTCAGGATGTCTTCCCCTTTCGCTTTGGGTGTGACGCTCGGGCTGAGCCTGGGATTATGGGCGCAGCAGAGTTCACTACCCGAGAATCCCAGCCCTCAGTCACCACCTGCGGATGGATCGTCGGAGGCAAGTTCGCCGCGGCGAAGCCAAACCGGATCGTCCAGCTCGGGCACGGAAACGGAGAGCCCTCGAACGTCGAAGAAGCCCTCTGATCTTACGCCGCCACGCTCAGATCGAGTCGAGCGCGACGATCTGGGCGGCGACATGGGTGAGAGTTCAAGCAAGGACACTCAGGTGGACTTGAGTCCGCCGGCGGACGATGCTAAACGGCATCCCAACAGTTCTTCGGCAATCGCGGACGCCGACGCTGAAGCGACCGGGGTTGCGGAGTTCCATCCCTGGGATCCTCACAAGGCTGCCAAAGATGTAGAGGTCGGTGACTATTATTTCAAGCGCAAGAACTATCGGGCTGCGGAAGACCGCTACCGCGAAGCACTGCTCTACAAGGACAACGATGCGACGGCGACTTTTCGTTTAGGCGAGTGTCTGGAAAAACTTGGCCAGCCGGGTGCGGCTCGCGACAATTACGAAAGCTACCTGAAGATTCTTCCCCACGGGCCATTTGCCGAAGAAGCGCGAAAGTCGGTGGAGCGCTTGAAGAAGCTGGACGCAAGTCAGAAGCCGACGAAGTAAAAAGGCGGGAGGAACCGAGAATCCATAACCCGCTGCTGCCTGCACGGTAAATATAGGGGCGCCCGGCCCCTGTGTCCCCTGGCATTCAACGATGGGACTGATTTCCTGTTTTGGGCTTTGTCCTCCTACGTCTTCTGCCACGGTTCCTCGGGGTGTTGAGCACCTGGCTGCGATCAGCTTCGCCAAGAATCAAATTTGCCGGCCACTCTGGGCCCGAGTGCATTCCGCCCTTGGATCGCGCCGCAGCCGCAATAATGGCTTCGAAGGCGTCGATACAGGCGTGAAACATCTGCGTGCGCAGCGCGCCCTCCGCGCCCCCCCGATTTACAAGCATGGCGGTGCCGTGCATCAGTGCCCACAGAGAAAGCATGAGTCGGGTATGGGCCCGAGGCGTTCCGCCCAGGCGCCGAGCGAGACGCTGGCGAAAGAGGTTGAACGAAGGCCATGGTTCATGCAAGGAAGGCGGCTGGGCAATTGCGTCAAACAGTACTCCATAAGCTTCCCGGTGCTCGAGAGCGAACTCCAGGTAAACCTGGCAGGCTTGCGCCAAGCTGCGGGTGGAGCTGAGCTTATCGAAGAGTTGTTCGCGGGTCCTCAAGCGCAGGGCGCGGAGAATGTCTTCGCGGTCGCGGAAGCGCTCATATACGGTGGGGGTGGTGGTGCGGGCGGCTTTGGCCACCGCGCGCATGGTGAGAGATTTTTCGCCGCCTCGGGCCCACAAGCGTGAGGCGGCTTGGAGAATGTGCTGTTCCAAATCTGGATCAGGTTGCCTGGGCACCGGTCAGCCTCCGCGTCAGCAAAAATCGGGTTAACTTTGACACTGTATAACTAACGAAGTATAATGCCATGCATCGAGTGCGACCTCGCACCCCGCGTCCCGGCCGGAGCCGCCATAGTTCGGTGGCAGCTTTCCCCCGCGAGAATGGCTCCGCGCCGGGCTCGCGGGCACACATACATAACATTAAGGAGACGTCGATTGTCAACCGAGGAACCAAAGAAACAGGCTCAGATCGCGCGGTTGATGGCCGACCTTCGCACTGCCAAGCTGGAATTGCTGAGCGCACAAGCCGCCGCCGAACGGTTACGTTTCCAATATTCCGTCCAGGATATTGTGGTGTTCGGGGAGCGCCAGACTCTGAAAGGGGCGATCGCCTCGGCTGACGCCATCTGCCGATTTTTCACTTCCGTCGAAGCCGAGCTCAAAGTGGTGGAGCAGCTGCCCAACGGGGAAGAGTAAGGACGAAAGCTCGCCCGTGGTTCTCTATTACGGATATTCCAACCTGACCTTGTAGACAGATTTACTTCTCCACGCGGAGGAATTCGCCGCTGGAGGCATTCACTGCCACGTTGAGCTTCACAGTCTCGCGGTTGGCGCCATAAATCACGTGCCAAACCAATTCGTTGGTATTGCGGTTCCAATCGCAGACATAGTTGACGGGAGTGTCCGGACTCTTGGCCAGGACTTTGTCGCCGCCATGTTTCTGAGCTGTGGCGAAGGCTTGGTCGGAATCCACTTTGAGGAAAGCAACGTCGAAGGTTGTGGTGGATGAATTGTTCGGGTTGTAGGTATCTTCTGTGCCCGCGCTTACGCCCCGCGAAGGGGCGTCCGGAGCGGCGCTGCCTGACCAAATGTAAGTTTTCACGGACCGACGCGAAGGCGAGGCGAAGCCAGTCCGCCACACCGCCCACTTGCCGTCGTGGCCGTTGCCGTCGCTGGTGGGAGTGGACTCGATGCGGAAGGGTTGCGGGTCAGGCGCCCAACCCCGGGCTGCAATATAAACCCTCTGGAAGCCGGAACGGCCGGTGACCAGTTCCGGCCCCTTGGGTTCTTCTTTTACACTCTCCGCAGGTTTGGCTGACTGATCGGAGCATCCCGGCAGCAGTGCCATGCTCAAAAGCAAGATGGCCGCCGATATTCGTGCCAGCGTCGGAGATGAATGGCTGGTGCGCGAGGGTTGTGGGCCAACCCGGGGAACCGGCGATGCCGGGCTGATGTTCGACATTGCGCCGGTTCGGTGCCTGTCGAGGTTGGCGAACTGTAATTGAGCGGAGCCTGTCTTGTGCATGGCACCTTCCTGATATAACTTGGACGGGTTCACTAGTCGCGCAACATTCTACCCGAAGCGGGCGGAAAGGCGGACTGAAGCGAACCTGATTAGTTATGGACAGCGCTCTCAAAGAACTGCAACAAGCTGTCGAGGATGCGATGGAAAGGCTGTCGAACGAGGACTGGAGCTGGCATCCGCCGGGGAAGTGGTGCGCCGCCGAAGTGCTCGAGCATTTGTACTTGACTTATACCGGCACGGTAAAGGGATTGGAGAGGGTTCTGGCTGGCGGAAAACCGATCGTCCATGCGGCGACGTTCGGTCAGAAGTGCCGAACCCTAGTGGTGGTTGGACTTGGCTACGTGCCCGGGGGGCTGAAATCGCCGCGAGTGGCAGAGCCACGAGGAGTGCCCGCGGAAAAAGTTCGGGCTGAGATTAGCGCAAAAATTGAAGCCATGGATGAAATCATCGCGCGTTGCGAACAGAGTTTCGGCGGGCACGCCAAGCTGTTGGATCACCCGATTCTGGGCCCGCTGACAGCGGCGCAGTGGAGAAAATTACACTTGGTGCATAGCCTGCACCATGTGAAGCAACTCTGGCGCTTGCGCCAAAGGCGAGAACGAGCGACTCGACTCGAAGCCGATCTGCCTTAACTATTCACGCATGGCCGCAGGGATTCCTGCCTTGCGGGCCTCTTCCTGCATAGCTTCAAGCTTCTGCTTGGCGTCGTCGAGGGCTTTTTGCTTGTCGGCGATTTGCTGTTTATATTGAGTATCTTGTTTGTCCCATGCGGCCGAGTTCCTCAGACGGTCGCCGGCGTCGGCGTAGAACGAAGCGGCGCGTATCTGGTACTCACGCTTGAGCACGTCCAATTCACGGTCCGCTAAATCGATCTGATCCTTCTGGGCGGTGAGTTTCTGCTGCCATTCTTTCAATGCAGCCTGCCGCTTCGCCTGCTCGTCCGCCGGGGCCGGAGCTTTGGTTTCAGTGGCTGATTTCTTGTCGGTCGCAGCGGGAACGTTGCCGGTGGAATCGGCGGGCTTGGCTTCGCTTGATTTGTCAGCAGCTACGGGTGGTTGCGCGCCCACAACCGACAATTTGTCATTCGTCGGCAGGTTGTCGTTATCGAAAACCTTGGGCTTTGATTTCGGCTGAGGGCTGTCTTTCTTCATCTGCCGGGCGTAATCGGCAAGCGAAGGTTGGGGCTGATTCTGAGACTGGGTTGAGGACGCCGGTGATTGTTGCGCGCTCGCCGGCACGACGACCGAAGAGGCGAACAGCACAAATCCGAATCCCACGTATGCGATATGCTTCATAGCTTCCATTCTTTTTTCCCCTGTTGCTAAATTGTTTGCCTGGCGTCACCTGGTCGAACAGGGTGAATCCAGCACCGCACCTTCCTAAATAACTTCCGGCCTAAATAACTTCCGGCCTAAATAACTTCGACCTAAATAACCCCGGCCGAACCTGACCGGACTCTGACGTTTTTCTGCCTGGCCCACTGAGAAATCCGCCGATGTTGCGATCAAGACGCGCAGCCTCCCCGGCGATGTCAGCGGCCAATTGCTTGGCAAACTGGGGATCGCGATTGCGTGCCAGTTGCTGGGCATATCCCGAGATGGTGGCCAGTGAGGTCCGCAGCTCCAGCGCCATCTCAGCCGAGATCTCACCCTGCAGTTCCTGTTGGCGGCGAATGCGCTCGGATTCGCTAAGGTCGTTGATGAGACAAGCGGCGCCGAGCAGCGCGCCATCCACCGCCGGAACGGCGGAGACCGTAACGGCGATGCGGCGACACGTACCGTTCGGAGTCAGGTAATCGGCTTCCAACTGCCGCCGTTTGCTTTCTTCGCGCAAGACCACTTGCACTTCCTCGGCGAGGCGCCCAGGCGGAGTCGGCGTGTCATCGGGATCGGCGAGGTTGAGGGAGACGCTGGATGCGCATAACGCCGCGTCGCGAAAAATATCCTCTGCGTTCATGCCGGCCGGCGAGGCGAAACCCAGAATCTCCCGAGCTGCGGGATTGGCCTGCTTGACCAGTCCGTTGAGTCCGAAGACGAGCACTCCGGAAGACAGATTTGAGAGGACGGCCTGGCTGAAGTTTTCCGTAGTGCGGGCGCGCCGTTGCTCGGTCTGGTTCTGTAGCTGCAGTTCGTGCTTCTGCTGCTTGAGCTGCTGGATTACGGTGTTGTAGAGGTGCAGCGGCAGAGTCTCAAGGGAAGAAACCGCGTTGGACTCCAGATTTCCTTCTGCGGCCAGGTTTCGACGCAAGCGGCGCATACCCCAGACACCGAGGGCGAAGGCCCAGCCCGCCGCAAGTAGCAGGAGCAGGGCTCTTATCATCACGGGATGGGTCAGAAGCTTCACCACAGTCCCCCGTACCAGTGCAAGAACTTGTTTCCGAAGAAGAAGGCAAGCAGCGCCATACTGCCCAGGAAAACGCCGAACGGCATCTGATAAAAGCGATAAACCATCTGAGCAGATTGCCATCCGCGGCGCCGCGCCGCTTGCGCATTCGCCAGGCTCCGCATGAAGCGATGGGTGCGCTTTACCCAGACCAGAAGTACGGTTCCCACTCCGAACAGCGAACCCGCCAACGACGCCGCGAAAATAGTGAATACCGTGAGCTTGATCCCGACAAATGCCCCCACCATTGCCATCAGCTTAACGTCGCCAAAGCCCATGCCTTCCGTTCCACGCCAACGCAAGTAGATTGCGCCTGCGCCGTAGATGAAGCCGGCGCCTACTGCTGCGCCCAACAGGGCATCGAGTGCAGACATCAAACGCGCCACCAGGTCGGAGCCAAACGGAAGATTGACTGCTCCGGTCAAGAATTGTGAAGCCAGGTCGTTGACCGGAACAAACAAGCTGAATAGCAGTCCCAGTACGAGGCCGGGCAGGGTCAACTTGTCAGGCAGCAGTTTGGTTTCCGCGTCGGTAAATATGAGACCCAACAACAAGAATCCGAACACGCAATATTTCAGGGTGGCGAGCGTGAGTCCGAAATGCCAGTAACAGGCTAGGAAAACGCCTCCGGTGAGAAGCTCGACGAATAGGTAGCGCACCGAAATCGTTTGCTTGCATAGGCGGCAGCGTCCGCCGAGAATCAGCCAGCTCAGCACGGGAATGTTGTCGAAAAAAGCGATCGGCCTCTGGCACCCGGGACAGAGCGAGCGCGGCTTCACCACGGACAACCCCAAGGGCAAGCGGTAGATACACACGTTCAGAAAACTTCCGAACGCCAGCCCGAGCAAAAAAATCGCCGATGCAAAAATGGGGTCCACTAAGTCCTTCTCCGGGATTCTGCGCGAGTCGCCGAAATGCTGGATTCTTATGCCGATTATAAGGTGTTCATTACTCCTAGGAGTAAGGTACCGAAGTCACTGTCCGAACGGACATTGGGAATTGGCAAGTGATTGATACAAAGATGGTTGGGCGACTTGAATAGCGAATCTTAGCTATGCCGTTGATGTCAATGCTATGTCATATAGTAGACGTCCCGGCCCGCACCGGGGGGGATCGCCCATCTGCGACACAGAGCTTTGCGGCGATTCATGATTCGCATCAGATTTGGCGGCTGTCGGGAATAGCAGCGCAACGAAGCATCTCTACAGTTTTCGCGGAACACCATCGACTACGAGATGGGCCTCGACATTTCGTATTCGATGATGGCAGGGTCATTGGGATATGGTTCGGTTCTTCCAGTTCTGGTAAATCCCAATCGCTCATAGAATCGGATGGCGGGTTCGTTGTTGCTCGTGACCATCAACAGTAGGGTACGCGCATTGCGCAAATGGGCCCAGTTGAGAATCTCGTTTATCAGTAGGCGGCCTATGCCTTGCTGACGGTGTGTGGGGCCCGTCCACATGGAGATAAGATGTGCTCGCGTTGAATCGTTCTCGTCAAGAAATGAGCCAGCAATGCCGCATGCAGTTTCGCCGTCCATAGCCAAAAATCCGATGCCTTTCTTACCATTCATTCGTTCTATCCGTGCGAGCCACTCAGAGTCGTCAAACTGCGACTCCTTTGCGTAGGTGGAACCGAATGCATGCGGGGCATCTTGCAACGCATGAAGTCGAACAGCTTTAAAGACCAAAGCGTCTAGAGGCGTGATTGGCCTGATGGCGATCAAGAAACTCAGTAGCTAAAAAATACATGAATTTGGTATCACCGTGCAGGAGGAAGGCTCCTGCGGGCTGAGGATTGCGGCAGCTCCTTGTCTATTCAGTAGTATTGCGAAATTCATTCACCTTTCAACAGTCATCACGGGACATGCAAGAAAATGGAATCGGGCCATTCTCTAATTACATGCAGCTACGATTCAATGAGGAAGTGGGACTATGAGGCACTCACGGTCAGTGGTCTTGTTGCTGGTGCTAGGTTTACTGTGGGGTTCCCGGGGAGAGGGTGACGCTCAGAGCACCGTTTCGCAGTCGAGTGTTAAGCAACATGTGCTGTACCTGAAAAACACGAACACCGGGCAACACGTGGCCGCCAAAGTGGGTGAACTTATACAGATAACCCTGCAAACCATCGGTCCAGGGGAATACGAACTCTCCGCAGATATCGTCCTCGGCAATCCGATTCCAGAGCGCCGCGTTCGCTAAGGAGCAGATTCCTGCAGGCCCGAAACAGATCCACCGTTTCCGCGCCGTTTCCGAAGGAGAGGCACAGGTCAAAATCCCGCACACAGATTTAAATCGTACCTTTGCCGTCACGATTCGCGTTTGCGAGGGACGAAAACGGTGAAACTGACGCGCCTGCAACTTGTTGGTTGTAACCTGATTACAACAGTTGAGTCAGGTCAAAACCGCTAAAATGTTAATGGTCAGTTGATTCCGGTTGGATCCAATGAATCGTGAAGAATTCTCGACCTTTGTTTCGACGGCGCTCGAAGATGTCGTCCAGTTCGCTGAAGAGAAGGCCGGGCAGAAATTGCCTCGTACGTTCGCATTCCAGTGGTTGGGTCGCTCAAACCCACGCATAACGGAGAACATCGTTGAACAGATTGTCAAACGTGTGTTCATAGATGAAGAGCATATCCACCCTTGTGTTGATTTAGGCGTCGGCGACCTTCTTGAGGACGGTTCGCTACTCATCGTCGGAAACGTGGCAGGCTATGCTCCTCGTCCATTCGGACGAAACTGGAAGGGGCGTGAAGGACCGTTCGTTCCGATTGTCGGAATATCTTTTCTGAATAAATTGGCGGGCGTGAAAGACAGTTTCTCACCCGACAAGCCCTTCTCATTCATCACTCCAGACATGACCAAGGCCGGATCGCCCTGGCTCGAGAAACCGCACATCCCAACGTTGCCAGACAAACTCCGAGATGACCTCAGTGCGATCACTCCGAGCAGGGATGGAGACCTTACCTATTGGCCCTGTGCGGCACGCATGAAGGATGGAACCGTTCTCGTCTGTGCGTATGTCGTACCCGAGGGGCCGTATATCAGGCACTGGGGGCTTTATCCGCAGCAAGATCGTGGAAAGAGTCATATTTCAGTTGCAGATGTGGATGCTCTGGCCGAGAGTCCGAGGCGTTTGCCCGCACGGTTTGCGAACAAGTTGTACAAGAGTGGTGAATCTGGAATGGGGTACACGATCTTCACGGTTGTGTTTGCAGATGGCTCCCGTCAAGCGTACGGTACTGGCAACGCTGTCGATTTCATCCGCTATCCAGAGGGGAAAGGTCAGAGCGATGTGGTTGATGTCTTATCCCACGAGGGACGAAACGCAGAGCCAGCAAGCTGTCCAGAGTATTACTGGTGCCTCTTCGCCGAATGAAGGTTCCACAGCTGTTGAAACATCGCGATTTCGCTCATTGCGGGGTTCTGAGTGTGTAGACCTGTTAACGTCAGATATCTGTGTTGGAGTAACTCTCCCTACGAACCAAGAACTGACAGTGCGACTACTTTGCAGCGATCTCCATTGCGTGCTTTGTTTCATCGAGTAATTTGTAAATCCATTCAGAAAGCTGCGGATTTTCGCTCACGTAGCCTCCTAGACCTTTCACATCGGTTATCTGAGTCGGAGCACGGTCCCCAACCTGCACGTAAAATGTCCTCCCGTCAAACAACCTGGCGCACGCTCCGTCAGCACGCCGAACACAACGGTCAGTCCGAAGGTCAACTCGATCGAGCGCCATAGCCAAATCCTCCGCTCCGTTCCGCGGAATTTCCAAAGTCGTTACGTCCACGTGGACGGACGCCGCTCGAGAGAAGCAGTCCAAAGCGGTTGCATTTTTCATCGACGTATAAACCGCCGAGGACCAATCCTCCTTCTGTTGCAACTGCATACGCAGGACGCTTGTGCCGGTGGGTCTGCGCTGCAATACAAGCGCGTACTGGTCCGCAGTGAGTGCAGCCCGCCACTGTACGATTGCAAGAGCTTCACCCGGTCCCGCCGCTTGCCTGAATGCGGCATTTAAGCCCGCGCTGTAGCCTAACCAGCACATTGACGTAGCGGTATGCTGATCTTTCAGCTCGAAGGATTTTCCCTTTGGCTCATACACAGTTGAACTGAACTGATCACATATCGGGTTAGCCGGAGTCGAGCGGGAAAATGTCAGGATGTTAATTTTGTGCTTCTCGTCAACAGACACTTGCGGTTGGGGACACCCAGGCGGCTGGCAAATATAGCTGCCATTCGGTAATGCGTCGCTTGACCACAGTTGCTTAAAATGGCGCAAACCCTCGCCATAAACAGCAACGTTCAGGCATTCGCGAGATCTCGCGGTCACTAAAAGGTACTGACCAAGTTTCATCCGCCCGCCTATCAATGCCACTATGGGGTCAGAGGGTTCATCATCGGCTATGCCGGCAAGGAGGCGAAGGTTACGAACATCCGAGGCAGAAAGGCGAACCTTTGAACGATTGAGCGGTGGATCCCACCAGCCGGTGGTGGCGGTCACCATGCGTGCCCAGTATTCGTCATTGTTGCGATGAAAGAGGCGCCAATCGGCAACATCGGGCTGACGCGAGCCGATGCTTTGCGCCATCATGGTAGGTGTGAACGCTGTTGCTGCGAAGCACACGAGCACCGTGAAACTCGCCACTGTGATAGAGCCGCGCTGCATAGGGGAATGTTATCACCAGCAATGGCTCGCGAAAAATTGCACTGATTGACGACTTGTGACTGCAGCGAGGTCAATGATGCCAGAGACTATACGTGCGAGGATGCGCCCGCATCTTGACTCTGATGCTCAGCACGTCGCTTGCGAGGGTTGGAAATCATTGAAGTTGCCGCGGCTTAAAACCACGACTGTGAGTTTCTGACGGGAGTTCCTGGTTACCGCAGCCTACCGCATCAGCGAAACACCGTGTACGACGTGGTGTCTGGGAATAGAGGTGACCGGGGAGGGCGCCGCCCAGAACACCACGAACAACGTCGTGCGTGACAACCTGTTCTTCTACAATTCGTACGTGGGGATCAGCACGGGCGGTCAGGGAACACCGGGCGGATCGTCGAATTCCACGGTGCTTAACAATACGACGTGGAGTAATGCGTTACTGCTGCTTCCGGTCGGCTAGGCGAGTTTGCCACGGGAACCAAGCTCACCGGTACGAACTTAGTCAAAAATCAATATTTTTTATGCTTCGTCAGTAAGCGGAACGCTGGTAAATGCGGTTACGACGTCGACGGTATCTCTGAACCACAGTTTGTATTACGCTCCCAATGCCACCGAGAACTGGATCTGGGGCAGCAACACTTATACGAGTTTCAGTTCCTACAAGACGGGTTCGACGCAGGACGCCAATTCTCAGTATGCCGATCCGATGTTCGTCAACACGAACGCGAAACCACCGACAACATTACTCAATCTGCAGGTGCGGGCCGGTCCCGGCGTTGTCGAAGGGGATCATCCTGAGTCCCGTGTGGATCGTGGGACCTTTTGACGTGACCGGAGCTATTTCCCGCATCCGCGTCACAGACAAGACAATCGACATCGGAGGTTACCAACAATAAAACTGCCAGCGTCGGGGACGGTCACAACCCAGTTTTCTCGGCCCGTCGACATGATCTGGGATGGTTCGGGGTGAGTGGTGCAACGGAGAGATATGCCCCAGAGCCCACTTATTCGTTAGCAGAAAACAACATCAAGGTTGAAACGACCCGCGGCAATCGCCATTTTACTGCTACGCTTACTGTTTCCCCGCACACCCACGCCGCCGGGCTTTTTGAACTGGTGGTAGTGCACCGCGCGCAGCACCCGGAATTTTATCGCGGCAGGGGTGCTCCTGAGGTGAATCCGAGGCTTTGCTCAGGGAAGGGCAAAGCGCAATAGCTCTCCCTCCAACAGCGGCGCCGAAGGGTGACTGGCCTGAAGCCGGCCACGCCATTGATCGTACTCGCGAGACACCAGGCGTGGCTGCGGCGTTGGATTGGAGACCCAACCGGTGGGAGTTTCCTCACGCAGAAGTACAGAGAAGGCGAAAACACCCGTCTCGACAGCACTTAGCGACTTCCATTCCAGCAGAGCGGCCTCCAAGTGTTCGGTTAGCGACTCGCGAGGCTCCACCGAGAGAATCCAATCATGCCGCGCCAGTTGCAGATAGTGTTCCAGCGGTCTTCTGGGCTCGGCGGCCACAACTCGTGCACCATATTCACGCGCAATGCGCAACGTGGTGTCATGTGAGTCGTGGTCGACGACAATGATCTCATCGCAGGGAAGCAACGTTTGCAGAGTCCGTCCCAACCGGCGACCGTCGTTCTCGGTGTGTAGCAGTGCCGTAATGAGGGGCATCAGACAGGTCTGTCCTACCGCGCGCCTACCGCAACGCCAGTTCGTAGATCCTTGACCTCAACTCGATTGCGTCCGTGATGTTTGGCGATGTAAAGGGCGGAGTCGGCGGCCTGCAACATAGCCTCAAGTTCTTCCAGCGAGCTTCCTGAGGCGACACCCATGCTCACGGTCACTACTAGAGGA
>Ga0137395_10001253_pt1 | contig 11684 bp, 11 predicted proteins | sample czobulk216metaG_FD_108283 | JGI IMG/M metagenome (GOLD analysis project Ga0137395, IMG submission 108283) | Vadose zone soil microbial communities from Angelo Coast Range Reserve, California, USA - czobulk2.16 metaG | ecosystem: Environmental > Terrestrial > Soil > Vadose zone | place: USA...
AGGAAAGTGGCTTCTCGCCTGGCATCCGGCCAAGTAGTGAAGATTCAAATATCCTGTAGATTGATAAGTGCAGGTGATTGATAAGTGCAGGTCGTCCTGACTGTGGGTTTCGCGGAGCAGATTGGGAAGGCTGATGCGAAGCGCGAATTGTCAATCCGTTGACGGGCTCTCTCATGTCTCCAATAGGCCATATCACAGCGATGGTGAAGCAGGCGGCTCAGGAGTCGGGTTTCGACTTGGCTGGAGTGGCGCCAGTTACTGACGCTCCCGAGCTGGCGCATTTCGGTCCCTGGATCGAGGCCGGACGCGCGGGCGAAATGCATTATATGAAGGCGCGCGATGAACAAGGCCGCCTGAAGCGAGAGGCCTTGCGGAACGCGGCCCCGTGGGCACGCAGCGTCATTGTCTGCGCACTCAACTACAACACTTCGCAACCCTACTCCACCCAGGTCAACCAAGGTGAGCGAGGATGGATTTCGCGCTATGCCTGGGGCCGCGAAGATTATCACGACGCAGTCATGCGCCGCCTGCGCATGGTGGAGAAGGCGCTCGAGCGCGCATGCGGTGATCAGGCCCGTGACCTGATGCGGAAATCCGCGACAGCAACTCCTCCCGGCACGAGCGAAGCCGTAGCTGCGGTTCAGACGCGCTGCTATGTTGACACCGGCCCCATCGTCGAACGAGTGTGCGCAAAATATGCCGGGGTGGGTTGGATCGGCAAAAATACTTGCCTTATCAATCAGAAGGTCGGTTCCTGGCTCTTCCTGGGCGTGATCTTGACATCACTTGAGCTTGCGCCCGATCTGCCTGCCGCTGATCGCTGCGGTTCCTGCACTCGTTGTATAGATGCCTGTCCCACCGATGCATTGGTTGCACCCTACCAGCTGGACTCCAACAAATGCATCTCCTATCTCACCATCGAAAAGCGTGGCGAAATTCCTCAGGACTTGCGATCCGGCATGGGACAGCAGGTATTCGGCTGCGACATATGCCAGGACGTCTGTCCCTGGAACCGCAAAGCTCCGCCCACAACCGCGTCTGAACTCCAGCCGCGGCCGGAGTTGGTGAACCCGGCTCTGGAGTGGCTGGCACAAATAAACCCTGAAGAGGTCCGCCGTGTTTTGAAAGGATCTCCAATCCGCCGGGCTAAAAGGAGCGGTCTTCGTCGCAATGCCGTGATCGCGATGGGAAACAGCAAGAATCGAGGATTCCTGCCCCTGTTGGCGAAGCTCACCACAGACGAAGACGAGACGGTGTCCGACAGCGCCGAGTGGGCCACGAAAATGCTCCTGGGTTCGGCGTAACGTATTCGTTTTCAGTGGTTTGCCGTACATTTGCCGTACATTTGCCGTACATTCACCGGACGCTCCTAGTCCCGCAACATGTAGCCGAATCCGCACCCGACTTCGGTAACTCGCAAGCTCTTCCGGCAGCAACTAATCTCTCTGCAGAGGGTTTCCATGAGGAGGAATCCTTTGAACAATCATCAGCAAAGCTATGTCTCGAACGCGCAACCCGGCAATACGGCTAGCTTTTTGCACGTGGTGTGTGCTGCTGGGTTCCGTGTCGTTTGCGCGCGCTTCAGTGACGCTGCTTCTTGAGGAACCCTACGGCAAGCTTGGAGCGTTCACCGCCACCGGGCACGCTGCCGTCTATTTGTCAGGCGTCTGCGCCGAATCGCCGCTGGTTTTGCGCCGCTGCGAATCGGGAGAGCCGGGAGTCGTTCTCAGCCGCTACAACGGCGTCAGCGGTTACGATTGGATCGCAATTCCCCTCATCCCATACTTATATGCCGTCGAACGCAGCGAAGACGTTCCTCTTTTCGCCGACCTCAGAATGGTCTCATTCCTCCGTGACCAGTATCGCCGCAAATATCTGGCGGCCATCGTCCCCGACCGGAACAAGGGAGAGACACCCGGCGGCAATTGGTATGAGCTCGTGGGATCTTCTTATGACCGCACCGTTTACGGCTTTGAGGTTCAAACTAGCGCCGAGCAAGACGACCGGCTTATCGAGACGCTGAACTCACGTCCGAACCGCTCACATTTCCGCACCGTTTCACGCAATTGCGCCGACTTCGTCGAGTCCATCCTGAATCTCTACTACCCCAAGGCTCTGCATCGGAATTTTATCGCCGACATCGGTATCGCAACCCCTAAGCAAATGGCCAAATCCTTGGTGCGCTATAGCCAGCGTCATCCCCAGTTGAAATTATGCAGTTTTGTGATTCCTCAGGTTCCGGGCAGCTTGTGGCGCAGCACCCCCGTACATGGCGTGGTCGAATCTTTTCTGAAGTCGAAGAAATATGTAGTGCCCGCTGCGCTATTGAGCCCGATCGCGATGGGCTCGGTAGCCGCAGTTTATCTCGGCACCGGAATTGGCCGCTTTGACCCCGTCCGCGGCGCACAGGTTTATAACGGGCAGGGCGAACGGGAGCGGCCTCTGGGAGCCGAGGATCGCCGGTCGTATGAGAAGGAACTGGAGCACATCCTGGCCCGCACCGGTCCGGAGACGAAAGCCGGTCGGATGGAAAAATCCTGGGAACGTTTGCAAGCAGAAGCCCGGCCTCAGTTCGATGAAGAGGGAAGTCCGTCGTTGCAGATCAAGATAGGTGAGCAACGGCTTGACGTTGGCATTTCGACGAAAAACGTTCTCTCGAGCGGGACGCCCCCACGATTGGTGCAGCAGCTTCTGGAGGCCAGACTGCGCCAGGAGTTGCGTCGCGGCGGCAAGACTCCTAGAGTGTCGGAGAGCGATTTAGTTCGTGACTGGAGCCTGTTGCAGCAAGCGATGGGGGAAAATGACCGACAGGTCGCCGCGCAACCTCCCCGCCATCCGCTTGAATCGGGCCGCTACTCAGCCGCGGAGCGCTCTGGCGGAAATTACCCTTAAGTCATCTCAGCCTGCTGACAATGTTGGACCTGGTGGCCGCTTTGCGGCCAGCCTTCGATGACCACACTTACTGCTGTGGTGGCGGTTGCGGCACCTGCTGCGGATAGGCTTGCCCCGGTATCGGGGCCTGTCCCGGGGGCTGTTGTTGCTGCATTTGCAATTGTCGTTGCTGCATTTCCTGCAATAACTGCTGCGGAGTCTTTATCCCAGGTGGTTCGGGAGGGGCAGGCTGTTCGGCCTCGTTGGCCTGATCCGGATTCTCCTCGGGAGTTTCCTCCGCCGCGTCCTGCTGGTCCGGCTCTGCCTGAACATTGGCAGCATCTTGTGGCATTGTCGTGTTTGGCGGCTGATTTACCCCCGGTTGGCCCGGCTGAGGATTCGGTCCCGGCGTATCTGATCCGCTTTTGGCCACCAGAACCACGCGCGTGAGTAGGTTTGCGTTTGACTGAGATCCCAGAAGTACATAATTGAAACGCGATCCGTTGAGCAGTTCCGCCATCACATCGCGCGCCGGCCCGGGTCCCAGATGCGTAACCACGCGCTCGGTAGCATTCGTGGGGATATCCATTTCCGCGGCGGTTTGCTTGTGCACAGCCCGCAGAATGTCCCCCAAAGTGGAGTTCGGCGCTACGATGCTGAGTTGACCATTCTGGTAGCTCACCTGTGGTTGCGAGGCGGGCACGGAATCAAGAGGAACTTGCGGTACCGGCCCCTGAGGTCCTGAGGGCAGGGGGGCCAGTGGCGGCTGCTTCTTGGCCGACTTGCGCGGCTTATGAGAAGTGTCGGACAGGCTCGGAACTGTAAGGCACAGGACTCCCGCAACCAGCAACGCTGCGAATTTCGATCCCGACCTCATGGAAAACTCCTGCCAAAAACCTCGCCGACCCTGGCAAGGAAACCTTATACCTGCAATTCTAACACCGCTTTTTGCCCCCCTGCGGCCTCCTCTGCCCCCAGCAGTCCCGCTTATTCAGATTGAACGTATTGCTCTTACGCTCTTGCACGAGGCATTTTGTCTTGCGATGGCTATCCTGCGATAGGAAATCAGTTGCACTTTTGCACCTTGCCGCTGGGGTACAATTCTGGGGAGCTGGACTGAGAAACCCGGTTTGACGGACCCCGTTTTCAAGACACCCATGAACTGTTTGCTCGCTCGGAACACAAACCTCGGATGGTTCAGCGCTTGCGCCGGGTTGGTCCTAGGGCTCTTCCTTGGGGCTCGAGCTGAAGCGGAGACCTGCCTCACCGCTAACGACATGGACCAGGCTACGCGCTCGGCTCTTACGACCTCGGGGCAGCGCTACTACGATCTGCTGGCTCGAGGCGACAGCGCCACACTTCGACAGGGAGCCATCCCGGCGGTGGCCGCTGATTTCTCCGGTATCGAGGCGACGGTCAAGGAGAATCAACCGGCTTTCATGGGCGCGAAGGCAGCGCCTCGACCGCCCTTTCTACTCGATGCCCAAGGTGGCGCTCCCATTCCACACGCGGAGTTTTTCTGCGGCGTGTTCGGCTCGAGGGGTCAAACTGCCGACAGCGCCGTCTTTTATTTGAATAATCTTCCTCCCGGCAAGTACGGCATTGTGATCTTCGACGTGCCTTCCAGCAAGGGCGCACACACCGTGTCATTCATTCTGCAGCAGCAGGGCGATGACTGGAAGTTGGGTGGCCTCTACCTCAAGTCGTCGCAGGTTGCCGGACACGACCTTAACTGGTTTGTCACCCGCGCTCACGAGCTTAAAGCCAGGGGGCAGGTACACAATGCCTGGTTTTATTACCTCGAGGCCCGCAATCTGATTTCACCGCTGGACTTCATGAGCACGCAGGCCACCGACAAACTCTACGACGAATCACAGAGCGCGCAGCCCATCGATGTCCCGAGTGAAGCGAAAGCCGTAGATCTGGCCGCGACCGGCAGCACCTACAAGCTCATCAGCATTTTTCCGGAAGCCGTGGGCAATGATCTGGACCTGATCGTGAAGTACCAGGCTGCGAATATTGCAAACACCGGCCAGACCTATCAAACGAATCTCGCCGTGATCAAAGCGTTGGTGACGAAGTACCCCGAAGTGAGAGATGCCTTTGCCGCCGTGGTGGCCCGCGCCGTCGATCCCGCCGGCCGCGACTATGGCACGCTGCTGGCGATGAAAGACATCAAATAAGCGTTCGGCTCCTTTTTTCTCACTCTTGATCTCTTTTTCTCACGGTTAATCTCTCGCTGCGAAAAAGTTCTTACAATCTCTTTACATTCCGGCGACACTTCCTCCCAAGTAATCGTTTGTACTCGTTTGCCACGGCAACCCTGAAGCCGCAACCTGATACGGCGAGAACCAGGTTCTCAATTCAGCCAGAATTGACATAACCCACGGAGGTTGTCATGTTGAAAGTTGTACTCTCTCCCGCTACGAACTCAGCGCGCCGATCCATCGTGAGAAGCACGGCCCGCGCTACGCTGGCCGCATGCGCTGCACTCGTCTGCCTGACATCGCTGGGGACAGCCCAGAACCCCGGAATCATCACACAGCTTTTCGCCTTCCCTTGCCCTCTCGAGCAATCCAGTTTTTGCTCCCAGGGTTACGCGCCCAACGTGCTGCTCGAAGCTTCGGATGGCAACTTCTACGGTGCGGCCCAACTGACTACGATTGGCTCCTCGAACTCGCAGGGTGGCACGCTGTTCAAAATCACGCCCAGCGGTCAGTTCACGTTGCTATTTACTTTTCGCCCAAACACCAGCGGGAGCTACGTGAACGGCAATCAGCCCGCGACCGCCCTGGTGGAGGCCAATGACGGATTTCTCTACGGTGCCACCTTCACGGGCGGAGCACACAACAGCGGCGTGGTGTTTCGGATCAGCAAGAGTGGGATCGGATTCCGGGTTGTCCATAATTTTTGCTCCGCGGCTAATTGTGGTGACGGCAATCTCCCCGATAGCTTGTTCGTGGGACACGACGGGAACCTGTACGGGACCACGGCTGTGGGGGGATTGGCCGATCAGGCCTGCGGAGTTTTCGGCGGATGCGGTACCATCTTCCGCTTTTCGCCTCCCGGCACGTTCACCACGCTGCACGAACTTAACGGGACCACAGAGGGCGCAATTCCCAGGGGAATGACTCAAGGTGCCGATGGAAATTTTTATGGCGCCGGTGGCGGGAGTGTGTTTCGCTTTACCCTGGGGGGGCAGTTCACGGTTCTTCACAGCTTCGCTCCCCTGGGCGTTCTGCCCACGCAAGCCAGCAGCGGCTTGTTTCAGGCCTCGAATGGCAAACTCTACGGCAGCCTCGTCAACTATTCGCTCAGTCAGCTCCAGTTTTATGAGATCAACACTTCCGGCAGCGGCTTTCAGGAGTTCCCGTCGTTTGGCAACCGTACCAGTAACGGCGCAGTTCCTACTCTGGTTCAAGCTTCCGACGGAAATCTCTGGGGTGTCGGCCCTCTGTTGGACGGGAATGGTGCAATCTTCGCCCTATCGCAAGATACTGGTGCGGTGGTGCACAGTTTTGCATTCAGCGGTGCCAATGGTGGCTATCCGGATGGAGGAGTGGTTCAAGCAGCGGATGGCAAGCTGTATGGTACCGCGACGCAAGGCGGAACCCTGGTCAGCAGCACATCATTCGCCTACGGCACGGTTTGGAGCTTCCCGGCCGGGCTCGACGCGCCGTCACCTGCTGTGGCCACGTTCAGTCCATCGAGTGGAGCTGTGGGTTCAACGGTGACGATTCGCGGCGACCATCTGATTGGCACCACCGCAGTAGAGTTCAACGGCGTCAGTGCGGCGTTCAAGGTGCTCAACGTTCACTTCATCGCCGCCACCGTACCCGCCGGCGCAACCAGCGGCTCAATCACGGTGACCAATCGCGGCGGCGCAACTGCCAGCACGCAACACTTCACGGTGCGATAAGTGACCTGCCATAAGCTCGAATAGCGGTTCGTGCGGAAAACTCCGGGCGGGAATCGGAAGGTTCCTGCCTGCTTCACGTTCCGCTGGCAGGACCACCCGCGAGCTAGACGGTCACTTCTTCCTCCAGCAGACACTCTTTCGGATTCTTATCGTCACGCAATCCCAGATACACAGGTGCACGCAACTTTGGCGCACTCGAACCAGCAGCCCCATGCGTCCATTCCGCGAACTCAATCTCTGCCACCAGTTCCGGCTCGACCCAGTCGACCTTACGCAGCGCCTCGACCGCCCCATAGAACGGACTTTCCTTCGTCTCCAGCTTCTTCAGCAGCTTCCAGACTTCAGCGAGCGACCTCTGGTCGAATCCGCTGCCCGCCTGGCCCACGTGGATGAGCCTGCCTTGCTTGTCGTAAAGTCCCAGCACGATGGACCCGAAGTATGCACGGCTGCCCTCTGGCTCCGTGTATCCGCCAATCACACACTCCAACTGGTGCCTGATCTTGATTTTCAGCCAGTCGCGGCTGCGGCGTTCCTCATAAGGGCAGTCGCGTTTCTTGGCCACGATGCCCTCAAGTCCCTTCTGGCGCGCCATCTCGAACAGTCGAATTCCCCGCTCCTCATAATGATCGGAGTAGCGCAGCGCATCGCCTGTCCCCAGGATTGCGGCCAGAGTTCGCTTGCGCGCTTCGAGCGGCACCTTTCGCAAGTCGTAGCCGTCCAGATAGAGGAGATCAAAGGCGTAATAAACGATGGGCACATTCGCGTTGGGAGTGCTGCGGTGCCCGCCAGGACGAAAGCCGGTGCGCTGCTGCATCAAGCCGAAGGAGGGGCGGCCCTGCTCATCGAGCGCGACCACTTCACCATCGAGAATCATATTCTGCCCTTTGGCAAATCTCGGCAGATCTTTCAGTTCGGGATAACGGCCGGTGAGGTCATTCTGATTGCGCGAAGTCAGACGCAGCTTGCCGTTCTCGATGAAAGCAACCGCGCGGTACCCATCCCACTTGATTTCGAACAGCCACTCCGGGCCGTCAAAAGGGCGGTCGACCGGTGTCGCCAGCATGGGATAGATCGACTGCGGCATTGGCCGCTTCACCGCCCCGGGTGGGAATGTTGCTAGGGAAGAAACTGCATTTGCCACAGAAGCCGCAGGGGACTCAGAGGATTTCCTTGTTCGAGACAATCCGGCGGCGATCGCCGCCGCCGAGGGTCTGTTCGCATTAGCCTTGGATTCTTTGTCTATTTTTCTGTGCTCCGCCGTGCCCTTTGCGGTTATGCCTTTTGTTTTTTTTTAACGGCCGGTTTCTTGGCCAGATTTTTTTGATCCATTTTTGCCACGGCATCGGCTAGCCAAGCCGCTTTCAATTTTCCTCGTCCGGCTGGACGGCTGCTCCGCCACTCCGCCGAACCCTCATCTCCGGCGATTGCCGCCATGCTCCGACCGCTGAGCACAGAACCGTCGGCGCCATCAATGTCGTACCCCTCGACGGCGGAATCGTCGTGCTTCTTGATCAGCAGCCATTCATTGCCCTTGCTCCCCGGACGCCGCCCGCGCATCTTGATTAGGGCAAAATCTCCCTTCAGCTTCTTGCCCTCGAGGCGAAACTTCAGATCTCCCTTCGCCAGCATCTGTCGTGCTTCCTCATCGGTTCCCGGGACATATTTCCCATTTACCGGCAGCGGAGAGAGCGGCTGCCAGGTGCCCACATCCCACACCATCACCGCACCCGCCCCGTAATTTCCCTCGGGAATAATGCCTTCAAAGTCGAAGTACGAAACCGGATGATCTTCCACTTCCATCGCCAGGCGTTTGTCCCCCGGATCGAGAGACGGACCCTTCGGCACGGCCCACGACTTCAGCACCCCGTCCAATTCCAGCCTGAAGTCGTAGTGAAGACGCGTCGCGTCATGCTTCTGCACCACGAAACGGTGCCCGGTTTTCTTCTCTACCTTCGGGGGAGGCTCCGGCGTCTGCTCAAATCGGCGTTTGCGTTTGTATTCTTCGAGCGCCATGCCATCATTTTACTCACGAACGATGCGAAGTGCAGGGCTGCGAGCTGGGCGACTGGATAGCGATTTCGACTGGCGATCGAGGAGGGGAGCCGGAGAGGCCCCGGCACGCGATCCGTAGGCGTGCCGGGACTGTGGACTTAAGCCGCCATCTTACTTGCGGTGATGCGATGGGGTGTGGAGTGCGCCACAATATAGGTTTGCACCTGCGGATCGCGCTTCAGAAGAGGCTTGATCGAGTCCACAATGCGGGAATACTGATCACGCTGGTAGCGTTCCGCATCCTGCTTATTGTTCCAGAAGCTGATGGAGAGTTGCCGATCACTTCCATCTTCCGGCTCCAGAGCAATCAGGTCGACAAATCCAGGCTGCTTCTGCAGAATCGGCAGCACTTCGTTGCGTAGTTTATTCTCGAAGTCGTCCTTTCGTTCCGGTTTCACGTGGCATTCCACAATACGCGTAAACATAAGAGAAACTCCTTTCGCATTTTTGGGAAGGTGAAAGATTTCCGGCCCGCCGGCGCTGCAGCTCGAAGATCAGCCCACCCGGCGGGGAAGTTAGGTGTGATTTAAGTGACGTTGCACGGAATTATAACGCCGCGATGCGCGGATTTTTCCACAAAATGTGCGAATTTATATTCTCTTCCACCGGCTTTGTTTAGAATCGCACCCGTCATGCGCAACTTCTATGTGCGCGGCTGACTGCTTCAAATATCAGCTCTTAGAAGGGTTTCGTTGGAAGTAATCGGAATGAGACGCGAGTTCCCTGAAATCCCGCTTGTCGGAGTCGGCGCCATCATTATCGAAGACGCTCGTCTGCTTCTGGTGAAGCGCGCGCATCCGCCCCTGCAAGCGGAATGGTCTATTCCCGGCGGCGTGCTTGAAGTCGGCGAACTGATGCGCCAGGCCGCTGTGCGCGAAGCCCGCGAGGAAACCGGACTCACCGTCGAGCCTGGCGAACTCCTCGGAGTCTACGACCGCATCGTGCGTGATGCCGATGAGCGCGTGCAATATCACTATGTGTTGATTGATTTTCTATGCCGCCGGGTTGCGGGAGATCTCGCCGCCGCCAGCGACGCCGCCGAAGTCAGGTGGTTCGGGCAACAAGAATTAGCAGCGCTGAACCTCGCGGAAGACACCCTGGATGTGATCCAAAAAGGTTTCGCCGCAGTTAGAGCCCACAGCTAATATTCCGCAGCACACTGAGAGGGCAGGGCTTACGGCGCGCTATGCCCGGCACAGTTCAGCACGCCCAGATAGGCGCTCCACGGACCGACCGCGTCACGATACTGCTGGGCCATCACCCGGGATAGTTGATGCACATGCGTGAGGTCGTGGACCGCCCATGTGGCGAGAAGTTCTGACAGCGTTACCGCTCCGAGCGCTGGGTGTCTTCCCCGCCGGGTCAATTCTTCCGGCCGTAAATTCAATGACTGCAGTGCAGCCAGATTCTCTTTGCGCAGGCGGGCGAACTCGTCCAGGAGCTGCTCCAGCGATTGGCCTTGGCTCGGTTTCATCTGCGCGAAGCGGTCAAAGGGGTCAAATGGCCGCGCTTCGCCGTGCTCTAGGATGATCCTGGCGCGCGGCATCCAGTCGGTGCGCTCCCCGACGATCAGGTGGCCCACGATGTCGAACGCACTCCAGGTATCTTCTCCGTCTTTACTGCGTCCTTCGTTGCCCCGCACCCATACGTCGGGCAGCCCGCGCAACAGCCCATCCAGGGCTGCGGGGGTGCGGGCGAGGACTGCGACGCTTCGGCCAGGTTGAATTCTGTAGAGCTTGCCATGGCTTTCCCAGATGCAGGCTTGGCGCTTTGGAAGCGAGGGTATCGAACGGCCTTATCCTGCGCAATTCCGAGCACCGATGCCGTGGTTGCCGGGACAGAACAGCTGTTAAGCGTCCTTTGAACTACTTCTCCACCGTCTGAACCAGGATTTCGGACTGGCTCTGGTTGAATGGGCCGCCGCCGGAATATGAAGCCCTGATCTTATGGTAACCCAACCGTCAGGGCCGATGATGTGAGTCTCGCGTTGCCGCTAGCCAAACTCTTTTTCCCAAGAATGGTTGGTCCGTCTGTGAACGTAACGGCGCTCGTATGTCGTCTGCATCAAGTGCTTCTCAGTCGATCACTTACGGATGCGCCGCGGCCTTGCCACCCTCGCTTCGATCGTCTTCCCACTCCGCATGACACGCGTGGCAACGCCAACCCGGGCGCTGCACGGGCAGCGGCACGCGCAGGAATGCACTCATGTAGGCGATGGGACGGTCCAACTCCTGGAAGTTCACGTCCAGCGACTGACACTTGGGACAGCGCGGCTGCTCGTACAGGCCGACGCCCTGCACGTAGAGACCTTCGAGGATCGGCTCGTCGAGAATCTTGCGCGCGTTCTCTACATCTGCCGCGCGCACTTTCAGCTTGATCCCGCCAATGAGATTCGAAATGAACCAGTCCAGCCGGACCAGGTTTTCGTCCGCCAAAAAACATTCAATGCCAGTCGACTCCAGACTGCCCTTCGCTAGCAGCGCCTCGGGCAGATCGCGAAACTGCCGGATGGTCACAAGTTCCCGCAGTTCCAGTTCTGTGCGATCTTCCGGCGCTTCCTCCTCGAGAAGCTCGAGGTCACGGCGGTCGAGTTCGTCATCGAGCGCCTCCCAGGCTACGTCGGTTAGCGACTCCGGACGCCGCGCCAAGTTTTGCAGCTCGGTATCGGTCATACCCGCGTAGGTTTCCGCCAGCCGCTGCCGTTCTTCTTGACGACGCTCTTCTTCTTTTTCTTTGGGATCGAGGTGATTCACGTTGCCAAGCATACTTCGCCCGGGCGCAAACGGCCAACTGCCCGGAAGTGCCGGATTGCAGCCGGTTTGCGCAGAAATGTCCCATCACT
>Ga0137395_10001255_pt1 | contig 11676 bp, 4 predicted proteins | sample czobulk216metaG_FD_108283 | JGI IMG/M metagenome (GOLD analysis project Ga0137395, IMG submission 108283) | Vadose zone soil microbial communities from Angelo Coast Range Reserve, California, USA - czobulk2.16 metaG | ecosystem: Environmental > Terrestrial > Soil > Vadose zone | place: USA...
CGGGTGGCGTGCAGTTCAAAATCCGATCTCCAAAAGCACCGGGCCCGGGTTTGACCGTCCGCTTTGCAGACAACCGAACCGGAGCCCGTATGCAGGCGATTATAGGGATTGCGTTTCTGAAATCAAGCGGAATTTTCGGCATTTTGCACGCCTCCCTGACGCCAAGGACCCGCGAATTACCCTCGAAAACACAACCTATAGTAGGCAATTCGAAGGTCGAACGCAAGTAGCAGTGTCCTTGCCGCGTCGAAAAAACGGCGAAGCTTGCTCCCCGACCAGGTACTCCGTCGCCGAGCTTCATCCACCTGCTCGAATCGGGACTGGCGCAGACGGGTCCGGCGCCGCGAGGGGCGGTATCTGCTGCGCACGAATCTCACCGAGTCTGACCCCGCGAAATTCTCGGAATTCCATCTGCCCGAACACCCCTGTCATTTCTGACAGGTAGGCAAGGCCGCACGAAGTATCTAAAATGCCGTCGTTACACAGAACAACGACGCCAAGACCCGCCGACCCGTCGAAGCTCAACCCAGAGGTTGCGATGATCGGTCAGTCAGAAGCGTTTCGAGCCTTACGGACCCTCATCGACAAGGTGGCTGCTTTCGACGCGCCGGTGCTCATCGAGGGCGAGACCGGCACCGGCAAGGAGCTCGCCGCTCGGGCCATCCATTACACGGGGAAGCGTCGCGAAGGGCCGCTCGTTCCGGTCAATTGCGGCGCGCTTCCCGACCAGTTGATGGAGAACGAGCTGTTCGGCCACCACCGCGGAGCGTTTACGGACGCCCGCGAGGACCAGCCGGGGCTGGTGACGCTCGCGTGCGGCGGGACGCTGTTCCTCGACGAGGTCGATACGCTGACGCCCAAGGGACAAGTCACGCTGCTGCGCTTCCTGCAGGATCAGCAATTCCGGCCGCTCGGCGGGCGCCGCGATCAACAGGCGGACGTGCGCATCGTCGCCGCCAGCAACCGCTGCCTCGACCGGCAGGCGGAAAGCGGCGAATTCCGCCTGGACCTGCTGTACCGTCTCAAGCTCATGCACTTGCGGCTCCCGCCGCTGCGGGAGCGGTACGGCGACATTCCTTTGCTCGCCGAGCATTTCATCCGCGTCGGCAGCGCCCGCTTCGGCAAGGCGGTGCGGCCGCTCGATCCCGCGACGCTCGGCTGGTTCGAGGCCTATCGCTGGCCGGGCAATATCCGCGAGCTGGAAAATCTCGTCCATCGCGAGTTCCTGCTGGCCGAAGGAGCGCAGATCTCGATCCCCGCCCCGGCTGCGGTTCTCGCCTCCGCGCCCGCCGATGCCGCCCTGACCTACCGGAGCGCCAAGATCCAGGCGATCACAGAATTCGAATGCCGTTTCCTCGCGCAGCTGATCAAGCAGGCCAAGGGCAACGTATCGGCCGCCGCGCGGATCGGCGGCACCGAGCGCAGGCATCTCGGCCGCCTGCTCAAGAAGTACCGCATCTCCAAGCGTCCGTCCTCCCAGCCGTAGGCGTCCTGGTCTCCCCGCCATCGTGCGCCTCGCCTCACGTGGTGAGCGCTTCGACACCAACACCCCCGGTGCGTGCGACATCCGTCGCTGCGGCTTCGGTGCTTTGCTGGTCGGCATAGACGATACCGATCCCACCCCACTCCGTTCCCGCCCGCGCGGCGGTGCGCATGCCGCCGCTTGCGAGTTCCGCCCACAGGCGCGATACGCAGCAGCGCGAGTGCACGTGCCAGTCCGAGTCGACGATGTCGTGCAGCGCGATCACGCGCGCGCGCGCGGCGCGCGCGAACAGGTAGTCGCGCTTCGTTCCGGCGTAGCTTCGATCGCCGTCGATGAACGCCGCTTCGCAAGGCGCGCCGGGCTCGCTGTCGCGCGCCAGCGATTGCGAATCGCCGCGGATCAAGCGGACGCGCTGCCCGAACCGTTGTTCGATGTCCGCGAGCACCTGAGTCAAGGCCTCGCTCGGCGCGGGATCGAGCACGGTCAGCGCAAGCTCGCGACCCGATTCTCGAAAGCGTCTCGCCACATGCCACTCGACCCCGCCCGTCGACGGGCCGAACGTCAACAGACTGCCGACGTCGGCCTCGAGAAGCGCCGCGATGCACCAGGCGAGCTCGTCGGGCTTTTGCTCTGTCCGCGGCCACTCGTGTCCGTCGAACGGGGGCGGCTCGGCCAGATCCGGCGGCGGGGGCACGGAGCGCACCGCCGCCTGCCACCGATCCAGCTCGCGGTTTCCCCGAGTGCGCCAGAACTCGGCGTGGTAGGGGAGCTGGCGGGGTTGATCCATGAACAGGCACCCGGCCTCGTTCCGCGCGAACGAAAGGCCGGGCCAGGTCTCCACGCCCCCGTAGAACTTGGGAACCTCGGTGGCGTTGCGGCCGAAGATGCGCGCGTTGCGCATCCAGAAGAAGGTGCCGCTGTAGTGCCATTCGGCGAGATTGCGGTGCGATCTGAATCTTCCCGAGAGTCGGAACGCACCGGTGAACGCGAACCGCTCGAGGTGCGCCTTAACGCTCAACCAATCGTCGAGGTTCGTTCGGTAGAGCGCTTCGGTCCAGCGGCGCACCGGGTCCGGTGTCCCGGGCTCATACTTGACGCCTTTTGCGTGCGCGTAGAACGTCACTGCGCTCGGATCCGGAGACGCGATGCACCCCAGAAGCTGAGGAAAGGTACCCGCTTCGCCGGCTGCAGCGTCGTTTCGCGCGACGATGAACTCGCACCCGTGACCTGCAAGGGCTTCCTCCACGGCTTCAGGCGGGTCGGACCGCTGGTCGTGGACGATCGCGATGACGCGCCGCCCGTTGAAGACGTCGATTCGGCGCAGGAGCTCGGCGATGTTCCAGCGCCAAGTCGTGCCCTTTACCGGCCATACGTGATAGAGCAAATGGCGCAGAGGGACGGATGTAAATGCGAGCGGGCCGACGGCAAGAGGCTGCGGTCGCGCGACGGCGTGTGAAGGTACGTGAGCGGGTGTCGCGATTGCGGCCTTTGCGACGATCGGGGGCGGCGTCATGGTGGAGCGCTCCATGCAAATCGACAATGCGGTACGCAGCCGGTCGGCGTACGTGTGGCTCGCGAGCCGAGCGTAGGACGCGGCGCGCACGCGCTCGAATTGCGACCGGTCTGCGAGGAACTTCTCGATCGTCCGGACCATTTCGCCCGGATCGGCGAACACCGGCAGTTCTGGAAACGCTTGCGCAAGCTCGGCGCGATGTTCGGAAACCACCAGCGCGCCACACGCGATCGCCTCGTAGATGCGCGGGTTGAGCGAGCTGCCGGCCGTGCGCGTCCGGTTGAAATGATGCAGGTCGCGAAAGACGTTGACGACGATTTTGGTCTGGCGGTAGAGTTCGGCGACTCGATCGGGAGGCAGGTTCGCGCCGAGCGACAGTCCTTTCAGCGCGGGGCTCCGCCACGGCCCGCCGACAACGTACCCGAGCCGGCCCGCCGCCGCGAGCGCGTCGAGATACCGCTCGCGGGTCCGATTGGCGCCCCCGACGAATCCGACTGCATAGCGGCGCTCCGCGGCGCCCTCGAAGTGCGAGCGGGGATCGAAACACACCGGCAGGTAGTGGGCGTTTCTGTGGCGCGCAAGCGTCGCCGGGTCGTTGACGAACACCGTGCGAAAGGCGGACGACCACTGCGCGGTATCATCCACCTCGTACGGCTCGTCGAGCAGCCACACCGCCGTGTGGAACGAAGCGAACGCATCGCGCCATCGCTGGTGGAACCGGCGCCCGTGGACGACGAACAGCACGTCGGGCGCGAACTCGCGCGCCTTCGCAGGCAAGGCGGCATCATCCCACCAGGCTTCCGCATAGGGCACGCCGAGTGCTTCGGCGGCGTGGCGCAGCCCCTGCGCGAATACGTCTCCGCACGCGAGGAAGCGATAGTGGACGAAAAACACTCGGGCCCTGCGTTCATCCTTGGCGGGTACCTGCACCGCTTCGGCACCGGCGAGCTCCGCGATCGTCTTCTTCGGCAAGCGCGTCAGCCGGCTCACAGCGCTGAGGTTGTAGAGCTTGATGCCGCTTGCCCGCAGCGCCTCCGCGAGGCGGCCGTACTGCCCGTCGATTTCCCGCAGCATGCGCGCGAGCGGATGAGAGCCGGTGTGCGCGAAGAAGTGATTGTCGGTGAAATCCACCCCGATCAGGCCGATCCGGCGCGCGCCCATGTACGCCGCCAGGCAAACGGCAACGTACGGGGAGTTCTGCGCATGAGGCAGCACGTCGCCGGCCGCGATGCCGGTCCCGCCGAACTGCCCCAGCTTGAAGCGCACCACCGGCGGACGCACCGGACCAAGATCGAGTTGCGTGAACAGAGCTTGAGCGTTCGACTGCTCGACGAACCTGAAGCGGTCGGCCTTGAATTGATTGCGCGGGTTGACCACGACCAGGTACGTGGGATCGAACAAACGGCCGACGTCGTTGACTCCGATCGTAACCGCCCCGGCCGGCCGATTCAGCTCGTTCAGCGACTCGCCGCAGCCGCAGACGATGATCGTCTGGTCGCGATGCCGCCCCCGGAACGAGGTGAGGGTCTGCGGCGCTTCCCGCGGCGGAGCATGGAGGGTGGTGACTGAAGACGAAGTCACGGGCGGTTCGCGTCAGTCGTAGTTGTTCTCGCCGTGGAGGTAAGCCAGGCGCTTGTTGTCCTTCTTGTTGGTCACGGTGAGATTGACCCTCCTCGCCACGTATCTGAGCAACTTCTGTTTGTCGACCCGATTGACCTTGGCGAGCTGTGCCGGCGTGGGTTCCGTGTAGACCACGTTCACCACGTAGATCAGCGCCTCGCCCTTGTCGACTGCCTTCAGAGACTCCTTCTCAACCGCGTGCAGGATCTTCTTGTTGTAACTGTCCGAGGTCGGCGTGAGGTTGAAGCTGCGCCCCGGCCCGCTCAGTTCGTGATGCAGCAGGTGGGTTTTGATGTAAGCGACCTTCTCGCCGTCATACTTCAGGTCCTGGTCCCAGCCCATGATGTTCTCCCGCGGCGGCGACCCTTTCGGTCCTTTCTTGGTGAGCGGGTCGGCTTTGAGCCCCTTTGCCCGCCCCTCGGAGTCCAGCCCGTACCATTCGATCTTGGTGACTTGCTCTCCCGTGAAAGTCTTTTCCATGACCCCTTGGGCGGCCGCGAATACCTTTTCGTAGGCCTCGCTGCGCTTCGCGTAGTTGGCCTGGTCCTTCGCCGGATCTTTGGGCTTCTCGATAGCGCGCCACGCCGTGTAGGCCGCCTCCAGCGCCTTGACGTCGACGCCCTTGTTCTTGCCCCGGGTGATGACCTCGGGGACGCGCATGCGGTTGCTATTGACCACGATCTCGTAGCCCGAAGGCTCTTCCTCCACCTCCATCGTGTGCGTTTCGCCGTCAACGGCAAGCTTCTTTTTCGGGAACACCATCGAGGCGACCTTGGCGGCCGCGGCCTTGCCGGCGCCCACCAGTTTCTTGAGGCCGCCCGCGACCTTGGCGATGACCTTGTCGATCGCCTCGTCGACCTTGGACTGGATTTTCTTGATGATACCGACGATCTTCTCGGTGATGCCGGTAATCCCCAGAAGCCGCGCGAGGAACGCGATGATGATCGGGATGGTGCGGGCGAGTGCCTTCTCGATCCAGTTGGCGGCCGCGTCGATCTGCCCGGTCGCGATCTCGTATACAGAGTTCACCACCGATTCCACGAACGCAAGGATCTGATTGATGCGCTCGATGAGGAACATCACTACGTTGTAGATCGTGAGGATGGCCTGGATGATGGCCCCGACCGGGTTGAACATCGAGACCAGCTTGGTCACCGCGGCCTTGATGACGGTGGTGATGATCCAGTCCTGGATGGCGTCGATGATCGTTTCCTTCAGGTTGGAGAAGTACTCCTTCACCATCTCCCAGAGCTTGGCCGGCCCTTCGGTGATCAGCACCTTGATGAACCCGGCGACCTGCTCGATCAGGGCGACCGCGCGCTCGCCCAGCAGCTTCACCGCTTTCTCGCGGATGCGCGCGTAGGTGATGCCGAGGATCTGCAGCACGAGCTTCAGGATGGAGCCCATGGACAGGTCCTTCGGCACTTCGATCCCAGCCTCGCCGAGCGAGCCGAACAGCCAGGCCATGAATCCGGCCTTGAGGTGATCCCAGATGTTGTCGACGAACTGCGCAAGGCCCTTCTTGATGGCCGCCAGGACGTTCTTCAGGAAGCCGATCGGGTCTGACACGATAATATCGACCGCCTTCGCCGCCTTGGCCAGCAGCGCGAGCACCCGGTTCTTGAAGTCGCGCAGGATCTTGATCACCGCCAGGACGGCGTCGCGCACTTTCTCGTACAGGCTCTTGTGCGCGTCCTTCAGTTCCTGGAGAGCCTTCGCGCCCTTCTCGGTCGCGTCCTTGTATTTCTGCGCCAGCTTCTGGGCGAGGTCGTTTTTCTTGTCCTCCACCCCCTGGCGCAGCTCGTTGAAGCGCGACTGCATTTCCTTCTCCGCCGCCAAGCCGACCGACTTGAGGTTTGCGGGCAGGCCCTTCACGTAGTCGCGGATCTCCTGCTGCCCCTTCGCGATCTCGTCCTTCGCCTCCTTCAGGCGGCGCTCGACGTGGTTCGCGACGCGCACGACCAGGCGGTCGAGCTCGGTCGCGAACACCTGCTGCGCCTCGTCGAACCACACCTTGACCGCGTCCGGCAAGGGCAGGAACTTGTCCTTGAGCCAGAGCGCCTTGCCCGAGATGCCGCTGTAGCGGTCGTCGAAGCGCGTCTCGACGTAGTCCTTCATCTTTGCGACGGCGGCGTCGGAGCCCTCGTCGAACATGGCCTCGACTTCCTTGTCGAGGCTCTCCAGCTTCTTGTCGACCGACGCCTTGGTACGCTCGAAGATGGACTGGATGTGATCCGTGACCTTCTTCCGCTCCAACTCGTCCTTCTCCTTCGCGCTGAGCTGGCGCTCCTTTACCTGCTTCTGGCCCTTGCCCGCCTGGGCGAGGAAGCCGGCGAGGCCCTTCTTCTCGTCCCCCGCGGCCGCGGCTGCAGACTGCTGCAGGATTTTCTGCTCGTCCGTGCGGTATTTCTGCGGGCCGGTGTCGGCGAATTTATCGGCCTCCGACTTGGTCGTCACCACGGCGGAGAAGCGCGAGTCGTTTGCCTTCTCCATCTGGCCCGTGCTGAGCTGGTTGTCGGTCATCAGCTTGCCGGTGTCCTGCTTGCCCTTTTCCAGCGACACCTCGGCGTCCGGCTTGCGGTCCGGCATCGCCTCGCCGGCGCCGATGGCCGGCGCCTGCGGCGCCGCGTCGGCGGGCACGGGCGTGACCTGCTTGCCTTCGACCTTGCCGGTATCGGGAGGCGCGGTCGAGGCCGACTGGATACCGGCGGTCGATTCCTCCTTCTGCGCGTTGACGTTGCCGGTCATCGCGCCTTTGAGTTGCTTGCGGTCATCGCCCTTCATGAAGCTGTCCGCATCCTCGGTCTTCTTGGGCATGACTTTCTTGATCTCCGCCCGCAGCATCTCGAGAAAACTGGTCGCCTCGGGTTTGCCCGTCGGGGCGGCGCCCATGTCATCGACTTTGTTCGCTTGCGCCCCTGCAAGCTTCTCGTTCGGCGGCGGCAGTGCGGCGGCCTGCGCCTGCGCCGCCTTCTTTGCGGCGGGCGGATGCGAGCGTGCCTTCACGGCGCTCTTGCCGAGTCTGTCGATCGCGCCCGTGAAGCGGGGATCCTTGATGGCCTGCACGCTCTTCAGTGCGACCACCGGCGCTGCGGGCGAAGCGGCGGCCGGCGCGGTTGCGGGGGCGGGAGCCGCTATCCGAACGGGCGGCGCGCCGCGGCCGTGGGCTGCGGGCGCGCGCGCGCGGGCGGCGGTGGGCATGGACTACGCAGCGGCGACGGCAGTCCGTTTGCCGCTGCGCAGAGGGGACACGGCACCCGTCTTTCGATACTCGCGCTGGACCGCGCCCTCGAGGTGACGATCTTCGGGCGTGCACTTTTCCGCGAGCGCGACCAGGGATGCGTGCAGCACTGCGTTTCGAATCTGGCCGCCGCTCAGCGCGCAGCGATGCGCGATTTCCTCGAGCAGTGACCCCCTGACCCGGTGGCCGGCAGGCAGGTGCAGGCGCAGTATCGCGAGCCGCTCCTGCGCGCCGGGAAGGGGGAAATCCACCACCACATCGATGCGCCGCTGGAAGGCGCTGTCGATCTGCGCCGCCAGATTGGTGGTGATGAGCAGGATCCCCTCGTAGGCCTCGATACGCTGCAGCAGAAAGCTGGTCTCCAGATTTGCGTAGCGGTCATTCGAGCTCTGCACGCCGGTGCGCCGGCCGAACAGCGCGTCGCCTTCGTCGAACAGCAGGATGACGTCGAGTTCCTCGGCGCATCCCAGCGCCCGCTCCAGGTTCTTCTCGGTTTCGCCGATGTACTTGTTGACGACGGAGGACAGGTCGACGCGGTAGAGGTCCTTGCCGAGGGTGGCCGCGAGCACGCGCGCCGCCAGCGTCTTGCCGGTTCCGCTCGGACCACGCAACAGGGCCCGAACCCCGCAATTGAATTGCGCGTCGCCAGCGTCGGCGATCAGGCGAGGGAGCCGCTCCCGATGTTTGCAGCGCGCTTCGAGCGTCCACAGCTCGCGACGCGTCTCGGGGTCGAGCACCAGTTCGCTCCAGTCGCCGTGGGCCGCGATGCGGGTTGCCAGCATGTCGAGCGCTGCACGGTCGAGCCCCCGCGCCGCCGTCCGTACGTCGGCGATGGTGGCCTTTTCCCGCCCATGGACCCGCGCGTGCGAGCCCGCTTGAGCCGCCGCATTCCAGATATTTCCGCTGGTCATGCGGAAGCTCTCGGAGAGCGCCTCCAGCTCCTCCTCATCGGCGGAGCGGGCGGCTTGCGCCCAGAGCCTGCGTCGCGTGGAAAGCTCGGGCATTCCCAGTTCGATGACGGCTGTGCTGCGTCCCTCCATGCCGACGAGTCCCCCGCGCGGCCCTAAGACGACGCCGAACGCGCCGCCGCACGTCAGCTCCGGGAGCGCGACCATTTCGCCGGGCGCCGGGTCCAGGACGAACGCGGGGTTTGCGTCGAGCAGCACCGCGAGCGGGCCGACGAGAGTGTAGTCGGGCGCATGCTCCCGGCGATTCCCGCGGACCTCGAGCAACCCCTTTCCGCCCTCGTGCGCGAGCGCCGCCAGCAGCGTGCGCCGTCCGTTGTGATGCGGGCCGCGCACGATGACGCCTTCAAGTTCTCCGGCGCCCAGCAGGACGGCGATGCGTTCGGCCTCGGCGCGAGCTCGCTCGGGCAGGCACAGGGACGAAAGGGGCTTGATCTGATCCCGGCCGCGAAAGCGCGCCCACGGCAGGTTGAGGCGGATTTGTTCGCCGCGGACCGCCTCCCAAAGAACGGAGGGAACCTCCACTTGCCAGTTGGGAAAGCAGGCGTCGGCGTTCGGGATATGAAACAGCCCGCATTCCCTCAGCCGCCTCACCCGCGCGCGGACTGCCCCCGCCTCCAGGTGGGTGCACCAGCCGGTCAGCAGTCCGGCGCCGGGACGGCCCGTAGCCGGCGCTGCGCCGTCGAAGAGCGACGCGAGCCGTCCATCCTCTTCGGCAAGCCCCGCGCCGACCAGCAAGATCCGAGATTCATAGTCGAGCGCCGCGTCGCCGGCGAGCTCGCGGAGGGGAAGTCTTTCCGCAACGGTTCGTTCCCACCGCTCGACCGCCTGCCGCCACCAGCCCGGCGCCTGCTCGAGCGTTCCGCCTTCCAGCCCGCGCTCCGCGAGCTCGTTCAGATAGGGCGCGAGGAAACCATGGCGCTCGAGCAGATTCTCCATGGAACCCGCGCGTATCGCCGCCTCGCGAACCAGCTCGATGATCGCGGCATAGAAGTACAACCGGAAGTGCGTCGCCGCAGTCTCCGGGAGATCGTCAAGAACCGCAGCGCGCATCCCTCCTCCTAATCGAAGTGGAAGCGGATCGTCCGCCCGGCCGCCGGAACCCAGCCGGGATCGCGATCCAGGCCGGCGACGCGCACCGCGAGCGGCAGGCCTGCCAGCGCGAGATGCACGTGCACGCCGGCAGCGGTCCGTGCGATCTCGGCCGGGTGGCGGCACAGGAGCGCAGGCACATCGTCCAATCGGTCGACGTCGAGCGCCGACGCAAGACGCGCGCGCAGGTAGTCGAGCAGCCATTGCAGCCAGCGGGCGGTGGCGGCGCGCGCGGGCGCGCACGAGCCCAAAGCCCGAGTGCGCGCGAGTTTGAGGCCGCGCAGCGCGTCGTAGGCGGCGCACAGGTCGCGCGCCTGCGAAAGCGGTCGTGTCGCGGGGTCGCGCGCGACATCGAAGACGACAAAACCCGCCGCATGCAGCACGCGCAAGCGCGTTCGCGTCGCGCCGATGCGCAGCGCATCGCATTCAACCCACGGCGCAAGCCAGTCCGTGTCGATCCGCCATTCCGGCGGCGCCGCGAAATCGCGGTCCGGGGCGTCCTTCGGAGCGCGCCCGGCGAGCTCCGCCAGCACCGTCCAAACCGGATCGCGCACGAATTCCTCGCCGAACCATGCCCGCCCGACCAGCGCCAGCCAGTCCCAGGGCGAGAGCGCGAGCCCCGGCGTGCGCGGCGCGGTGAAATCGCCGTAGAGCTTCAAGGCGAGCGCGGCATTGAGCAGGTAGAAAATGCCGCCGAACTGCGTGAGGGCACGCGGGGCGCCCTCGATGAAGGGCGTTTGCTCCGATTTGGCCTTGGGGGACAGTGCTGCTGTCGCGGTCTCGGCTTGCGTCGCAGGTATTGCGTCCTCGACCGTTCGCGTGACAGGCGGGGCATCATGCGGTGCGTGTCGAGCGCCGGAGAGCGCAAGGCCCACGCGTCTTCGCGCGGGCGCTAGCGATCCTCCGGACTCCGTCGGCGCCACGTGCGTACCATCCGTCGCGTCCGTCGATCCCAAGCGGCCCGCGGGGATATCACCCATCGGCGGCGCACCCTTGGCCGCGTCCCGGGTTGTAAGCGCTTGTGTGTCGGCGGCGAGACCGGCGCGGTCGAGCCCTCGGAGCGCGAGCGCCAGCTGCGGTGTACGCGCCCATGACGGCGCGCGAGTGAGAGCGAGCGCGAGCGCGAGCAATCGGCGCTGCGGCGGCCGCAGCGCCGGCGCGCGCGCTTCTGGCACGATGGCGATCAGGCGCTTGAGCGCTGCGGATTGCGAATCGCCCCGACGGTCGGTCTCGATGTCCATGAGCCCATGGCCATCGTTACGCTCGCTCGGCCGCTGCGCCGTGGACTCGTGCGCGACCGTCAGCGATACTGCGTGAGTCCGCGCGATGGCGGCAATGGCTTCCTCGGCCTCGGTATCTTCCAGCCGCGCGAGCCACCCCGCCGCATCCAGACCCGCCGCCAAGACCGCGATCGCCGGCACCATGACTTCCCCGCGCGCAAGCACGTGCCGTCGCAGCCACTCGTGCGGGCTCAAGTCGCCCAACACGCTCCGCCACCACCAACGATCCCTAACGCGCCCGCGCAGCCAGTCGCTCACCAGGCAGGCCGCCAACTCCGCTTCGTCGGCGAAGAGCACCGCATCGGCTGCGGTTGCGTTCTCATGCAACCACGGCCGCCGAGCCTGGCTCGCGTGATGCCTCAACGCGAGCGAAACCCGGTCACCGAACGACGTTTTTCCGTACGTGAAGTCGCGAAGGGCGGGAGAGAGACGGCGCACCAGCAATACCGCGCTCGCCGGTATCCCCAAGGGCGTCCAGTCGA
>Ga0137395_10001256_pt1 | contig 11673 bp, 28 predicted proteins | sample czobulk216metaG_FD_108283 | JGI IMG/M metagenome (GOLD analysis project Ga0137395, IMG submission 108283) | Vadose zone soil microbial communities from Angelo Coast Range Reserve, California, USA - czobulk2.16 metaG | ecosystem: Environmental > Terrestrial > Soil > Vadose zone | place: USA...
CGCAAATCACTAGGTGCGGGAAGGTGGCGCGATATCAAGACAGGGCTAGTGCGCGGGGAATCGTTTACCTGCCACAAAACTACTGAAGAAACAGGCGACGGCTCGAATCTGATGTGCGCTGGCGCCATCGCCTACCAGCGAAAGCACGGCGTATCGAGCAACCTGCAACGGGTATGTGAGCGCCTCGAATACTTCTGGGCGCGGAGGGCTGAAAGAGCGCCGAGCACGCCGGGTACGGTTTCGCAGAAAGGAGAAGGATGATGACGCGCGAAGAACACTTGAAGTGGGCGAAAGAACGCGCCTTGAAATACCTCGATGCCGGCGATCTGCCGAACGCCTTCAGCTCAATGGGCTCCGACATGGGCAAGCATCCAGAGTTGGGAATGAACGCCTTTTTGGGAACGCTGGGGCTGCTGCACGTGCAGGCTGGTGATGCACGAGAACTGCGGCGCTGGATCGAGGGATTCAATTAACCATGTTGATAATTCCGTTTGAGCTTCCCCCGAGCGCCCCGCGCGGCCCGATTATGCTGGTACTGATCCTGGAGCGCGAAAACCTGGATCGAATGCGCCAGGGCGATCCATTCGACATCAAATTAAACACCGTGCCGATCCTGCGGGTTGACCGGCGCATTGGACAGTTGGATCTGGTGATCGCCTACGAGGAAGACATCGGTACGCTGATCGCCTTCAAGGAGCGCGACGATATTGCCGGGCTCCTGCAATGGCTGGAGCGCGGACGCAAACACGAGATGGGCGACCTGCTGCCACCGAGGCCGTTGCGGAGGAACTGATGACGCTGGTCGAGAGGATCGAGTTCGCCCAGGCGTTCGCGGACTTCTTCTACAGTGCCGTGATCCTGGCGGGCGGATCACGCTCGACGGCGCACCGTTGCCTTGCGGTGTGGTGGCAGGCCGTAGAGGAGGAGCTGGAGTGATACTGGTCAAGTGGATGCGCGTGCGCAGCGTGTGCAACCCGGCCAAAAAGGGCCGCGTGGCCGGGCTCGGCTTCGGCAAGTCCCGCATCACAGTCTGGTGGGACGCGAACAGGTGGGAATCGCGGGTCGATCCTCTCAGCATCGAACTGGACCCGGACCACAAGGACCACAACGACAAACTGCTGGCCGACAGCAATCGAGCCAGGAAAGAGGCGCGTGTATGAGCGTGAAGCGTCAACTGATGGCAGAGCAATGGTCTGAATTTGCCGGCAAGGTCCTGCCGCCGAATTGTTCCACTGTCCAGAGTCAAGAGATGCGCCGCGCCTTCTACGCGGGGGCGCAAGCCATTCTGTTCAAGGTGATTGCCGCTTTCGCGCCAGAGACGGAACCGACCGAAGCAGATATCCAGATGATGGAGGACGTCAACCAGGAGCTTCAGGACTTCGCCCAGGCCGTGAAGGATGGGAGAGCATGAGAAAGCCCAAGTCCATAGAAGCCCGTTCATTGGTTTCCGGTCGCAATCTGGAGCCGTACGTCCAGATTGTGCTGATGTACGACGACGGCACCGAGGAGCAAGTCACGCAGTGGACACCGGAGGAAGCCTACCACCACGCACTCTGCGTCCTGGGCGCCGTCGAAGCGGCCAACACCGATGCGTTCCTGGTAGCGTTTCTGACCGATGTGGACAAGATCGGGCTGCCGCTGGAACAGACCGGTCGTGTGCTGCAAGACTTTCGGGAGTGGCGGGCGCGCAGGAAGCCGCCGGAGCAAACGCAATGATGCCGCCAATGCGGCAGCTAGAAGAGTACGAGGTCCTCGGCACCTGCGAGGACTGCGGCGACGCAGACGTGGTGCTGGACAAAGACACCAACCGCTGCGAGAACTGCGCCGGCCAATATACCTTCTGCACCATCTGCGAATGGGAGCAGCACCGAGACAGCCTGTGCCGCCATGTCTTCGAGACCGAATGCGGCGAGTTTGCTGGATCGGGCGCTGGCGACTTCGCGGAAACGGTTAAGGATGGGTTTGTTTTCCTCCTGGGCCACATGCACCCATTTTTCGCCGGAGACTTGCGCGCGGCCATTCTGTCCGGCCGTTTCTACACCTTTGCCTGCCTGCCGATGATCGGCGGTGGAGGATCGCTTGAGCTGCACGGCATCCCAGACCTGCCATTCCCGCAGGGGCTGAAGCCTTATTACAACCTGTTTTTCTGGGGAGTCTATCTGATGGAACTCGGCAGCGGCGAAGACGCAGAGCATGCCGCCGACGGCTATCACTGGGTGGTCTCGCTCTACAAGGACAAGACTCCCGAAGCCAACCGGATCACCGTCGCGTGGATCGATGAATGGCTGGCCGCCAGAGTAAGCCGACTCCTGGAGGAAGCATGGACATAACTGATTGGAGACTGAAATTCTATCCCACTGATGCCTCTCTTTCCACAGCGACCGAAGAGGAAGCCATCCGGCATTGCATCCGGAAATGGGAAGGACTGCGGCGGCCGGTGCTGGAGGAGTACGGACTGGAAGCCCTCCTTCGCGGCGGCGATCTGAGCGACGGAAGCGGCAAGATCGTCTTCGGCATGGGTGCGGCTAGCTGTGCCTTGTGCCGGCGGCACAGCGAAACCAGCGATATCCAGTACACTGAAATCCGCTGCGAGGAGTGCAGCCTTTTCGCCGTTCGCGGCGAACCGTGCTGTGAATCGGCACGCTCACCGAACTCCTCTCCGTATGACCGCTGGCTGCGTTTCGCCGACCCCGAGCCGATGCTGGTACTGCTGAATCAGGCGCTGGAGCATGAGGCGGAGACCGGCGGCGAAGCGCCCCAGGGCACCGAGGCGTCTGCTCACCAGTTTCTGGAATGTTGGTCGCGAGATGGGGACGCGGAGCCATAACTTTTGTCATCCTAGAGTTTTGCGTGTGTCCGGTGGATGATGTGTTCAAAGACTTGTGCGAAATCTCATCCATCACGAGTTGATCTATTGCGACGGCTGCTCCACAGTCGTCGCCTCGTGTTCCTGCCTGGAAAACACATGCGATAGACCGGTTCAGGTGGTCAAGTGCGTGAAGTGCGCCACGCGGCATTATTCTCGCAGGTAGCCCGGTTCCTCCTCGAAGTACCCCGCTTCCTCTTCCTCTTCCCCATACTCCGGGTAGTCTCTGGTGACCATTTCGAACTCGCTCAGGTCGAATCCGCATAGCGTGTTGTTCGGGTTCGCCCGGCAGTCGTCATCAGGACAGATCTTTCCTTTACGGGCACTATCGCACAGCGGCATAGAGAAGGTTCAACGCCGGCGAGTCCCCCCTGTTCTCAGTCCACCGGAGGAAGTTTTGGCAAACTGCCGAGCGAACCAAGAAACAGGGGAGAACTCAGCCTTAGCACAAATCAAGTTTACACCTTTAGTGTTTGTGGGCCTTCTGGCAGCCCGCGATTGTACGAAGGCGCGGCCTAAGATTCGCCGCGGCTATAACCAATCCTTCGGGACTTCGCCGTAGCGCCTCGGCTCTTCCCACCGGATCGCCTTCGCGATCTCACCCGCAAATAGTCTGGCTGCCGGCACATGAAACCCGTACTGACCTGCGATCCGGGCGCACCGCTCGCGCTCGGCCAGAACAGCAGCATCGATCTGGCTTTGCATCACTGAGTGGGGGACCAGAGCTTCGTCCGAAGACATGCGGCTCATGCGCCCCCGCTATCCCGCAGCGCCGCTTTCGCTCCCACGTACCACGGCAACTCGCTCCCATCGGTATCGAGGGACGCGCATTCCACGGTGTTGATGGCGACCTGGAGAGCCTTTCGGAGTTGGGCGATTTTCGCGCGAAGAAGCACCCCTGCGGCATCGCATGCCTGCGCCGGGTCCATGCGCCTTACCCTCCTACCCTCGCCGGCCACGACCATTCACACGGCCCGGTCCCCTCTTTCAGCCCGTCGTCCGTGTGAAGCCCCTTCGGCCCGAACACCCACAGCCGGCAGGTTCCGTCCGGCGCCACACCCTGAACAATGGCCGGGGAGTCGGTCGGCGGGTACTTCCCGTCCGCGGAGCCCGGATGATGGTAAATGACGATCCGGCCGATTGTGGGAGCCATGCCGCCAGCATAACACCCACCCCTGTTTCACGTGAAACTGTGTCCGATTTGCCACAGTCTGCAATAGCGCGGCTGATCGCTGGCCGACGGCACTCACCGCGCCCGCCGCGCTCGCCCCGCGCCCAGCCGCGCCCCTCCCGCGCCCGGCCCAGGGCTGACGCTGCCCAAAATGACAGGGCCGCGAAAGTCTACCTTATTAATAGGGTGTTGGTGGGTCTAGTAAGCTCCCCCCATAAGACCCCAGTTATTCATATGGAGCTTTTGTACTATTACTACCACATCCTACTGATTGCACGTGGGTTATCTGCAATGGCTCCCTGATTGTATGCGGATTAACGTGTGGTAGCCTTGAGGCAGGTGGCCACGCCAGCATCTATCAGGGACGTCCCGAGCCAAAGATCAGTCCTCGAACTGACCGAGGCGGAACTCGCTGACGAGTATGGCGAGTTAAAGCGCCGGCTGGAGATGGTCAAGCCGGACGAGGTGCGCCTGGCCCTGATCGTCAAACGGCTCAAGCCGCTATTCGATTCCAAACCGCCCGAGGAGCCCGCCACCCTCGACGGCATCACCTATCAACTCCAGGTTTCCCCCTGCGAGAACGAAACCGTCATCACCGATATCTCAGCCGTCCGGCGCGCGATGTCCGCGGCCGAATTCCTGGAGATCGCTACGGTGACGCTGAAAGCGCTTCGAACCGCCGTCTCGGAATCCAAGTTCCTTTCCCTGGTGACCACGGCGCGGACGGGCAGTCGCTCCATCAAGGCCGTACTCAAGACAAAAGCAACGGCCTAAAGTAGTTTCACTCACCCAACCCTGCAAGCCTATTGCTCCGGTGAGAATCCCTCCATTGCTTGGGACCGTCGAACGACCGCGCCCCAACTGCGTTTTTCCGCATGGCCCCCACTCTCTGTCGCGCTGAACGGCGGAAGCTCAAGTACGGACCTGGCGGCAGTGTGCGCTATCGCAAAGATGGCAAGATCGAATTCACCAGCGTGGAACGCGCCAAAGCCTATGAAGCTGCTGGCGTCCTGAAACCCGGACCCGATGGCATCCTGGTGCTGCAAGCGGAGGATTACCGCGTGGTGGCAGCCGCCAAACTGGCAGCCCGGCGCCGCTTGTTCCACGGGGATGGACTTGCAAGCCTGGCGGAGATCCAGGGAGTTCCAATTATCCACGCAAGAGAAATGCTGAGAGGGAAGTGGGTCGAAGAACTGCCACGAGACTACGCCGATTGAGTCTTTGTGGGCCTTCGGTCAGCCAGCGGCCCTACGGAGGCGCGGCCTGGACCTCACGCGGCTGCGTACCGTGTATCCTGGAATTACCTAGCTTGCGAAGCGAGGTTCAGCGAGGATCGGGGCGGCCGATGGCCGTACGCGCCCATCGCGAACCGCCTCATGCGCCAATGATGACTCGCCGCCAACTCTTCGCCACTCTGTTCACCGCGCCGCTGGTGGCGCTGGGGCTTCGCCCCCGTGACGACTCCGCGTATCTGCAATCGCTGCTCGATCACCCGAAGGCGGGAACGGTAGTCTTTCCTCCAGGACGATACACGCTGTCCAAGATGCTGCAAGCCGGGCCTGCCGTGCGCAGATTGAGCGCATACGGTGCCTACTTGGTGTGGTCGCAGGCCCCGGCTTCGGGCGTCTGTTTCCATTTTCCTGGGCCACGGGACCCAACCGTGGTCGAGGGCTTGAGTATGGAATGGGATCAACACTTATTAGTCTTGGTGGGCGATGAGGCAGTGGCGCGATTGTACGAAGGCGCGGCCTAAGAGTGGGGCGGCTGTTTGACGGCTGGCAATCCGGGTTAGGATACACCTATAGCCGTACGTTGCGTAGCGGCGTGCAAACCTCCGCGGTTTTTTAGGCTATCGACCCGGTTGCCGTCTTATACACGACAACCGGGCCGCCCGCACCCGCCGCGTCACCCAGGCCCACAAAACATAATCCTTCAATGGCACCTAGTGTGTGCTTCGATCCGATCATAGAAATAGTCCTCGCTCCAGAGATCACCCGGCTGAAACTCCTGCTTGTCGAGAGCGCACGAGAGCTGGCAAACGAATTGACGATCATCAACTTAATTGCGGACAATCTAGCAGATGGAGAGGACCACGACGCGCTCATAGCCGTGGCCGAACGCGCAATGACAATACTGAGGACCATGTTGCGTGAGCGGTAATTCCAAGACGTTCGACCCTTTCGCCCCGCGGGATCTGCTCTACCAGAGACCAACTACCGCGGCCGTGCTCAAGGAGACTATCCATGAAGAGTGCCACCAAATCACTAACCACTTGGCCATCATCATCGGAGAGGCCAGCTTGAACGAGCCGGATATTGCCGCAATCCAGGAACGAGGATCACAGGCAGCAGCAGCAGTACGTAGACTGGTAGAGGCTACCACACTGTTGTGCTAATACTTCATGGCCCCCACCCGCACACTCCCCGAGTTCGTCAGCGCCCACGTGAACGTGGAGTGCCCAATTTGCGGCGGCACCGGCTGGGTTTGTGAGGAGCATCCGAATCGCCCTTGGGAATCCGGCAACCCTCAAGATTGCCAATGTGGTGCCGCTGGCATGCCTTGTCGATGCACTGGCATCACCTGACGGACTGGCAAGCATTAGTCTTTGTGGGCGGTCTGGCAGCGCGCGATTGTACGAAGGCGCGGACTAAGAGTGGCGCGGCTGTTTGGAGGGCTGAGACGCGGGGCAGTGTTGTACCATGGAATTGTCCGTCTGAGCTACGGTGCTCCTCCCTAGCGGGTGGGTCGTCACCATGGCCCACGCTGCCAACTTCTGAAGGGCGATCAGCGTGGGCCTTCGCGTTTCGCTCTGACGGGCCATGGTCCGCCCGCACCCGCCGCGTCATTCAGGCCGGCTCCGCAGACGCCCAGTAAAGAGATCCAGGCCCACAAAATATAAATGAGTCCTTGGTGGTCACAGGTCTTCACGATCTCTGCTGGTGTCTTTCCACCTCTGGCCGTGATCTCTGCATTTTTCGTGTGGGTGGTCAAAGCCATTATCCGGAAAGAGAACGTGCATCAGACCAAGGAGATTGCGGCCAACTACGTGCCGTCGATGAAATCCAACCTTACCGGGGCAGAGATCGGGCGGGCTATCATCACGTTGCAGGAAGACATGGCCGACATGGACGCATCCCGCAAGCGGCATGATGAACGAAACCGTGAACTGATCGCTACCCTTTCCCGCGAAGTGGACCGCCTGAAGCTCACGGTCATCAATGAGTGACCAGGAAGTCCGCGACCAGTTCTTCCGGAAGGTCATCGCCGCGGTGCGGTACAAGCCGACCCGGTGGGAGAGGATCAAGCCTCTGCTGCTGACGATTCTGCTGATCCTCGCATTGGCAACGCTAGGCTGGATTGCGGCTCTATATGTGACCAGTCCTGGTGGCGGCGAACGATTTCAGTGATACCCCGGCCGCGGCGAATCTTAGGCCGCGCCTCCGTACAGTTCTCCCGTAACCCAGGCCCACAAACAAAAACAGTCCCGATTTCAGTCCCGATTTCAAGTCCCACAAAGATTTGGTGCGTTCCAGCGGCCAGACTTCACGTATTTTGTGAGCCCGAAACGGAGAAGAAACGAGCAACCGGCCGCTGGAAGATCGTTTACGTCGTGGCGCCGTGGCTCTTTTCTTTGACCTGTGGTTCGGCCCGGAATTCCTTATAGATGGCCGGTGTTTCCTTATCCAGGGATTCGGCGAAGGTGACCAGATCCTGGGTATTGTGGGCCTTGATGTCGTCCTTGATCCGCCGGGCGATGCCACGGAGCAGTAAGGTCCATCGGGCTTCCGGGTTCTCTTCGGCAAGCATGGATTTCTTGATCGCTTCCAACTTTAGGTGCATCATCGGGTTTAGATCCTCCCTCGCAAAATGATACCAAACTGGACCACTAAGTATGGCTCCGCAAGTCCCGCCATGAGCGTTTATCGAGCGGGCGTGTCGCACGCTGGAGGCTGGATCTTCACGTGCATCGCGGCTCGCTTTCCAGTTTACGGTAGGCACACGCTTCCTGTTCGGCCTCATCCTGCGAAGCCGCCAGCTAACAATAGCGAAATCCAGAGGGCCTAACACCATACCCTTCCCGTCGAATGCGACGATGGAGGCGTGAATTTTGCTTTCCGTTGAGCGTTCGAACCAACTGTCTGCAAAGGCATCGTCCACAGGCTCCCAAGCGTGGGAGTCGAATTCTCTCCAGAATTCCGAACGGGTTCCGTGCCCCCACTGCGACGTCTTCTCTATCGTCATCGCTCTGTGAACCTGCCAGGGGATCGAAGCCATCCCCATGACCACGAACGCCACCACTGAGGCCACCACTATTATTACGACTGGCACTATACCCTCCAGGCCCGCCCTTTGGATCATACACCCAAGACCCACCAGCAACGCGCGGTTTTCGCGTTGACGGTTTGGTGGGACGGAAGCACGTCGAGCGGCCCGCGCAACGATCCGAAAGCCGGTACGTCTTTTTCAATATGGTTGACCTAGCCTCTCGTGATCAAATCAGTTTAGCCCGAACCAAGTACTCCCGATCAATACCACGTGAAGCGAGACCGATAGAGGAGCCCGCGGACATCGACCAGAGGTTAGAGTGGATGGTAAGGGAGTTGCGGGAGTGGATGGCACGGGTAGACCGGCAAATTGCAAAGCTCGAACGACCTTAGCCGCGAACGGCGGCCGCATCCTCATCGCTGAAATGGTTGACGGCAGGCATGGCCATCCATGTCGGACTCAGTAGGGCCATTTCGCTGGTAGTCAATGACCGCCGCCGGTGAACGATTCCGTTAAGGGTCCGCTCCACGGTTTCACCGCATCCAACGCCGGACAGAACATCGTCAGTCAGCCGCCGCGCTTCTCGCCAGACCCCTGAACCCCAACGGTCGCAGTGAACTCTTCCGGCATTGCTGTGCCGCGAAATGGAGGCATGCCAGACCGGCTGCCCTCGATTTATCGACAGTCATTTGTTGACCGTGAGTATGATGATCCAGGGCGGGCTGACCCTTCGATAAGGGATGATGTCGCCTTCGGCCCTCGCCTTCGGGTGGCAAATCGCAAACGCTTGGAATTCCGTCATCGCGTACCAGCATACCGCCTTTCAAAGTAAATGTTGTTCGACAAACAACGCTTCTGGGATCTGGCCTGCCGCGCGGAAACCCTGGCCAATGACCTCAAGGAATTTGGATTGATTCACGGGTGCGGAACGTGCCATACACCGGAAGGAGCCAATGAACACCCCGAACTACAGACCGGTCTACTTGACCGACGAGACGCTGACGTTTCCGATTGTCGGCCCGGCAGGGTCGGCGGAGATCGTGTTCAGCGAGAATCCGCAGTATTGCCTGTCGGCGGCATCAGCCGAAGACCTTCTGGCCATTCTGCGCGCGGCGTACCCGATGTTTCCCGCGACGATTGAGCAGAAGGCGCCTTGGCCCGGACTCTGGCGCGGCAAGTTCAACCTGCAAGTGCCGTGGATCACGATGGTGAATCGCGGCGGCGGACTCGACGGGGCTGACCACATCTACTCGTTCAACGCCGGCCAGTTCTCAGACTATTGGGCGTCCGCGTCGATGGCCGCCGCGGGTCTGTACCGCGATCAGGCGGTGGCCTGGCGGAACGCGCAACAGGACATCTCGGCCGGAATGGCGTATCAAGGATGAACCCGTATCGAATGCCCGGTAGCGGATCAATGAACCCCCGATACGCTTTAATCGCCGCCGTGATGTGGCATGTCGAAGGCTCGTTCTCGACCAAGAGCCAGGGCTTCAGCAACAAGAATCCCGGCAACATCGAGCACGCCAACGGGACCATGCGGGTCTACTCAAAGATTCAGGATGGCTTCGACGACCTGGTGCGGGATATCGAGCTGAACGCCGGCAAGCCGCTGAACTCCTTCATCGCCAAATATGCGCCGCCGACTGAGAATAACACGTCCCTCTATCTGCAAGTAGTTTCCACGCTGACGGGGATTGCGCCTACGGAGGCGATTTAGGTGGCAGCCGCAGCGATTCCGTTGATCGCCGCAGCAGTTACCACGCTAGGCCCTGAGATCATCTCGCTCCTTGCGAGCCTGACCCACAAGGCCGCGCCGGTTGCGGAAGCCGCCCACGGCCCAGGTACCGGCCCGGTGAAGTTCGCGGATCTGTTCGTGTCTGTGATGGGCGACATGGCCCGTGCTCACGCCCAAGGACAGATTGCCGTGCTGCCGGATGACGCAACGGCCAAGCTCGTCATCCAGTCGGTGCTGAGTTCGCTGAAGATCCTCGGCCTGCTGGATGGTCCCGCGGCGCTGGCGCCCACGCCGATTGCATCCCAGTCGGTGAGCCTGAAGGCCGGGCAGAGCATTACGATCTCGGTTGGTTGAAATGTCGTGGCGCGAAGAAAAGACACTGTTCGTGCTGACTTTCTTCATCGTCTTGTTCATCGCCATCGTCCTCGGCTTGGTAATCAAGCTGCCGCAAGAGGCAGGCATCCAAACTTTCTTCGTGGGCCTCCTAGGAGGAGCGTGGAGTTCCTTGATGCTCTACCTCAAGCTCGAAAAGCCAGCGCCGCCGGCGACAAAGACGAACCCGCCCGCGGCGAACCCCGCCCCCTTCGAGGGCGGGGGGCTGTAGAATATATAAATGAACTTCGGGCAGGCATTGGAAGCGGTCAAGGCGATGGGTACCAAGATTCAGCGTAGCGGATGGAACGGCAAAGGCATGTGGATCGAACTTCAGATCCCTGATGTGAACTCGAAAATTGGCGTCCCATATCTGTACATGAAGGGCGTAGACGGGAAACTGTTCCCTTGGAATCCTAACCAACTTGACATGCTCGCTGATGATTGGCAAACGCTGTAACGGCGGTTACGGCACGCTGACTGATCGTGACGGGCAAGCGGAGACTTCCTGGCGATGCATTACGAGGACTTCTGACGCATGGCAACCACTCCCCCACTCGCCAGCCGGGAACTGCCGCGCTACAAATGCCACAAGGAAGTGTGGGCGCTGAAAATCAAGTATATCCTGATAGACAAGGAAGCCAATTACCACATCGTGCCGGAGGACGAAGCCTTCACGTCCATCCCGGTTAGCCGCGAGTACATCAGGAAGCACAACCCGAACTCTGATCAGCCGCGAGCCATGAGCGACAAGGAAATGGACGAGTTGGCCGCAGACGCGGTATTGATGGATGAACTGGCCCGCACGGTGAACCGAATCTACTTTATCAAACACATGACGGGCTGACGCCATGAAAATCTGATCCATTTTCCGGTAGTTGTGTGCGAAAATCCGTTCATCACCCTTTCCACCAAATCTACGCGAAAAGGATTCCGATTCTGATGCAAAGCCCACTCGATAAAGCGATTACTGACGCCGCCGGCGCCGAATCTACCTACGTTGCCGATACCGTCTCGGTAAGCAACATCAAAGCCGCCATCGACGCCGCCACTTCACCGCTGGCGCCCGCAATGGCCCAACTAGCTGCCGACGCCAGCGCATTCAACGCAGCGTTGGACGCCCTGGCCGCCGCTGCCGTAGCTGCCAAAGTCTGAACCTGAACGTTAACCGGGGACCGGATGCTCAACAAGCCACGCAAGATCGAGCGCCCGGTCCCGCCACCCCTGCCTCCGTACTTCACCCCCGAGCCCGCCAAGGAGAGC
>Ga0137395_10001257_pt1 | contig 11673 bp, 7 predicted proteins | sample czobulk216metaG_FD_108283 | JGI IMG/M metagenome (GOLD analysis project Ga0137395, IMG submission 108283) | Vadose zone soil microbial communities from Angelo Coast Range Reserve, California, USA - czobulk2.16 metaG | ecosystem: Environmental > Terrestrial > Soil > Vadose zone | place: USA...
ATTCCACTCGAGTTGCAACCCAAATTACTGCGGGTCTTACAAGAACATGAGTTTGAAAGATTGGGCAGCTCGCGCACTCAACAGGTAGATGTTCGCATCGTTGCGGCCACTCACCGAGATCTGAAGCGGATGGTCGAAGACGGCGAGTTCAGAAGCGATTTATTTTATCGATTGCATGTTTTTCCTCTGCCCGTCCCCCCTTTGCGCGATCGTCGCGAAGACATACCGATCCTGGTGCGCCACTACGTGGACAAGTACGCGAGGCGAATGAACCGGCGCATCGAAACCATTTCCTCGCAAGCCATGGAGGCGCTTGCCAGCTATCCTTGGCCCGGCAACGTGCGCGAACTGCAAAACTATATTGAGCGGGCGGTGATACTGTCGCCTGGAAGTAACCTTCGTGCTCCGCTTGCGGAACTAAAACAAACAGCGATTCAGAGTCGCAGTTCCAAGCTGAGCACTCTCGAAGAGGTCGAACGCGAACACGTGCTTCAGGCTATCCGAGAGTCTAACTGGATCATTGGAGGACCGAACGGGGCGGCAGCGCGGCTGGGGATGAAGCGAACGACCTTGGCATACCGGATACGCAAGCTGAATATCCCCTGTCGTCCGCAGTGATGTCGTAACCAGGCGATTTCATTTTAATGATCGGGTACACCGTGCGCACGCGATTGTCATTCGCCAACGCATTGGCACTTTGTTCCGAAACCCGGATCACGCCGTCCGCGTTCCACCGGTCCGAATTGCCTAAGTCCTTGTGGCACAGGTTCGTGGGTCTTCCTGCTGTGATGGCCTCGGATTGGAACGTTGGATGCGCTTCCTGAAAGGGAGCAGGCAGGATTTCTCCCCGCAGTGAACGAAATGTTTTGACCTGGCAGGGTCAACCGTGGTGTTATCGCGACTGAAGGAGGAGAGTCACCTTTAATGATGCATGTGCGCCTATCAGCGGTTAACTGCGCATTGGTTGCAGCGCTCTGCCTATTCCCTTACGCAAACGCGCAAACGAGCGGTGGGGCGGTACTCACGCTCGATGAAGCGGTCCGGCTGGCTAAGTCCAATAATCGAGAGCTCAAGATATGGAGGCTCGATGTAGGCAAAGAGCGAGAGGCATTAGGCATCGCAAAGGCGAACTTGTATCCTCGGTTCGACACCTCTCTGCTTGCGGCCGAGTTGCTCACGCCGCTCGATTTCACAATCAATAAAGGGCAGTTCGGTACTTTCCGAGGAACGGGGCCGATCCCGGGCTCGAACACCGATCTTCACACGCCGGCTCGTCCAATTGCGGTCGCCTCGGTCACTGCGACCCAGCCGCTTACGCAATTGCTTCGCATCCATTTATCCGTCGCGGGCCAGCGGCTCAAAGTGAACGCGGCGCAGTTGTCCTTTGACCAACGCGAACAGAAGTTAACGGACGATGTTCGCCAGTTCTATTATCAAGTTCTGCAATGGCAGATCCAGCATGAATCGCAACAATCGATGGTGAAGTATCTGGAAGAGTTGCTGCAGCTCACCGATCGGCGCCTTAGCCAGCATGCTGCGCTCGAAGCCGACAGATTGAGTGTCAAAGCAGAGCTAGCCAAGGCGACCTATCAGCTGACCACAATCGAAGACAAACTTGCGGATAGCAAAGAGGGTCTTAATCACCTTTTAGGTCGCAGCGTGCAGAGTGAGTTTTCGGTGGAACCCGTTCCCGCCTCCCTCCCGGAGCAAGAGGACCTTCCGGCAGCGAGAGCGATCGCGATCGGACATCGCCCAGAAATCAAGCTGGCGGCAAATCGCGTGCATCAGGCTGAGCTTGCCACCAAGAGTGAGAAGACGCATTACATCCCGGATGTTTCCATCCAAGCCAGCTATTTCAGTCCGGCAAATATCAATTTCCTACCGCAAAACATAGGTTCGGTTGGCGCTTTGCTCACTTGGCAGCCGTGGGACTGGGGAGAGAAGCGCCACAAGGTTCGACAAGCTGCCCTTGCAGAGCAGCAGGCTGGACTCTCCGTAGAAGACACGCGCGAACAGGTTCTTGTTGATGTCGACTCAAACTTCAGACATCTCCGAGAAGCCCGTTCGCACCTTGCAGTCACAGAGGCGCTCCGTGATGCCGAGGCCGAGAAACTGCGGAACCAAAAGGAAGCCTACTCTCAGCAATCGATTTTACTCAGCGACTTGCTGAAGCAGCAATCTTCCCTGGCAGATGCAGAAAGCCAATACCATCAGGCGGTTCTTGCTTATTGGAGTGCGCGGGCTGATTTTCAGAAAACGCTGGGCGAGGAGTAGAGCCGTGAATCCTTTCCTGATACCGGGGCGCGCATCGAACGCGCCGCTAGGCTTCGTCTTCCTGACGTTCGCCGGAATGCTGAGCGGATGTGGTCATGAATCGCAGATACACGCACAACCGCCGCGGGCCGTCCGCCTCGTGACCGTAGCGGGGCCTCAAACGAGCGCAGAGACACTGCGTTACTCCGCATCCATCCTTCCCTACGCGCAGGTAGATCTAATGTTCCGCTCCTCCGGCTATGTGACGAACGTAAGCCAGGTGCGAGGAGCCGATGGGCGAACTCGCGACATCGGAACCGGAGACTACGCGGAACAAGGCCTGACCCTTGCGCACATTCGCCGGGAAGACCTGCAGAATCAGGTGGCGCAGGCGCAAGCCCAGCTGGATCAGGCAACGGCGCAACACACCAAGGCCGATCAGGACTTCCAGCGAGCGAAAGCCTTATATTCGACGCAAAGCCTTACCAAACCAGACTTCGACCAGTCTCAGGCAGCCTTCAATGCAACGCAGGCAGCCATGGACAACGCAAAGGCCGCGTCGCGTCAGGCCGAGTTGCTGCTCGGAGACGCCGACCTGAAGGCTCCTTTCTCCGGATACATTCTCAGCCGAAATATAGATTTGGGAACCTTGGTGTCACCCTCCACCAATGCTTTTACGATCGCTGATATCGGCCGCGTGAAGGTAACCTTTGGCGCCCCTGACTACGTTCTCAGTCAGCTACGTTTGGGGCAGGAACTGCGGATCCAAACAGAGAACGATCCCGCTCCAGTGAAGGGGCGGGTCACCAGCATCTCCCCGGCTGCCGATACGCGCAATCGAATCTTTGCCGTTGAAGTGACGGTAAACAATCGCGACCATCATTTGAAGCCGGGCATGATCGCTTCGATCGGTCTGGGTGAAGTTCCACATTCATCCATCTCGATCCCGCTCAGCGCCATCGTGCCGTTCCCTTCGGAACCCGAGCACTTTGCGGTGATGGTAGCGCAGGACCGTGCCGGCGCCCTGATTGCAAATCTGCGCAAGGTTCAGTTGGGCACGACCCACGACAATTCAGTTGCAGTTGAGGGAGTCCAACCGGGAGAACGAGTGGTCTCTGTTGGCGCACAACTTTTGAAAGATGGCGACCCGATTCAAGTGATTCCTTAAGCAAACGAATCCATGGCATACAAAAGCGACCAGGATCGAATCGAGAAAACCCGCAACCTCCCCCGGTTCTTTGTGGAGCACCCACAGGTCTCGTGGGTGCTGCTCATGGGCGTTCTCGTTTGGGGCTGGTTCGGCTACCACAGCATGCCCCAGCGCAAGGACCCCGACATTCCGGTCAGGGTGGCGGTGGCCTTCTGTCCCTGGCCGGGTGCCACAGCGCGGCAGGTCGAGCAGTTTGTCACCCGCCCCATCGAGGATGCTGTCGCCGAGAACAAGACGATTCATCCCGGCACCGCATCAGACTATGGAGTTCGTTCCATCTCTCTCCCGGGCGCCTCCTACGTTTACGTCCAGCTCGCCGAGAATATTTCGGACGTGAAGCGGCAATTCAGCGACATCAATCTCAAGCTGAACGCGCTCAATGCTCAACTGCCGCAAGGTGCGGGTCCGGTCTCGTTCCAGAGCGACTTCGGGGATACCGCTGCACTCATGCTGACTATAGCCAGCCCAAAGGCAGACCAGGTTGAAATCAATATTCGCGCGCAGGCGATCCAGTCTGCCGTCCAAGCTCTCCGGGCTAAGAAAAATTATGCGGCACGCGATGTCCCGGTCACGCTCGTCTATTCATTCCCCAGGTCCATTTCCCCGGCGACGATGCTCGACGCGGTACAGCTCTTCGAGCAACAAGCAGAACAAGAGGGAGTTCTGCGCGCGCCCCAGATAATTCCAGGGAGTGGCTTCATCGCCGTCGATGGGGCTTCGGATAAAGATGACGCGAGCCTCAATCGCTTCGTCGGAACATTCCTTCAGAAGCAATTGCAGCGGGCGGATTTGCATCCGGACGGCTGGACGCCAATCATCATCCGCGATCCTCACGACACTCGGGCCAAGCTGACGGAAGTCGCGGGAGACAAGTATAGCTATGCCGATCTTGACAACTTTTCTGATCTGATCGGTCGAACAGTGCAAGGGGCACCCGAGACTTCAAAAATAGAGAGGCGAGGTCTGCTGCCCCAAGTTGTCTACCTGGAATATTCGCAGGATCGTTTGGCCGAATACGGACTTCAGCCGGCAGCTCTCGCACAAGTCCTGCGCGCCCGCAACATTATTGCGCCGGGAGGCCAATTCGAGACCGGCCAGCGGCAGATCATTATCAATCCCTCTGGTCAGTTCGAAAGCATAGACGCAATTGGCGGGGTTGCAGTAGCCGCTACTTCGGCCGGGGCTCCCGTTTATCTGCGCGACCTGGTCAAGATTTTTCCCGGTTATCAAAGCCCCGCCACATATCTGAACTATTACACATGGCAGGACTCCGCAGGGCAATGGCAGCGTAGCCGCGCAGTCACGTTAGCCATCTATATGCGCGATCAGCAACAGATCGCACAGTTCGGGCAATCCGTCGACGTGAAACTTGCGCAGCTTCAGCAGATTCTTCCGACGGACCTCATCATCGCCCATACCTCCGATCAGCCGCTACAGGTCAAGGAAAACATTCATCTATTCCTGCGTGCCTTGGTCGAAGCGATCATCTTGGTGGTCGGAGTGTCTCTGATCGGCTTTTGGGAGTGGCGCCTCGCGCTGATCATGGCGCTGGCAATCCCCATCACGCTGGCTATGACGTTCGGCGTTTCGTACATGCTGGGTATCGACCTTCAGCAAGTGTCGGTGGCGACGCTCATCATCGCGTTAGGTCTGCTGGTCGATGTCCCCGTCGTTGCCGGCGATGGTATCAAGCGCGGCCTTGCTGAAGGATTGCCCCGTCGCGTAGCGGCATGGCTGGGTCCGACCAAGCTGGCCACGGCCATATTTTACGCAACGCTCACCAATATCATTGCCTATCTTCCTTTTCTATTGCTCCGCGGCAATACCGGCGAGTTCCTCAAAAGCCTCCCAATTGTGATGACCACGGCGTTGCTGTGTGCATTGGTGGTTGCCATGACGTTTGTTCCGCTGTTGGGCTACTACATTCAGCGGCCGCCGGCCAGGAAAGAGTCCACGATAGAAGAGAAGCGCGAGCGCGGCTTTTACGGTTTCTATAACCGGCTGGTGGGCCAAGCGATTCAGCACCGATGGTACGTTCTGCTCGGTTCCTTCGTGTTCCTGCTGATCGGAGGCTTCGCTGCTTCACACCTCAAATCGCAATTCTTTCCTGAGGATGTCCAGTATTGGTTTTACCTCGACATCTGGCTGCCGAATGACGTTCCGCTGAGTGCGACCAACGATACAGCAATGCAGGCAGAGCAGGTTGTACGCAAGGTGGTTGAAGGTGCTCCTGAAGGGAGACCAAGAGAGAAGGGAAGTGAGCATCTTCTCACCTCTGTGACCAGTTTCATCGGCGGCGGCGGACCACGATTCTGGTTCTCCATCGCTCCCGAAGCAACCCAGACAAACTATGCGCAGGTCATCGTGCAGGTGCGCGACAAAGAGGCGACTCCCAAGCTGATTGGACCTCTTCAAGATGAACTCAATAAGCGGGTCCCGGGAGCATGGATTACGGTGCGACAGTTACAAACGAATCCCGTCGAAACTCCGGTTGAGGTCCTTATTACAGGCCAGGCAGATACCGATCCGCGAACCGAGAGTGAGGATATCAGATCTCTTCGCGCCATCGCGTCCCAAGCGCTAGACATTGTTCGCCAGGCGCCAGGAATTTCCGTGTTGCGGGACGATTGGAGTCCCGACAGCCCGCAGATGAAGATCGAGATTGATCCGGATCGTGCCAACTTGGTCGGTATTACGAATACCGATGTCGCAACGTCCACCGCTGCCGCCATCAGTGGAGACTCGGTGGGTACATATAAGGAGGGCAACAAGAACATTCCAATTGTTGTTCGACTCCGGCCGCAAGATCGCGCGCGGCTTTCGCAAATCGAAAACCTCTACGTCAACTCATCGCAGGAGAACGTTAAAGTCCCATTGCTTTCGGTGGCGACGTTGAAAGACATTCTGGAGACGGCACGGATCCGGCGTCGCGAACATTTTCGCACGCTATCGATCTTGTGTTTTCCGGCGCCCGGGGTTCTGGCATCGGAGGTACTCGCCCCGATCGAATCGAAACTAATTGCTCTCAAAAACAGTCTTCCGCCGGGCTATCAACTGCAGATCGGCGGGGAAAAGGCAAAGCAAGTCGATGGATTCGCGAATCTCGCGGTCGTTCTTCTGATTTCCCTGGTCGGCATCTACTTAGCGCTATTGATTCAGTTCAACAATGCGGTCAAGCCATTGTTAGTCTTCGCCGCCGCTCCCTATGGCGCGATCGGAGCATTAATCGCTCTGGCAATCATGGGCACTCCTTTTGGCTTCATGGCATTTCTCGGAGTAGCCAGCCTCGTTGGAGTCATCGTAAGCCACGTCATCGTGCTATTCGATTTCATCGAGGAGATGCATGAAAAGGGCGAACCGCTGGAACGTGCTCTTCCCGATGCCGGGATTGAACGCATTCGACCCGTAATGATCACCGTGGGCGCAACCATCCTCGCTTTGTTTCCTCTTGCACTCGAAGGCGGCCCGCTGTGGAAGCCTCTGTGCTATGCCCAGATCGGCGGACTCGCGGTCGCTACCTTCATCACCTTGCTCCTGGTTCCGGTCTTCTACGCGATTTTCGTACTCGATCTGAAGTGGATCAAATGGGAAACGACGGAGGAACGGCAGGAGGCTCCGGAGTCAGAGCCAGCAACAACGTGACGAACATATGAAAACGAATTCATAAACAGAGCGGCACAAAGCTTAATGCAACAACGTTTATCTCGCGTCGCCACGTTCTAATCAGCGGTGCCGCCATGGTGGGCATTGCGGGACTACCCATAATAATGACGGTCGCCGGTCAACGCGCTCTCGCTCCAGCGAGACCAAATCAAGGACAAGTTTAGATGGAATACAATCACAACCAAAGATGGAACCATGATTGTCTACAAGGATTGGGAGCCGGAACCGACGGTCGTCAGCTCCTTGGGAAACCTAAATCGCGCGCGTAAGCTCACCTATCGCGGGGCCGCGGGCTTAAGGCGTACACGGGAGGATCGGAGTGAAATAGAGCCGACAAGCAGCGACGAGCTACCGGAGTGACGGACCACGCGAAAGAGCAATCAGCGATGTCGATAGAACTTGAACGAGGAAAGATCAACATGGCCAAGACGAGCGCCGCGGCGAGGGCCGTTAGGAAACGAACACGAGTTCACACGATGGTGGTGGCAGGCGCCGTTGCACGGACTCTCGGTTGCGAGCCGCTTTGATCGAAGAGGCGGCATCGCACGCTCGGTAGTGAGGGGGATGAGATAAGAATGTCCAAAGTTTGGTTAATTACGGGAGCTTCCCGCGGCCTTGGCCGAGCCTTCACGGAAGAGGCGCTCAAAGCCGGACACCGCGTGCTGGCCACGGCCCGCAATTCGGAGCATCTCGTCGATTTCGCTAGGAAGAGTGGAGAGAGTGTGCGGACCGTTTCGCTCGACGTTACAAACGAAGCGCTGGCCAAGCACGCCGTCGATGCAGCGATCGAAACGTTCGGTGGCCTCGACGTCCTGGTTAACAATGCCGGCTACGGGACCGTAAGCTCCATCGAAGATACGTCTCTCGGGGACTTCCGCGCACAAATTGAAACCAATCTATTCGGCGTCATCATCATGACGAAAGCTGTCCTTCCATACTTCCGTGAGCGGCGGAGTGGACACATTATTCAGATATCGTCCATCGGCGGACGGGTCGGCCCACCTGGGCGGGCGGCGTATGCAGCGGCGAAGTTCGGTGTCGAGGGCTTTTCAGAATCGCTGTCCAAAGAGGTCGGACCGCTTGGCATAAAGGTAACCATTGTCGAACCGGGTGGCTTTCGAACCGACTTCGCGGGCTCTTCCACTGAGCTCCGCGCAGGTCGGCCGGAGTATGACACGACCGTCGGGGCAACAGTCCGTTTTCAGCGCGATTACGACGGCAACCAACCAGGAGACCCGATAAAGGCGGCAAAGGCGCTTCTACATATTGCGTCGCTATCCCAACCGCCGTTGCGGCTGTTGCTGGGAAGTGACGCTTACAACGCGGCTGAGAAACACACAACGCAACTCGCAGCGACGGACAGAGAGTGGAAGGATCTCAGCATCTCGACCGACTTCTAGCCAGAATGATGAAGGTTCGGCAGAGCATTAGAAAGGGAAACGATGATGTCTCGGCGCGATGTGGTTAAAGCCGGAGCGGTGGCAGCTATGGCAGGAGCCGTACCATCGTCGGTCACTTTTGCCGACTCCATGTTCGAGGAAACCAAAGCTGCCGCACCCTCCTTCTGGCCTGACGGCGCTCGCATGGTCGTCTCCGTCTCTATGCAGATGGAGGGCGGCGCACAGCCGGCCAGCGGAGCCGAAAGCCCTATGCCGAAGATCGATTCGAAGTATCCAGATCTGCCGGCGAGCAAATGGTACGACTACGGTTTCAAAGAGGGTTTGCCTCGACTCCTCGAAGTGTTTGAGCGCCGCAAGATCAAGGTTACTTCCCACATGGTCGGCGCAGCGGTGGACCTTCATCCCGCGCTCGCAAAGGAGATCGTTCAGCGCGGACACGAAGCCACCGGACACGGTCAAACCTGGTCCGCCCAATTCTCCATGACTCCTGCAGATGAGCGCGCATCGTATCAGCAAAGTATCGCGAGCATTGAGCGGGCAACCGGTACGCGGCCACTCGGCTTCAACGCCTTCTGGTTGCGCGGCACTCCGCAGACCCTGGAAATTCTTCAGTCACTCGGCTTCATCTACCACATCGACGACGTAAGCCGCGACGAGCCGTTCTTGGTGAACGTGCGGGACAAACCATTTGCCGTCGTGCCCTACACGTTACACATGAACGACATCGTGGACTATGAAACTCGGTACTTCAGCACGGCCATGTATGCGGATGATCTTAAGGCAGAGTTCGACGCGCTTTATGCCGAGGCGGGAACGCGGCGTCGCATGATGTCAGTGAGCGCGCACGATCGCATCGCCGGTCGCCCGTCTCGGTCCAAGGTGCTCGAAGAGTTCATCGTCTACGCTCAATCCCATCCCGGCCTCGCATTCATGCGTAAAGATGAGATTGCGCGCTTTGCCCTTGAGAGCCGCCTGACCGTGCGCGAAGGCGTTTAGTGTGACGGCGCGACGCCGACCAGATTGTCCTCGTAGATGGTTATGAGCAACTCAATGGCAAGAGATTCCGCGCACATCCTGCTGCTCGCAGAAGAAGAGATTCGCGGCGAGATGAACTTTGAGCAGATCATTGGGAATAGTCCAGCGCTCAAGCACGTTCTGGAACTCGTCGAGACAGTCGCACCCAGCGATTCTACGGTACTGCTGCTAGGGGAGACTGGGACGGGAAAAGAGTTGATCGCTCGCGCCATCCATGGTCGCAGCCGGCGAAAGAACCGCACGTTTGTCAAGCTCAACTGTGCCGCCATCCCTACAGGTCTGCTCGAAAGCGAATTGTTTGGACACGAAAAGGGCGCGTTTACCGGCGCCATAACGCAAAAAATGGGGCGTTTGGAGCTTGCCGACCAAGGCACGCTATTTCTGGACGAAGTCGGGGACATTCCGATTGAAATCCAGCCCAAGCTGTTGCGGGCGTTGCAGGAGAGGGAATTCGAGCGTTTGGGCAGCACCCACACACGAAGAGTAAATGTACGCCTCGTCGCCGCCACCCACCGTAACCTGGAGAAGATGATTGCAGCCCGCGAATTTCGCAACGATTTGTACTATCGGCTGAATGTCTTTCCGATCCGCATTCCGCCACTACGGGAGCGCAGAGAAGATATTCCTTTGCTGGTGCGTTATTTCGCACAAAAACTGTCGAGACAAATGCGAAAGAACGTTGAAGCAATTCCGGCTGCGGCAACCAGGGCGCTGGTCACTTGGGACTGGCCGGGAAACATCCGGGAACTGGAGAATTTGATTGAGCGCGCGGTGATCCTCACGCGTGGCAAGTCTCTCGAGGTACCGCTGGCAGGATTACACAAGTCGCGCATAGACGAACCCGCTAATCACAGTACCCAATCGAGTGAAGAAGACATTGCTCGAATTGTGAGAGAAACCATCAACGCCATGAACCACGGTCCTAGGCCAAGCCTCTGCGCCGGACCTGGTAACGAACGGCGTGACGAGATCGTGCGCGTGCTGCGCGAGAGTAATGGACGGGTTGGGGGCATCGACGGAGCGGCCGCGCGCATGGGGGTCAAGCGCACAACGCTTTTATCCCGAATAAAAAGGCTTGGCATAAATCCAAAGCAGTTTCTGCCACTTCACCGATACCCGCTCTCCTCCGAGGATGCTGCGCGAACGCGAAATCCCGTCTTAATGTTTCAGGAGGGGAAGCAAGGGTTATGAACGGTCGCGACTGGGTGAAGAACAGTACTGTACCTTCAATTGCTTCAGGGGAGGTTTCCTTAGCCGGAAAGGTCGCGGTGGTGACCGGAGCCACCCGAGGTGTCGGCAGGGGCATTGCCACGGTGCTGGGAGAGCGAGGCGCGACCGTTTACGTTACGGGGCGAACGACGGCTGTCATGCCAAACGCGAATTCCGGAACGATCAATTCCGGAACGATCCGTGAAGTCGCAGAGGCTATCACAGCGGCGGGTGGTGTGGGTATTGCCGTTCGATGCGATCATGCGGACGACGCACACGTCAAGGCTCTCTTAGAGCGGGTTAAAGCCGAGCAGGGTCATCTCGATATCCTGGTCAACAATGCAACCACACTCGGGCCGGATCCTTTTGCCCCGCCACCGTTCTGGAGAAAGAGCCTGGTGATCGCCGAGCAGTTTATCGTTGGCTTGCGATCGGCTTTTGTGGCGAGCTACTACGCCGCACCTCTCCTGATCGCGGCAGATAAGGCGCTTGTGGTGAATATTTCCTACTATGGAGCGGTCTCCTACCATCTTGATCCGGCCTACGGCGCTACCAAGGCTGGTCTCGACAAGCTAACGTTCGACATGGCGCAGGATTTCGAGCCTTACGGGGTTGCGGTTGTTTCGCTCTGGCCCGGCCCGACAGCCACAGAGAGAGCCAAGGCTCTCGTCTCAGAGTTGCCGGGTGGTGACAATATCCTGGAAAACTCCGAAACACCAAAATTCTCCGGGCTTGTCATTGCTTCGCTCTATGCAGATCCAAAATTGATGTCGAAGTCGGGAAATGTCGTGATCGCAGCTGAAGCAGCTTTGGAATATGGGTTTGCGGACTCTAACGGGAAGCAGCCGGCCAGCCTTCGGGAACAAAAGGGCTCTCCGCGCTCATTCTTCAAGAAAGGCTGAG
>Ga0137395_10001261_pt1 | contig 11664 bp, 9 predicted proteins | sample czobulk216metaG_FD_108283 | JGI IMG/M metagenome (GOLD analysis project Ga0137395, IMG submission 108283) | Vadose zone soil microbial communities from Angelo Coast Range Reserve, California, USA - czobulk2.16 metaG | ecosystem: Environmental > Terrestrial > Soil > Vadose zone | place: USA...
AGCTCGTCTCGGTTGACCGAGGTGATGACGGCATGATGCAGGTCCATCCGCTCGACCGCCTCGGCGACGCGAATCGGCTCGCCAAGGTCGAGGACCCCCGGCCGCCCGGTCTTGACCGCGCAGAAGCCGCAGGCTCGAGTGCAGGTGTCGCCGAGGATCATGAATGTCGCCGTGCGCGCCTGCCAGCACTCGCCGATGTTGGGGCAGCGCGACTCCTCGCACACGGTGTGCAGGTCGAGGCCGCGCATGATCTCTTTCAGCTCGGAATAGTTGGAGCCACCGGGTAGGCGGACCCGCAGCCACTCGGGTCGCTTGGTATCGATCGGGACGACGGCGTTGCGCTTGGAGCGGCCGTAGAACTTGATTGGTGCGACGTCAGCCATGTCCTAAGTATCCCAGAGGTCCGTCGAATTCGGCGTCAATACAGCGGGACCTGCTCCGAGAAGCCCTCCAACCAGCGGCGGACGCCTTGCAGGAAGCGGGCGGCGGAGACGCCGTCCAGAACGCGGTGGTCGAAACTCAGGCAGAGGTTCATCATCGACCGGACGGCGATCGCATCCCCCTCGACGACGATCGCCCGCTTGACGATGGCGTCCATAGCCAGGATGCCGGCCTGCGGCGGCGCGATGATCGAATAGGACAGGATGGTTCCGAACGTCCCCGGGTTGTTAACGGTGAAGGTGCCGCCCTGGACGTCCGGGATCCCGAGTTTTCCGGCTCGGGCGCGCTGGGCCAGGTCGTCGATCGCCTTCGCCAGCCCGGAGATCGACATCCGGTCAGCCTGATGGACGACCGGCACGATCAGCCCGTCGTCAACGGAGACAGCCACGCCGATGTTGATGTCCTTGTGCAGGACGACGCCCTGCTCACTCCAGCTCGCGTTTAGCACTGGGACGGCCTTCAGGCCCTCGACCACGGCCTTCACGATGATGGGCACGAAGGTCAGGTCGATCCCCTCGCGGAGCTTGAAGCTGTCCTTGGCCTTTTGGCGCAAGCGGACGACATTCGTCATGTCGACCTCGGCCACCGTCCAGGCGTGCGGGATCGTCTGCTTACTCTTCGTCATGTTGCTGGCGATGGCGCGTCGCATCGGAGTCAGCGGAATCGTTGTCCCAGGTGTTGGGCCGGGCGGCGCCGCAGGAAGAGCGGACGTTTGCCGCTGCTCACCATTCGCGGTCGCCGGCTGCACCCGCTTGGCGACGAAGTCCTCGACGTCCTTTTTGCTGATCCGCCCGCCGATCCCGGAGCCTTCGATGCGAGAGAGCTCCACGTCCGAGATGCGGTGCTCTTCGATCAGGGCACGCACGGCCGGTGACAGTCGGGTTCGGGTATCACTTCCCCCACCCCGGCCCTCCCCCAACGTCGGGGAGGGAGAATCCTGGGTAACGGCGCCGGCTGGCGCAGGTGGTGTCGGGGATTGCTTGCTTGGGGCGGCCGTGGCCGGCACGGATTCCTCGATGACGGCGATCTCGGTGCCGACGGTGACCGTCGTGCCTTCCTTGACCTTGATTTCCTTGAGGATCCCCGCAAGCGGCGCCGGAACCTCGGCATTGACCTTGTCGGTGATCACCTCGACCAGACCTTCGTACTTCTTCACCTGGTCGCCCGGTTGCTTGAGCCACTTGGAGATGGTCCCCTCGGTGATCGACTCACCGAGCTGCGGCATCTTGACCGAGGCCATCTGGGTCGGCCCGCCTAGTAGGCGGCCAGCTCCTTTGCCTTGGCGACGATCTTGTCGACGCTCGGCATGAAGGCGTCCTCCAGGACCTGGTTGAAGGGCATGGCCGGCACGTCCGGGCCGGTGAGACGCATCACCGGAGCATCGAGGGCGTCGAAGGCGTTCTCCATGATGATCGCCATCACCTCGGCGGCGATCCCGGCGAAACGGTTGTCCTCATGGACGACCAGGACCTTCCCGGTCTTTCGCGCGGTCGCGACGATCGCAGACTGGTCGATCGGTTTGATGGTGCGCAGGTCGAGCACCTCCGCCGACACGCCCTCAGCGGCCAGCTTTTCCGCGGCCTCGAGGCAGTAGGTCAGCATCAGCCCGTAGGCGATCAGGCTCAGGTCCTTGCCCTCGCGCTTGATGTCCGCCTTGCCAATCGGCACGACGTGGTCGCCCGCCGGCACCTCACCCTTGACCAACCGGTAGGTTCGCTTGTGCTCGAGGTAGAGGACCGGATCCGGATCCCGAACGGCCGCCTTCAGCAGCCCCTTCGCATCGGCGGGAGTGCCGGGAGCGACCACCTTCAGCCCCGGGATGTGCCCAAACGTCGCCTCGATGCTCTGCGAGTGGTAGAGCGCGCCATGCACACCGCCACCCCAGGGCGCGCGGATCACCATCGGCAGATTGAAGTCGCCGGCCGTGCGGTAGCAGAAGCGAGCCGCTTCTTCGATGATCTGGTTCATGGCGGGCGCGATGAAATCGGCGAACTGGATTTCCGCGATTGGCTTCATGCCGTTGACGGCGGCGCCGATGGCCACCCCGATGATGCACGACTCGGCGAGCGGCGAATCGATCACGCGGAGCTCACCGTATTTCTTGTACAGGCCGTCGGTTGCCAGGAAGACGCCGCCGCGATTGCCCACGTCCTCCCCGATCACGAAGACGCTCTCGTCGCGGGCCATCTCCTCGTCCATGCCCTCGCGAATGGCTTCGATCACGGTCTTGACCGCCATCAGCCTGGGATCTCCTGTTTGTAGACGAAGGTTGTCAGATCGTCAGGCGTCGGGTCCGGCGCCTGCTCCGCGTACTCGGTCGCGTCGTCGACCTGAACGGTGACGCGATCGGTGATCTCATCCTCGCGCAGATCCGTCAGCGTCCCGGCGTCGCGCAGGTAGCCGGCGTATCGGTGGATCGGATCCTTCTGGCGCCAGATCGCCACCTCTTCCGCCTTTCGATAGCGCTTGTCGTCGTCGTCGCTGGAATGCGCGGTGAACCGATAAGTCTTGACCTCGATCAGGGTCGGCCCCTCGCCCCGCCGCGCCCGTTCGACCGCTTGGCGCGCCACCTCGTAGCACGCCAGGACGTCGTTGCCGTCGACCACCACACCCGGAAAGCCGTAGCCCGCGGCGCGGTCGGCGAGGTTCTGGATCGCCATCTGGCGCGACTGCGGCACGGAGATGGCGTAGCCGTTGTTTTCGCAGATGAAGACCACGGCCAGCTTGTGGATGCCCGCGAAATTCATCGCTTCGTGGGTGTCACCCTGACTGGCACTGCCCTCGCCGAAATAGACGTTGGTGACGGCATCCTCCTGGCGTTGCTTGGACGCCAGCGCCACGCCGGCGGCGTGCAGTAACTGGGTCGCGACCGGGCTGCCACCGGTCACGATGTGCAGGCGACGGCTGCCAAAGTGACCAGGCATCTGCCGGCCGCCGCTATTGGGGTCTTCGCGCCGGGCAAAGAAGGACAGCATCTGGTCGCGGGCCGTCATGCCAAACCAGAGGACGACGCCGGCGTCGCGGTAGTAGGGTGCGACCCAGTCGTAGCCCGGCCGCAATGCGGCAGCGGTTCCGACCTGGGCCCCTTCCTGTCCCTGGCAGGAGATGACGAACGGCGCTCGGCCCTGGCGGTTGATCAACCACATGCGCTCGTCGACGGCGCGCGCGAGGCGCATGACCTCATACATCTTGAGCGCCTGCTCGTCGCTCAAGCCGAGCGACTGGTGGCGGCTCGGTCCGCCCTTCGCCTCGATCTGTGCCGCCTTGAGAGCCATCCTTCTAAATGTGGATCGCGACGCCGTCGACGGCCAGGGCGGCCTCCTTGACGGATTCCGAGACGGTCGGATGGGGAGCGATGCTCGCCCCGATCTCGAAGGGTGTCGACTCGAGGAGCTTGGCCAGCGCGGTCTCGGCAATGAGCTCGGTGGCATTCGGGCCGAGGATGAAGACGCCCACCAATTCGTCCGAGTCCGCGTCGCTGATGATCTTCACGAAGCCTTCGGTCTCACCGAGGATCACGCTCTTGGCATTGCCCGCCAGCGGGAACTTCCCGATCTTGACGTTCAGTCCCTGGTCGCGCGCCTGCTTTTCCGACAATCCCAGACTCGCCACTTGCGGGTAGCTGTAGGTCGCTCGCGGGACCCGGTTGTAGTCGAGCGGTTTGGGGTTCTTGCCCGCGATGTGCTCCATGATGTGCTCGCCTTCGTAATACGCGACGTGCGCCAGCAGGAAGTTGCCGATGACGTCGCCCGCGGCATACACATTGGGATGCCCGGTGCGGTAGTGTTCGTCGGTTTTGATGTAGCCCTTCTCGAGCTGGATGTCCAGCTTCTCCAGGCCGAAGCCGTCGGTGATGCCTTCGCGACCGACCGCGACCAGCATCCGCTCCGCCGCGATGGTCTGTATCTCCGCGCCGGCCTTGACCGCGACCGTCATCTTCCCATTGGACTGCTTCAGGGTGTCCGGCTGGACCTGCGCCCCGGTCAGAATCTTGATGCCACGTTTGCCGAGGATTTTCGCCAGTTGCGTACCCACCTCGGCATCCTCGAGCGGGAGCAGGGTCGGTAGGAACTCGACGAGGGTAACGTCCACCCCGTAGCCGTTGTAGACGCAGGCAAACTCGGTCCCGACCGCGCCGGCACCGACGATCACGATCGATTGCGGCATCTTGTCGAGGTTGACCGCGTGATCGCTGTTGATCACGCGATCGCCGTCCATCGTAAGTCCAGGCAAGGACTTGGGCCGCGAGCCGGTCGCCACCACCAGGTTCTTGGCGTTCACCAGCTGGCCGCTGTCCTTGACCGTCACCGCGTGCTCGGACTCGATGATGCCCTCGCCCTTGAACACGGTTACCTTGTTCTTCTTCAGCAGGAACTCGACACCGCGCCAGAGCTGGTCGACCACCGCCTGCTTGCGCTTTAGGACCACCGGCCAATCGATCTGGAGGCCGTCAGTCTTCAGGCCGAGGGCGGCGGCGGTGTGGATCTGGTGCGCCAGCTCCGAGGAATGAAGGAACGACTTGGTCGGGATACAACCCCGGTGCAGGCAGGTGCCTCCCACCTTCTCCTTCTCGATGACCGCAACGTTGAGCCCCAGCTGGGCTCCACGAATAGCGCCGACATACCCGGCGGAGCCACCGCCGATGACGGCGACATCGAACGCTTCATCCGGCATACGTCACGATTGTACCCACCATTCGGCGGGTGGCTAGGCCTCCAGCATCGCCAGCGCCGCCGTCAGTTGGAGGTCCTTGGCGAAGTCGTTGGGCGCCTGGTCTACGGCGTATTCGTCCTGGGTGTTGGCCAACGTCACCGTCTTGTCCGGCGTGATCCCGCTCTTTTCGATCGAGTGGCGATTGGGCGTCAACCACTCGGCAATCGTCAGGTGCAGGTCGCCATCGCGAAGGAGAAAGTCCTGCTGTACCGAGCCCTTGCCGAAGGTCTTGACCCCGACCAGCTTGCCGCGGTTATGGTCCTTGATCGCGCCGGCCGCGATCTCCGAGGCGCTCGCCGAGTTCTCGTTGACGAGGACCACCAGCGAATTCGTATACGCGTGGCCGTTGCCGGTCACCTTGCGCACGTCTTCCTTGCCGCCACGTTCGACCAGGATGGTGGTCGTCCCGCTGTTGACGAACTCGCTGATGACTTCGTTGGCCTGGTCGACGTATCCACCCGGGTTGTCGCGCAGGTCGAGCAGGACCATGTTGACCGACCCCTTCAGGTTGTTCGTCAGCGCCTGGTCGAACTCGGTCCCCGTTCGGGTGCCGAATTCGAAGATGCGGATATAGAGCACGCGGTTGTCGAAGACATGGGTGGCGACGCTGGGGACGTTGATTTCCTGGCGCGTCAGATTGAACGTCAACGTCTGGCCGTTGCGGTTCACCTGGATCTGGACCTGCGTGTTCGCGGTGCCGCGGATCTTGTTGACAGCCGTATCGGCGGTCCACCCCTTGCTGCTCTGGCCGTCGACGGCCGTGATCACGTCTCCCACCTTGAGTCCGTTCTTCTCCGCCGGGGTACCCGGCAGGATGCTGGCGATCACGATTTGGTCGCCCTTCTGCTGCACCGACGCGCCGATTCCGGCGAACTGGCCGTTGAGGAACGTCTGGTTGGCGCGGTATTCCTCGGGAGTCAGGTAACGGGAGAACTGGTCGCCCAGAGCGCTGACCATGCCGGAGGCCGCGCCTTCGGTCAGCTTGAGACCGTCGGCGTTGGGCTTCACGTAGTGCTGCTGAATGGTGGTGAAGACTTCGTTGAGCGCGCCGAAATCGATGTTGGACTTGGGCGCGCTATAGAACAACAGCGACTTCGCCCAGTCAGGGGCGAGGCCGCCCACCTGAAACTCCGCGAGACTGCCGGCGTAGAAGGCTGCAATCGCCACGACGAGCAAGATGGCGATGCGCCTGAATCGGGACACATGTGGATTATCGTTCCGAGCGGGTGTTGATTCCCTCCCCGCTTGCGGGGAAGGGCCAGGCTCGGGGGTTGGGTTGTCGATCATGAGGCGGGCAGGTAGGCGAGCGGATCGACGGGCATGCCGGCCAGGTCGATTTCGAAATGCAGGTGGGGTCCGGTGGAGTTGCCGGTAGAGCCCTCGTAGCCGATGACCGTGTCCTTGTCGACCTGCACCCCCTCGCCGACCGCCCAGCTGGAGAGATGTCCGTAGAGCGTGGTGAAGCCGCCGGCGTGCACCATCACGACATAGCGCCCGTAGCCACACAGCCCGCCTCCCCACCCGCAGCCCATGGTGAAGTTGTGCACGATGCCGCCGTCCGACGCGTGCACCGGGGTCCCGTAATCGGTGGCAATGTCGATCCCGCTGTGGAAGTGACGACTCGCACAGGTCGGATCGTATGGCTCGAACGGATAGCTGGTGCAGCCGAAGCCCTGGGTGATGACGCCACCCATCGGCCAGTTCCATTTCCCCGAGGATCGGGCCCGATAGCTTTCGTGGATGAGCGAGGCGATCTGCGCCTGCAGGGTCGCCCGCTGCGCCTCCATGTCCGCCAGCAAGCGCTGGAATTGCGCCTCGATGGCGGCGATCTGCTGCTGGCGCGCAGCACGCTGGTCGCGCACCGCCTGCAGCTGCGCCTTCTGATCCTGAACCTGTTTGACCACGCGCGCCTGCTCGGCCTTCTTGGCCTCGAGGTCGGCTTTCATGGCCTCGATCGCGGCGCGTTCTTTCTGGAGCTCGCCAACCTGGCGGCGGTCTTCCCGAACGATGACATTGAAAAACACCACGCGATTCATCAGGTCGGTGAAGTTCGCGGCCGAGAAGACGAGCTCGAGGCCACTGACCTGGCCGCTCTTGTACATGATCCGGACCCGGTGGCCGAAGTCGGCGATGTGTTGAGCCAGTTCAGCCTGCTTCTGCGCCAGCTGCGCCTTGGCCTGGTCGACCTGCTGGGCGAGCAAGACCAGCTTCGCGGTCTCGTCGTCGATCTGCACTTGCACGGCTCGCAGCTGCACATCGAAGGCGGCGATCTCGCCCTGCAGCTGACGTTCCTGGGCGAGCAGTTGCGCGATCTGGGTCTTGGTCGCGATGATCTTGCCGTTGAGCCCTTGCAGCTGTTGTTGCTGTTGGTAGATCGTGTCGGACACCGTGGTCAGCAGCGCCGCGGTCAGCACCACGATGGCCAGCGCCGTGTTGAGGCGCCACCGTCTCACTGCTTGAGGAACCGCCTGACGCCCAGATAGCTCCCGACGCTTCCGAGGAGGAGCCCGAAACAGAGCATCGCGGCCAGCACGAGCCGCAGGTAGTACTGGTCGAAGGAGAGGGGCACGAAGATCAGGATGCTTTGCAGGTTGACGACCGCGGGCCGGTAGCCGAAGCCGACGATCAGCACCGCGACGACCGCGCCGATCATGCCGACGAAGAGGCCCTCGACGATGAACGGCCAGCGCACGAACCAGTCGGTGGCCCCCACCAGCTTCATGACCTCGATCTCCTTGCGCCGGAGATAGATGGCGGTGCGGATGGTGAGCATGATGATGAAGACCGACAGCCCGGTGAGTCCGACGATCAGCACCAGACCGGCGACGCCCGCAACTCGCGCCAGCAGAATGATCTTGTCGATGACGTTAGGCTCGTAGTTCGTGGCCGGGGACCGGTCGACGAGCGGCGAGTTACGCACCGCCTGGTCGATCGCGCCCAGGTCGCGGATATCCCTGACGGTGACGTCGAGGCTGGCCGGCAGCGGGTTCGTGCCCAGGGTGTCGATCACGCTCGGGTCTAACGCCGGGAGCTCGCGGAACCTTGCCATCGCCTGGTCCTTGGACACGAAGGTGACGTTCGTCACCCGGGGATCATTCTCCAGGTGCAGCTTGAAATCCATGGCGCTGCTGAGCGGCGTCGTATCCGAGAGGTAAACCGAGATGGCGCTCGCCTTGGTTTTTTCGAGCGCCACGATCTGGTCGAGCGAATGCAGCACGAGGAGCAAGCTGCCAAGCGCCAGCAGCACGACCCAGACGATGAGGACACTCGCGATGCTGACGGCGGCATTGCGCCAGAAGTTCTGCCAGGCGCTGCTGAAGGCGAAATCAGCGCGATTCCAGAGCCGGTGCATGGTACCCTCCTGCATCTTCGTCTCTGACAATCTGTCCGCCCTCGATGGCAACGACGCGGCGCCGCATGACGTCAACGATCTCGCGGTTGTGGGTCGCCATCAAGACGGTTGTGCCTCGCGCGTTGATCTGCAAGAGCAGCTGGATGATTTCCCAGGAGGTTGCCGGGTCGAGGTTTCCCGTCGGCTCATCGGCTAAGAAGATCCGCGGATCGTGGACGAGCGCGCGGGCGATCGCGACTCGCTGCTGCTCGCCGCCCGACAGCTGATCGGGGAACTTGTTCTCTTTGCCTTCGAGGCCGACGATGCTGAGCACCTCCTCCACTTTCGGCTTGAGGTGACGCAGGGCGCCTTCGGTCACGCGCAAGGCGAAGGCAACGTTCTGAAACACGGTCAGGTTGGGGAGCAGCTTGAAATCCTGAAAGACCATCCCGATCTTGCGACGTAGGTACGGCAGATGGCGGCGCTTCAACCGGCTCAGGTCCTGACCCTCGACGTGGATCTGGCCGGCCGTGACCTTCTCTTCGCGGATCAGCAAGCGGACCAGTGTCGACTTGCCGGCGCCGCTCGGTCCGACCAGGAAGACGAAATCCTGTTTGGGAATCGCGAGGGTGACGTCGCGCAGCGCCACCGTGCCATTGGGATATTGCTTGTGCACGCCCTGCAGGCTGATCTGCGGGACAGCGGGTATTACCGTGGCCATGCGCATCCGCTCTGGCAACGTCGTCGGTGTCGGCTGGGTTGTGACTGTTGCTGGCACGAAAACAAATCCATTCCGAAAGCCGCTTCCGCGACGGGCCGGGCCCTATAGGGCCGAATAACTCCGGAAGTATAGGTCAAATCGTCGCGCATTGCTGCCTCGCTTCACTCAGCGTCCAAAGCCGGGTGGACTTCGTCTTTATACTCAGGCCAATGCCCAACTCGGCCGTTCCCTTGCTGCGCATCGAGCGAGGCGAGGTCGAGGAGGGAATCCAGCGTGGCCACCTGGCGGCGGTCGACGCCAGCGGAACGGTGGTCGGCTCCCAGGGCGACCCCAGCCGGCTGACCTACTTTCGGTCGTGCGCCAAACCGTTTCAGGCGATCGCCGCCTTACGAAGCGGCATCGTCGAACAATTTGACCTCACCGACGAACACGTCGCCATCATGTGCGCGTCCCATAGTGGCGAGCCCCGCCATGTCGCGGTGGTTCGCGACCTCCTCGCGCATGTCGCGATCGACGAGTCCGCCTTGCAGTGCGGCGCCCACTGGCCGTACGACGAGGCAGCCGCCAGCGTTGTCCGGCGCGAGATGGCCGAGCCGCTGGCCGTCTTCAATAACTGCTCCGGCAAACACAGCGGGATGCTGGCGGCCGCCCGCGTGCTGCAGGCGCCGCTCGCGAGTTACCTCGAGCCCTCCCACCCGGTGCAGCAGCGTATCCGCGAGGTGGTCGAGGAATTTACCGGCTGCACAACGGCCGGGGTCGTCTACGGCATTGATGGCTGCAGCGCGCCCAACGCAGCCGTGCCGCTCTTCGCCATGGCGCGCAGCTTCGCCCAGCTCGTGACCTCGGACGACGCCGCCGCCAGGAGCGCGGTGGAGGCGATGACCGGGCATCCGTTCCTGATTGGCGGGACGAAGCGCTTCGACACGGCCTTGATGGAGGTCACCGATGGCCGGTTGCTGGCCAAGGGCGGCGCGGCCGGCGCACACTGCACCGCCGACCGCCGGTCGGGCATTGGCCTCGCCCTCAAGCTGGAAGACGTTGATGGCACGTGGGTCTCGGCGGCCGTCATGGCAGCGCTGACCGGCCTGGGCTGGCTGACGCCGGCCGAGCAGCGGGCGCTCGACCGCTTTGCCCATCCACCGCTGCGAAACCACAGGGGTCTCGAGGTCGGACGCGTAACGGCCGTGTAACGCCGGGCGTGACTGGCCTGTTTCCTCGGTTATATGGCCGTGCGTCGAATCCTGGGCTGGCCCGACCCCCGGCAGGTGGTCGTCAGCGCCTTGATCGCGCTCGTGGCGGCCCTCTACGCCTGGCTGTTCGTCGTCCCGGTATTCGGCGTCCACGCGCCCCGGGCCGACGACTTCCAGGACTACCTGTTTGCGGCGCACCAGCTCGCCAGCGGCGGCGATCCCTATGCCAACTTCATCCACAACCATGTGCCCTGGGACTGGTCGCTGAGCAGCGGCTATCTCTATCCGCCGGCGTTCGCGGTGTTCCTGATCCCACTGACCTGGGTGTCGAACGACGTGGCGGTGCGCATCTGGCTGGTGCTGATCCAGGCCGCGGTCGCTGCCAGCCTGCTGATCGTCTACGCCGTAATCGGCCGGCCCAGGCGTTCGGAGCTCCTCTGCCTGGCGGCGGTGATGACGACCTTCTTTCCCCTGGCGAGCAGCGTCCTGACGGGAACCATGAACTCGCTGTTGCTGCTGCTCCTCACCGGCGCCTGGGCCGGCTGGCAGCGGCGAAATGATGTCCTCAGTGGAGTGCTCGTTGGCAGCGCAGCAGTCTTCAAGCTCTTTCCGCTTGCCCTCCTCCCCTATCTGGCCTGGCGGCGACACTGGAAGCTACTCGGCGCGGTTGGCCTCACTGGCCTTGCCGGCCTCGCACTCGGCCTGGCGGTGACCAGCTTCGACCACAACCTGTATTACTTCCGCGATATGCTGCCGCACCTCGCGGCCGGGACCGGCTATCGCGAAAACGTGTCACTCGCCGGCTTCACCGCTCGCATCTGTCAGCCATCGACGGCCGATGCCGGTGGCAGTGCCGGCTGGTGCGGACGGGCGCTGGATTGGCCGCTGGTGCTGCTCCTGCTGTTCATCGTCATCCGCGCAACGTCTCGAGCCACGCGGTCGAGGCTGGAGTTCGCGCTCGCGGTCAGCACCCTGCCGCTGATCAGCAGCGTGACCTGGAGCTTCCACCTGGTTGTCCTCATCCTGCCAATGACCCTGTTGATCCGGCAGGCCTTCAATGGGGCGATATCGCGGCTTGCCGGCCGTTTCCTGCTGGCGGCGTGGCTCTGCTTCTCCGTTGGGCCGGCGTTGCATTACCTGCTGATCTATCATCCGCTGCCGCATCTTCCGGGCATCCTCGAGCTGGTGCCCATGGGGCTGACACGCCTCTTCGGCGAGGCCTATTTCATCGGGACGGTGATCATCGTCGGCAGCGTCTGGGTGGCCCT
>Ga0137395_10001264_pt1 | contig 11652 bp, 6 predicted proteins | sample czobulk216metaG_FD_108283 | JGI IMG/M metagenome (GOLD analysis project Ga0137395, IMG submission 108283) | Vadose zone soil microbial communities from Angelo Coast Range Reserve, California, USA - czobulk2.16 metaG | ecosystem: Environmental > Terrestrial > Soil > Vadose zone | place: USA...
GCGGCGTTCCAGCAGGTCGATGACCAGCATCACGAGACCGGCCACCGTCAAAGCAGACAGCAGCAGGTTGGTCGGCGAATCGACGGGCTGTTTGCCCGCGACTGCCGCGACCGCCGACAGCAGGATGAGCCGCGCCGCGAGCAGGACGCTGGCGATGAGCCCGGTCGCCAGCAGGAACCGCCGGTTCGTTCGCGCCTGCCGGCGCAGATCCAGGGCAGGGCCTGCGCAGATGAGGAGCGCGGCGACGAGCGCGATGAGGCTGGCCGCGGTTGACTTACTCCGCCAGTCGGCGCGCGCCGCGGCGAGATCGGCGCGAGCGACCTCGACATCGACGAGTACGCCGCCGCCGGGCGCGCGGATGCTGAACGTGTAGTTGCCCGTGACGGGAGGCTGGGCCGCGGCGGCGCCACGCGCCGTCACGGGCGTGCGGACGGTGGCTGGCGCGAGCGACGTCGAGAGCCGGGCGGTATCTGCAAGACCCGCCGTCTGCTCAAGATCGGCGACAGACTGCTCGACGACAATCGTGGCGTCGCGCGCAAGGTCGTGGTGGGCAGTGTCTTCGACCGGCTCGACGTGAACCAGACGCGGACCGAGCGCGCCCGGCACCATCACGAGCGTCTCCGGGCCGCTGACGAGTTGCTTGGCGAGATCGGACACGCGACCGGCCCACGCGACGGGCCGGTTCTCGGCGTCGTAGACGGTGATGCCCGCCGGCCCGGCCTGCTCCTGTGCCAGCGCGTCGGACACGACGTCGAAGAGCCGTCTGGCTTCCGCCGGATCGCGCGAGGCGGCGCGAATTACGCTCGCACCGGCGCGCACGCGGGCCGCCAGTTCGGTCAGCGCGCGGGCATTCGTGTCGAATTGGCGCCGCAACTCGGTCTCCACACGCGCCAGCGCCTCGTCGTCGGTCGATCCGAATCGAGCGCGCTCGATGGCGCCGCCCGATGCGGCGACGGCGAGAGCGACAAGGAGTCCGCCGGCGACGAGACGCCAGGCAAGCGGCCGCATGGGAAATGCTTCCAGCATACAATCAAGAGCTATCGGCTGAATCGTCAGCCTTCAGCCTCAGCCCTGTGTCGTTGAAGCTTCTCCTCAAGCGCGGCGCACTGCTCGCCGCGGCAAACTGGCCGGCGGTCGCGATTCAATTCGTGGCGGAGACGACGTTTCAGGTCCTTCTGGCCGTGCCGCTCGTCGGCGCGGCGATTCTCGTCGCCGTGCTCGTCGGCGCCGATCTCGGCGATCTGCTGCAAGGCGGCGCGCGCGATATCGCCCTCAGAATCGCAGGAGCCCTGGCCTCGGAGCCAACCGCTCTCGTCTCGTTCGGCGTCGCGTTCGGCATCGCATTGACCGCCGGATCGGTGCTGATGTTTCTCGTCAAAGGCGGGACGCTCGACGTTCTGCTCGCCGCGCACGAATCGGCCGGAGACATCGAGCGGCAGCCCATCACGATCGAGACGATTGCGCCGGCCGTCTGCTTCACGCTGCCGCGCTTCATCCGCGGATGCACACGGCTGTTTCGATCGTATGCCGTGCTCGGTCTTGCGCTGACGGTCGCGCATGCTGTGTCCGGCGTCGCGTACCTGGCCTTCCTGATCTACGGTTATCGCGCCGTTGCCGGGCTGCTCGACGTCCTCGGCTGGACGGTGATCGCGGCCGTGGCCGCCACGGCCGTCATCGTGTGGATCACGCTCGTGAACTGCGTGTACCTGCTCATGCAGATCGCGATGGCCGCGGACAACCTCGGCTTTGCCGACGCGTGCCGGGCGGTCGGCCGCTTCATTCGCGCGGAGTTCAGAGCGCTCACGCGAATGTTCCTGATCATCCTTGGGCTGGTGGTGGGTGCGACGCTCGTGTCGGCGCTCGCATGGTCCGGCGTGGGCCTGATTGCGTTCGTGCCGCTGGTGGGTCTGGCGGTGATCCCGCTTCAGATTGCCGCGCTGATCGTTCGCGGCCTGGCGTTCGAGTACATCGGGCTGGCCGCGGCAGGCGCGTATCTGACGCTGTACCGCCGCGAGCCGCGCACGGTCGCCCGGCCGCGCGCCGTCATGGTCCAGTCGCTGGGCTCATCGGGGACAGGTTCGGCAGCGGGCTGATTTCTCCAAGGTCGACGGGCTCGTCGGCCGGCGCCTCCAGCACCACGGCGTTCGGCAGCGGACCAACCGGCTCGATCGCCGGTTCGACCGTGCGCGTTGACGCGGTCACCATTGCGCGGCCGGTGATGTCACTTGTCACCGCCAGCAGAATTGGAAACGGCAACGACGGATCGCTGACGAGCCGCACAGGCGCCGACAACTCGCTGTTTGTTGGCGCCTCGCCCAATGGTTTGCCGTCCTTCGCGCGATACGCCTTGAGGCCCGCCGCGGATCCCGCAACGACAATCGTCTGCGACCATTTCACTGGACCCGTCGTCGGACGGAGTGGCAACGAGCTCTTCCACCTCTGCACGCCGCTCGAACGGTTGAGACCGCGAAGCACGTTGTCGAGCGAAACGAAGTAGACGGTTTGATCGTCGATCGCCGGCAGCCCGATGACGTTCGCGCCCGTCAGCCACCGCCATTCGACTTCGCCGCTCGTCGCGTTCAGACAGTAAAAGTACCGATCTTCGGAGCCAAGATACAGGCGCTTGTCCGTCGCCAGGATGTCGTTACCCGCTCCGCCGAGCTTGCGGGTCCACAGCGTCGATCCCGTCTCGCGGTTGAGGGCGACGACGGACGAGTCGGCGGTTGAAACGAAGAGGCGACCCTGCACGGCGGCGGGCCTCGCGTGAGCTGAGGCGCTCAGGTGCTGCCGCCAGACAACAGCCCCGTCGAGCAGGCGGCGGCTGACGATCTCGGCGCTGGTCGTCGCTGTGATCAGCCAGTCGCCGGAGATCACCGGCGGAACCGCGAGCGCTTCGTCGAATGGCACGCGCCAGACGACGTTTCCATCCCCGGCCCGCAGAGCGGCCATCGATCCCGATTCGACGACGAACACGGTGTCGCCGCTGGTCACCGGCTCGACGGTCGTGTTGATCGGCGCGATCCAGAGGAGGCGGCCGCGAATGAGATCGTACGCAGCGAACTGATCGCCTTCGAGAGGAAAGAATCCCTGCGTCTCGTCGAACGCCGGCGCTGCCGTCAGCGTGTTGTTGAGCGCCAGCGTCCACAACGCGGCAACCGGGAAGAGTTGCAGCGGAGATTTGTCGTCGGCCGAGCGTGTCTGCTTGACGGGTCGCGGTGAAGCCGTGGCGGTTTGCGCGCCGGCGTCGATGCAGCACGCGGCGACAAGGGCAACTGCACTACAACATATTGTGGTTCGCCGAAAGGCCACCCCGCTATAATAGCGGCTTATTCATCTCATTCGTTCCATACGTTCCTGACTGGGGCGGTCCGTTCGGTGAGCCATCAAACCATCATCGTTCTCGATTTCGGGTCTCAGTACACACAACTCATCGCCCGACGCCTTCGTGAGCTGTCGGTGTATTCCGAAATCTGGCCGCCGGACGTCGCGGCTGAGAAGATTCGCGCGCGTAATCCTGTGGGCATCATCCTCTCGGGTGGACCCAAGAGCGTCTCCGATGCCGGCGCTCCGCTCTGCGACACCGCGGTTTTCGAGATCGGCACGCCGGTGCTCGGCATCTGCTACGGGATGCAGTTGATGGCGCACACGCTCGGCGGCGCCGTCGCACCGGCGCCGCAGCGCGAATATGGTCACGCCACGGTGTCCGTGACGTGCGAAGCGCCGCTCTTCTCCGGCGTGCCGGCGGACTTTCGCGTGTGGGCGAGTCACGGCGATTTCGTGGCGGCGCCACCAGGTGGATTCGCCGTGATGGCGACGAGTGCCAATGCGCCGGTCGCGGCGATGGCGAATTCTGATCGCTCGCTCTATGCGCTGCTGTTTCATCCGGAGGTCGCCCACACGGAGCACGGGCTGAAAATCCTCCGGAACTTCGCGTACGGCGTGTGCGGGTGCACCGGCGACTGGACGATGGCATCGTTTGTGGAAGAGGCGACGGAGAAGATTCGGAAGCAGGTGGGCGAGGGAAGGGTCGTCTGCGCGTTGAGCGGCGGCGTGGACTCGACGGTGGCGGCGCTGATCATCCACCGCGCGATCGGGAAGCGGCTGACCTGCATTTTCGTCGACAACGGCGTCCTGCGCCTGAACGAAGCCGCGCAGATTCGCAAACGGTTCGAACGCCTTCAATTGCCGGTGGTCTTCGTCGACGCATCAGCGCCTTTCCTGGATCGCCTCGCCGGCGTCGTCGATCCTGAAAAGAAGCGGAAGATCATCGGCGCGGCGTTCATCGACATCTTCGAAGAGGAAGCGGCCAAACTCGGACAGGTCGATTTCCTGGCTCAGGGCACGCTGTATCCGGACGTGATTGAGTCCGTTTCGATCGTCGGACAGTCGGCGCTGATCAAGAGCCACCACAACGTCGGCGGCCTGCCCGAGCGGATGCGGATGAAACTGGTGGAGCCACTGCGGGAGCTGTTCAAGGACGAGGTCCGGGAAGTCGGACGCAAGCTGGCGCTCGAAGACGAGTTTGTCGTCCGCCAGCCGTTTCCCGGCCCGGGGCTCGCCGTCAGGATTCTCGGCGAGGTCACCGCGGATCGGCTCAACCTGCTGCGCAGGGCCGATGCTATCGTCGCGGAGGAAGTGAAGCGCGAAGGCTGGTATACACGTCTCTGGCAGAGTTTTGCCGTGCTGTTGCCGATCCAGAGCGTGGGGGTCATGGGCGACGAGCGGACCTACGAATATACCGCGGCGATTCGTGCCGTCGAAAGCCGCGATGGGATGACCGCCGACTGGGCGCGGCTTCCGCATGAACTGCTCGCGCACATCTCGTCGCGCATCGTCAACGAGGTTCGCGGGATCAACCGCGTGGTATACGACATTTCCTCCAAGCCACCCTCAACGATCGAATGGGAGTAGGACTGGTGACTGGAGACCGGGGACTGGTGACTACGCGTGCCTGAGTTCGTCCACCTCCACCTGCACACCGAGTATTCGCTGCTCGACGGCGCGTGCCGCATCGACGAGCTGCTCGATCACGCGTCGGCCTTGAAGATGCCGGCTATCGGGGTCACCGAACACGGGAACATGTTCTCGTCGGTGACCTTCCACGACCACGCGCGGCAGCGGGGCATCAAGCCGATTCTGGGGTGCGAAGTGTATGTGGCCCCGGGCAGCCGGTTGACGAAGAGCGGGAACCCCGGCGAGACCGCGAATCATCTGATCCTGCTGGCTGAGACGAACGAAGGCTACGGCAACCTGATCAAGCTCGTCTCCGCCGGCTACACCGAAGGCTTCTATTACAAGCCGCGCATCGACAAGGAACTGCTCGCGCAGCACTCGAAGGGTCTGATCGGGATGAGCAGCTGCCTGAAGGGCGAGGTCGCCGAAGGCCTGTCGCATCAGCAGGAGCGGAAGGCCATTGACGCGGCGGCGGCGTACCGCGACATCCTCGGGCCCGGGAACTTCTTCCTCGAGATGCAGTGGCATGGCATCGAGGATCAGCGCGTCGTCAACTCCGGATTGCCTGGACTTGCGCGTGACCTCAAGTTGCCGCTCGTCTGCACGAACGACGTTCACTACCTGCGTGAGACCGACGCCCATCCGCACGACGTCCTGTTGTGCATCGGCACCGGGAAGGCGTTCAGCGATCCGAAGCGGCTGCGATACGAGAGCCGCAACTTCTTCCTGAAGACGCCCGAGCAGATGGCCGAGGTCTTCAAGGACCATCCGGACGCGCTCTCGAACACGATGCGAATCGCTGAGCGCTGCAACGTCACCCTCGCGAGCGGGACGAATCATCTGCCGACATTCGCCGTGCCGGACGGCTTCACGACCGACTCTTACTTCGAGCACGTTGTCCGCGAGGGGTTCAAAGAGCGGCTGCCGCGCCTGCGCGAGCTCGCGGCGGCTGGCCGATTGAAGCGCACCATCGACGAGTACGAGCGCCGTCTCGACTACGAGCTCGACATCATCCGGAAGACCGGGTTCCAGGGCTACCTGCTGATCGTGTGGGACTTCATCCGGTACGCGCGGGAAGCCGGCATCCCGGTCGGTCCGGGCCGCGGCTCGGCAGCGGCGTCGGTGGCGGCGTGGTGCATGCGGATCGCCGACGTCGATCCGATCGACTTCGATCTGCTGTTCGAGCGGTTCCTGAACCCTGAGCGCATTTCCATGCCCGACATCGACGTCGACTTCTGCGAGCGCCGCCGCGGCGAAGTCATCGAGTACGTCACGCGGAAGTACGGCCGTGAGAACGTCGCACAGATCATCACGTTCGGCACGATGAAGGCCAAGGCCGTCGTGCGTGACGTCGGCCGCGTGCTCGAGATGCCGTTCGCCGACGTGGACAAGGTGGCCAAGCAGATTCCCGCCGCCCTCGACATGACGCTGGAAAAAGCGCTCGAGGAGAATCCGACCCTCCGGGAGATGGAGAAGAACGACCCGAAGGTGAAGGAGCTGCTCAACGTCGCGAAGCGTCTGGAAGGCATGACGCGGCACGCGTCCGTGCACGCCGCCGGCGTCGTGATCACCCCCAGGGCCATCACGGAGTACGCACCTCTATATAAGGGCGCCCGCGACGAAATCGTCACGCAGTGGACGATGAAAGACGTCGAGCGGATGGGCCTCCTCAAGATCGACTTCCTTGGGCTGAGCACGCTCACGCTGATCGACGACGCGCTCAAGGAGATCAAGCAGACCGAGCAGATCACGCTCGACGTCGACAACCTGCCGCTCGACGACCCGAAAACCTTCAAGGTGTTCGCCGACGGCGCGACCTACGGTGTCTTTCAGTTCGAGAGCTCCGGCATGCGCGACCTGCTGCGCCGGGCAAAGCCGTCTCGTTTCGACGATCTCATTGCGCTCAACGCACTCTACCGCCCCGGCCCACTCAAGAGCGGCATGGTGGACGACTGGGTGGAGCGCAAGCAGGGGAAACGCGAAGTGGTGTACGAGCTCCCGCAGCTCGAGTCGATCCTGGCAGACAGTTACGGCGTCATTGCGTACCAGGAGCACGTTCTGCGTATTGCGCAGGCGGTGGCCGGGTTCACGCTTGGACATGCGGACGTTCTTCGCAAGGCCATGGGCAAGAAGGATCCCAAGGTCATGGCCAAGCAGCGCGAGGCGTTCCTGGAAGGGGCGAAAGCGAACGGCGTGAGCGAGAAGAAGGCCGTGAAGCTGTTCGAGCAGATCGAGCACTTCGCCGGCTATGGGTTCAACAAGGCACACGCCACCGCGTACGCCCTGCTCGCCTATCGGACGGCGTATCTGAAGGCGCATTATCCGCTGCACTTCGCGGCGGCCCTGTTCACGATCGAAGCGCAGAACACCGAGAAGCTGGCGATGTACCTCGGGGAAGCGCGGGAGCGGGGCATCCCGGTGCTCCCGCCGGACATCAACCAGAGCCAGCTTCGTTTCACTGTCGAAGGCAACGGCGTCCGTTTCGGGCTGACGGCGATCAAGAACGTCGGCGAAGGCGCGATCGAGTCGCTGCTCAAGGTCCGAGCGAAGCAGGGACGCATCACGTCGCTGCACGCGCTCTGCGAAGAGCTGGATCTGCGCCTGTTCAACAAGCGCGTGTTCGAAAGCCTTGCGAAGGCGGGCGCGCTCGACTCACTGACAGCCGGTGTCGCGGGGCACGCTCGCGAGACGAGGCCCCGAATTGTTGCGGCTGTGGATCCCGCCTGCGAGTACGGCGCGCGCCAGCAGCGCGATCGCGAACAAGGCCAGGGCGGACTGTTCGGCGAGGCCGTGCCGGGCGATGGCGGCTCGAGCGGTGACACCACTGCGACGCTGCCCGCCGCTCCCGCCTGGACCGAGATGGAGCAGCTCGCGTTCGAGAAAGAAACGCTCGGGCTGTACTGGAGCGGTCACCCGGTCGATCGCTACCGCAACGAGCTGAAGGAGTTTGGCGCGAAAGCCATCGCGGAGCTGTCGGAGACTCCGGCCAGCGCGGAGCCTGCCGAGACGTGGGGGCCTGGCGGACGAAAGCCGATTCAGGCTGACACCTCTGTCGGCGGTATCATCGCGGCTTGCCGTCAGCTGAAGACGAAAAAGGGCGACCGGATGGCCGTCTTCACGCTCGAAGACTCGCAGTCGAACGTCGAAGTGATCGCCTTCCCCGAAACCTATCAGAAAGCCGGGGCGCTCATCGAGACCGGCACGCTGGTCCTTGTCCGCGGCAGGCTGGAACGCGACGACGAGACCGCCAGGGTGCTGGCGTCGGAGATCGTGCCTCTCGACAGCGTGCGGGAACGCGTCGCGCGCGAGGTGGCGATTCGTGTCAAGATGCCGGCCGCCCGGGAGCTCTTCGAGGCGCTCGGAGTCGTGTTTTCCCGGCATCGCGGCGATCGGCGCGTGTCGTTCGAGATGGAAGTGCCCCAGGGGACGGCGTCCGGCAAGCCCCTGAGGGTGCGCGCCGACGTGTCGACGCAGATTCGTGTGCATCCGTCAGCCACCCTCATCGCGGAAGTGGAACAGATTGTTGGCCACGGATCAGTGTCGCTTCGGTGAGGTTCCTTGCCTGAGCTCCTGGACTTCGAAGAGCCGATTGCCGCGCTGGTGAAGGAGCTCGATCTGCTCACCGCGCAACCGCGGACAGATTCAAACGCGCGATCGATCGAGGCGTTGAACAAGCGGCTCAGCCAGATGCGCGCGGACATCTATCGATCGCTGACCCCCTGGCAGCGTGTCCAGGTGGCCCGGCACTCGAGCCGGCCAGGTCTCGAAACGTTTCTCGCGCGGCTGTTCACCGGCTTCGTCGAACTCCACGGCGATCGTCGGTTCGCCGACGATCCCGCGATCATGACGGGGTTTGCCGATTACAAAGGGCAGCCGGTCCTCGTCGTCGGCCACGTCAAGGGCGGCGACACCAAGGAGAAGATCTTCCGCAACTTCGGTTACGCGCGGCCGGAAGGCTACCGGAAGGCGCTCCGCGCGATGCGGCTGGCGGAGAAGTTCCGGCGGCCGATTGTGGTCTTCGTCGATACGCCGGCCGCTTATCCCGGAATCGAGTCGGAAGAGCGGGGAGTCGCCGAGGCGATCGCCGTCAACCTTCGCGACATGATGCTGCTCGACACACCGGTCGTCGTCATCGTCAGCGGAGAAGGCGGCAGCGGCGGTGCATTGGGCATCGCCGTCGGCGACGCAGTGCTGATGCAGGAGCACGCCATCTACAGCGTGATTCCGCCGGAAGGCTGCGCCGCGATCCTCTGGCGCGATGCGAGCAAGAAGGTGGAGGCCGCCGAAGCGCTGAGGCTCACGGCGCCGGATCTGCTGAAGGCGGGCATCATCGATCGCATCATTCCGGAGCCTGTCGGGGGCGCCCACGCGGATCCCGACGCGACCATGGCGCTCGTGGACGGCGTGCTCGAGGAAGTGCTGCGCGACGTCAGCGCGCTCGACTCGGAAGTCCGCCTCGCCCGGCGGTACGACAAGTTCCGGAATATGGGGCGCGTGGGCATTGACTTTGTGGACGAGGGCTAGACAGTTTCAGACCGTGTCATGGCGCATTCAGAGTGTTCCTCAGCGTCCTCTGCGTCCTCAGCGGTGGAGAGTCGTGTGACGCATCCGCGCATGCAGCCTCCGGTCCTCTGATGGCATCCATCTCCCCTCGCTGGGAGTCCAAGTCCTGCGATGATGAGGCGGCGGCGCGCCTGGCGGCGGCCATCAACGTCCCGCCGATCGTCGCGCGGCTGTTGTGTCAGCGCGGCCTCTCCGATCCGGAACTCGCGACACGTTTCCTGAACCCGGCGCTCGATCAGCTGCACGATCCGGGACGGCTGGCCGACATGCCGGTAGCCGTCGAGCGCATTCTCGGGGCCGTGGCCCGCAATGAACGCATCGCTGTTCACGGTGATTACGACGTGGATGGCGTCACGTCGACCGTCATCCTACGGCGGGCGCTCGAGCTCCTCGGCGGCGACGTGGTGCATTTCATCCCCGAGCGCCTGCGCGACGGCTATGGCCTTCAGCCGGCGGCCATCGAGCGGCTGCACGCGGACGGCGTGTCACTCGTCATCTCGGTCGATTGCGGGATCCGCGGAGCCGATGCAGCGCAGCGCGCGCGCGAGCTGGGCGTGGACCTGATCATCACCGACCACCATGAGCCGGACGCGGTCCTGCCGGCTGCCCTGGCGGTGATCAATCCCAAACGGCGAGACTGCTCGTATCCGGACAAGAATCTCGCCGGCGTCGGCGTTGCGCTGAAGCTGGTCCAGGCGTTGTGCCGTCGCACCGGCCGGGAGCAGCTCCTGCCCGGGTTCGTCAAAGTCGCGGCGATTGGCACGCTGGCCGATGTCGTGCCGCTTGTCGGCGAGAATCGAGTGATCGCGAAGATCGGCCTCGATCTGCTGACGCGCGGACCGCATAAGGTCGGCCTGCGGTCGCTCATCGACGTCTGTGGTCTGAGCGGCAAGACGATCGACAGCTTTCACATCGCGTTCATGCTCGCGCCGCGTGTGAATGCCGCAGGGCGCATGAGCACGCCGGACATCGCCACCCGGCTGCTGCTGGCCAGCGACGAGGCGATGGGAGAAGAGGCGAAGGCGCTCGCGATGCAGCTCGACGCCGAGAACGTGCGTCGACAGGAGGAAGAAGCGCAGATTGTGGCGGCGGCCAGGAAAATCGTCCAGACGGATCCGGAGATCGGCGCGCGGTCGGTGCTGGTGGTGGCGGGCGAAGGCTGGCATCGCGGCGTGATCGGTATCGTGGCCTCCAAGCTCGTCGACGCCTTTCATCGTCCCGCGATCGTCCTATCGATCGAGGGGGATATCGCGCATGGTTCCTGCCGGAGCATTTCTGCGTTTGACATGCTCGGGGCGCTCGAGCGGTCGTCGCATCTGCTCACGCGGTTTGGCGGCCACCGGCAGGCCGCTGGTCTCACGCTCGAGGCCGGGCGCATCAGGGAGCTTCGCCTCGCGGTGAACGACGTTGCGGACGAGACACTGGGCCCCGAAGATCTGATGCCGCGGCTGCGCATCGACGGCGACCTGTCGTTTCGGGGCATCAGCGGGGACGTCGCCGCCGGCGTTGCGGCGCTGGCGCCGTTTGGCGCCGGCAACCCGCGTCCGGTGTTTGCGGCCCGCGGCGTCGAGATCGTCGACGGCCCCCGGAAGCTCAAGGAACGTCATCTCAAGATGGCCCTGAAGCAGGACGGGCGGATCTTCCGCGCCGTCGCCTGGCGCGCGGCCGAGCGTCACGACTACCTCACTGAGCACCGCGCGGCGCTCGACGTGGCGTTCTCACTCGAGCAGAATGAATTTGGCGGCGAGACATTCGTCGAGCTCTCGCTTTCGGACGCCAAAACACACGATAGTTAACGTACGAAGCCGCAACCGTATGCGCTGGCAGCACTGGGCAAAGGGCGTTCTCGCGCTGGGCGCGCTGGCGGTCGCCGTCGCGGTCGGCCTGACGATTAAACGGCGCGAGACACCCCCGCCCAGTCCCCCCGTCGTCCGTACCGATCCGAAGGCCGTCGTCGAGAGCACGGGCGGCCGGGCGGTGCGATTCAATCGCGCGCACGAAGACATTCGCGTTGAGTACGAGCGGCAGCTCACGTATCAGGACGGGTCCACGAAGCTCATCGGCGTGAAGATCGCCGCAGACGATCGCGGCGACGGAAGGCGGTTCGTCGTGACCGGCGATGAAGGCCAGCTCGCC
>Ga0137395_10001265_pt1 | contig 11652 bp, 8 predicted proteins | sample czobulk216metaG_FD_108283 | JGI IMG/M metagenome (GOLD analysis project Ga0137395, IMG submission 108283) | Vadose zone soil microbial communities from Angelo Coast Range Reserve, California, USA - czobulk2.16 metaG | ecosystem: Environmental > Terrestrial > Soil > Vadose zone | place: USA...
CGACCACCACGATCGCGCGGCCGGTGCGCCACGCGATACCGGCCACGGCCATGGCGAATCGCTTCGGCTCCCACTGCTTCGCCGGCCCGTAGCTGGCCCCCGGCGCGAGCAGGAGGTAGGGAGCGCCCTTGAGCCCCGCGCGCTCGAGGGCGACCCGCGCGCTGTCGGACTCCTCGGGCATCGGCTGAAGCGTCGGGACCTCCGAGCGCGGGGCGATCCCCGCGGCGGCCGCGAGCCCGCGGTACTCGGCCGCGCGCGCGGTCGATCGTGGCGGTCCCGCCCGGCGCACGCGCCGGGTCAGGAGGGGCCCACGCCACTCCGCGGCATACCCGATCCGCTCCGGCACGCCGGCGAGCCACGCGAGAACGGCCGAGGAGAGCGACTCCGTTAGCAGGAGGGCCTTTCGCGGGCGGAGCGCGCGGATCGTGGGGAGCGGCGCCCATCGGGCCGCCCGGCTCGTCGCGACGTAACGGACGCTCGGAAATCGCGGCTCGAGGATATCCCGAAACGACTCCGGGCCCAGGAAGATCGCCGGCCCTTCGGCGGCGGACTCTAGGATGGGGAGCGAAAGGACGAGATCTCCGAGCCAGTTCGGGATGCGTACGAGCAGGGGCGCGTCTTCCGGGCGTGTCATGGCTTCGCCACGCAGCGGGTCAGCGGATGATTTCGAGGCCTCGCCCCACCTCTTCGAGGATGGAGAGGGCGCGGTCCAGCTCCTCTTCGGTGTGCGTCGCGGTCACGATCGTGCGGAGCCGCGCCTTCCCCTTCGCAACGGTCGGGAAGCCGATCCCCTGCGCGAAGAGGCCGCGGTCGAAGAGGCGGTCGGAGAACTTCATCGCGAGATCGGCCTCGCCCACGAAGATGGGCGTGATCGGGGTCTCGCTGATTCCGGTGTTGAACCCGAGGCGCTTCAATCCGTCCTTGAAGCGCTTCGTGTTCGACCACAGCCGCTCGATGCGCTCGGGCTCGGCCTCCAGGATGTCGAAGGCCGCGATGCAGGCCGCCGCGACGGCCGGAGGATGAGAGGTGCTGAAGAGGAAGGGCCTCGCTCGGTGATACAGGTACTCGATGAGGGATCGCGTGCCGGCCACGTAGCCGCCCAGGACGCCGAGCGCCTTCGAGAGAGTCCCGACCTGGATGTCGACCTGTCCGTGCAGGCCGAAATGATCGACGGTGCCGCGCCCCGCCTTGCCCAGAACGCCGCTCGCGTGGGCGTCATCCACCATCATGATGGCCCCGTGCGCCCTCGCCAGCGCCGTGATCTCCGGCATCGGCGCGATGTCGCCGTCCATGCTGAAGACCCCGTCGGTGATGACGAGGCGGCGCTTCACCGAGGCGGTCTCCTCGAGGAGGCGTCCGAGCGCCGCGGGATCCCGGTGCGGGAAGACCCGGATCGTCGCCCGGCTCAACCGCGCGCCGTCGATGATGCTCGCGTGGTTCAGCTCGTCCGAGAGGATCATGTCGTCTTTCCCGAGGATCGCGGCCACGGTCCCGGCGTTCGCGGCGAACCCGCTCTGGAAGACGACGGAGGCCTCGGTCTTCTTGAAGGCCGCGATCCTCCGCTCCAGCTCCATGTGGATCTCCATCGTCCCCGCGATGGTCCGAACCGAGCCGGAGCCGACCCCGAGTTCCTTAAGCGCGCGGAGCGCGGCCTCACGGAGCTTCGGGTGGGTCGTCAATCCCAGGTAGTTGTTCGACGAAAGGTTGATCACGTCCTTCGAGTCGAAGCGCGCGGTCGCGCGCTGCTCCCCCGCCAGGACGCGGAGCTTTCGGTAGAGGCCGTCGGCGCGGATCTGGGCAAGGGCCTCGTCGAGGAACTGGAGCGGATTGTTCGTCGCGGTGGCGCGGCTCATCGGCGGTCCCGCACCAGCACGATCTTTCCCGCCATGCCCGAGCGTTGGAGCTCCACCGCCTGGTTGAAATCGTCCCAGCCGAGCACGTGCGTGATCACCGGGCGGATGTCGAGCTTCCCGGAGAGGAGGAGCGCCTCCATCCGGTACCACGTATCGTAGATCCAGCGGCCGTTGATTCCCTGCACGGTGGCCCCGCGGAAGATGATCTCCTTGGCCACGTCGATCTCGAGCGGCTTCGAGGGGATGCCGAGGAGCGAGACGCGCCCTCCGTTGGCGAGCACCTCGAAGCCGTCCCGCAGCGCCCCCGCGCTGCCCGACATCTCGAGCATTCCGTCGACGCCGTCGCCACCCGTCGCGTCGAGGATCGAGCGCACGACCGCGTCCCGCTCGACGTGGAGGAGCCGGTCCGCGCCCATTTTCTCCGCGAGCTCCAGGCGGATCGGGTTCTTGTCGATCGCCGCAACCCACGCGGCTCCCGCCGACTTCAGGACTCCCACCGCGAAGCAGCCGATCGGGCCGCAGCCGAAGACCGCGAAGCGGAGGCCCGCGACGGGGCCCGCCAGCGCCGTGTGGACCGCGTTGCCGAGCGGATCGTGGACCGCGGCGATCTCCTCGGGAATCTTGGGATCCAGCTTCCAGACGTTCTGCTCGGGAATCACGACGAAGTCCGCGAAGGCGCCCTGCCGGTCCACGCCCAGGATCTGGACGTTCTTGCAGAGATGGAGCAGCCCGCGCCGGCAGGCGTAGCAGAGGCCGCAGTAAATGTGCGTCTCGCCGGTGACCCGATCCCCGGGCCGCACGAGCGCCACCTCGGAGCCGACCGATTCGACGATCCCCGTGAATTCGTGGCCCGGAATGAGCGGGGGCTTGATCCGCGACTCCGCCCAGCGATCCCACTCCACGATGTGGAGGTCGGTCCCGCAGATCGCGAAGGCCGTGACGCGGATTCTGACGTCCTTGGGCCCGACGCTCGGGATCGGCGCGGTGATGCGCGTGAGGCCCGGCCCTGGGGCCGATTTCTCCATCGCCCACATCGTGCCCTGGGTCACCGTAGGCTCCTTCTGCGTCCGTACCGCCAAACGTGTCCCCCTCTCGCCGACCGCCGATCGGGACCGATGCCGGCCCGCGCGGCGCGCCCGTGCCATCAACCGCGCTCGCCCAAGGCGATTATGGGTGCGAAGGGGCCGGAATCAAGGCAATTCCCGCGGCTCTCGTCGCGACCCGCGCCCGCGCCTGACCGCCACGCTGCCTAGTAGCCCCGAGCCCGATCGACCACATTCCGGAGCCCGACCCCGCCGCGATATCGTCGCCAATTCTCCGCGAATTCCTCCGCGAGCGGCCGGAGCGTGCCGATCCCGGCCACGTGCGGCGTGATCCAGATTCCCTTGGCCGACCGAAGGGGATGCGTGGCCGGCAGAGGCTCCTCACGGAAGACGTCGAGAAGCGCCCGCGCGGGCCGTCCCTTCGAGATTCCCTCCAGAAGCGCCGCCTCGTCGACGGTGGCCCCCCGCGAGGCATTCACGAAGGTCGCGCCCTCTCGCACGAGCGCGAAGCGCTCCCTGTTCCAGAACGATTCCGTCGCGGGGGTGTGCGGCAGAAGGTTGACGATGATTTCCGCGTCCGCCAGCCGTTCGGGAAGCGCGTCCGGTCCGTACACGCCCGTCGCGGTCTCCCCCGGAGAGACCGGGCCCCGCCGGATTCCCTCCACGCGCATGCCCAGGGCCCGTCCGACGGCGGCCAGGTGAGCCCCGATCGCGCCGTAGCCGACCACGAGGAGCCAGCTGCCGGCGAGGGTCCCGGGTGTCCATCGCTTCCATTCGCGGGCTTCCATCTGGCGTAGCGCTTCCGGAACGCCGAGCTCCCACGCGAGCAGATAGCCGAAAACGTACTCGGCGATCCGCTTCGAGAAGTCCCCCACTGTGCGGGTCAGGGTCACGCCCTCGCGCCATTCCGGACGACCCGACCAGGCCTCGATGCCCGCCCATCCGCTCTGAATCCAGCGAAGCGACGGAATGGCAACCGGCACGGCCGGCGGCTGCCCCGCGCAGAACCAAACGTCCGCGGTCGCATCCCCGGCGCCCTGTAGCCCCGTCCACGGGATCGACTCTCCGAGCGCTGCCTCGACTTCCCGCGCCAGAGTCTCGGGCTCCGCGTGGGTGATCAGGACCCGCGTCATCCGACCTTCTTGGAAGCGAGCAGCGGCCGGAGCGACGCCAGCACCAGCTCCGGCGGGAGGCGCTCCATGCACGCATGGTGCAAAAGGGGGCATCGCCGCTTTCCGTGCACGTCGCAGGGTCTGCAGCCGAGCGGGATCTCCACCACGGAGTCGCGGGGGCCCTGCGGCGCGAACCCGAACGCCGGGACCGTGCTCCCGAAGATCCCCAGAGTGGGCACGCCGAGGGCCGGCCCCAGATGCAGGAGAGCCGAATCGTTCGAGACGATCGCCGACGCGGCTGTCGCGAGGGCGGCCGCGTCGCGAAACTTAAGCGAGGCGATCTCGGCGTGGCGTCCCTCCGGAAGGAGCGTGCGAAGCTCCGCCTCGAGCGAGCGCTCCTTGGGGTCGATCGCGTAGCGGACGCCCAGACCGAGATCGGAGGCGATCGACGTCCCTAGCGCCACGAAGTGCCGCGCCGGCCACCGCTTCGTCTCCCACCGAGCCCCGACGCCGAGAAAGACGAAGCCGCGCCCCGTGTCCTCGCCGAGCCGCGCCGTCGCCCGCGAGCGCTCGGCCTCGGTCAGGGCGTCGCGAAGCCACGGCTTGAGCGGCGCGTCCGGCGCCAGCCCCGCGATGGAGCGGTAAGTCTCGAGAAGCGGCGGAACGGCCTTCACGCGGATCCAGCGCGCGTGAACCATGAGCCGGCGGCGGAGGCCGTGCTTTTGCGGCAGGGTCCGCTTCGCCTGATCGAAGGCGCTCACGATCCGCGACGATCGAAGATTCTGGTGAAGGTCCATCACCTCCGCGATCCCCTCACGGCGGAGCGCCGCGACGAGATCGCCCAGCCCGCCTACGAACCCGAAGGGGGCGGGCTCGGCGGGATCGCTCGTTCCGTCGCGCAGCACGTAGAAGCGGTCGATGTCGGGATGGCCGCGGAGCGCGCCGGCGTACCGTTCCTTGGTGACGAAGAGGACGTGGCGGCCGGGATCGGCGGCGCGAAGGAACGAGGGCACGTGCGCGGCGAGCAGAACGTCGCCCAACGACGAGAACCGGACGACAACCGCCGGTCCCTGCGGCACCGGTCAGCTGGCCCGGTTCTGCGCTGCGAGTTCGGCGTCGGCCAAGCGGAACTGGAGGCGGTGCAGCTTCTGGTAGAGCCCCGGGACCTGGACCAGCTCCGGATGGGTGCCGGTCTGGACGATCCGGCCCCCGTCGAGCACGAAGATGCGATCCGCCCGCTGGATCGTCGAGAGCCGGTGCGCGATGACGAACACCGTGCGCCCCGCGAAGAGCGCCTCCAGCGCCTCCTGCACCAGAAGCTCGGATTCCGAGTCGAGGCTGGACGTGGCCTCGTCGAGGAGGAGGAGCGGCGGGTTCTTGAAGATGGCGCGCGCGATCGCGATCCGCTGCCGCTCGCCGCCCGAGAGCAACATTCCGCGATCGCCGATCTTGGTCTGGTACCCCTCCGGCGTCTGGAGAATGAACCGCTCGGCGTTCGCCGACCGCGCGGCGAGACGGACCGACTCCTCGTCCGCGTCGGGAACGCCGTAGGCGATGTTGTTCCAGACCGTATCGTTGAACAGGATCGGATCCTGGGTCACCACGCCCATCAGCCGCCGGAGCGAGGCGACGTCGTACTCGCGCAGATCCAGGCCGGCGAGGAGAATCCGCCCTTGGGTCGGGTCGTAGAAGCGGGCCACCAAATCGACGAGGGTCGACTTTCCCGCCCCGCTCGGCCCAACCAGCGCCACCATCTCCCCGACCCGCGCGCGGAAGGAGACGTCGTGCAACACGTCGCCGCCGGATCCGTAGCGGAACGACACGCCCTCGAACTCGAACCCATCGCGGATCGACACCACGGTCCGCGCGTCGGGCCTGCTCGCCACGGTCGGCTGCGTGTCGAGGAGGCGGAAGATACGCACCGCGGCCGCGAGGCCCTCCTGGATCGTCGCGTTCACGTTGCTGAGCGACTTGAGCGGGGCCATCAATTGGAGCATCGCGAAGAGAAAGATGAAGAACTGCTGCGGCTCCAGAGCCCGTTGGAGGAGGATTTCGTGCCCTCCGTACCAGAGCACCAGGGTGGCGGCCACCACGCCGAGGAACTCCGTGAGGGGGCCGGCCATCGAGCCCAGGCGCTTCTGCCTCACGAAGGAGCGGAAGAAGTCCTGCGCCGCGCGGGCGAACTTGCGCTTCTCGAATTCCTCCATGGAGAACGCCTTCACGACCCGTATTCCGGTCAATGTCTCCTGGAGGATCGAGTTCAAGTCCGCCATCCGCTCCTGGGTGATGGTGCTCCGCCGGCGAAGCTTCTTCCCGAGCCAGACGATGAGGAAGATCGAGGGCGGGATCACGATCACCGAGAGGAGCGCCAGTCGCCAGGAGGTCCAGAAAATCCAGAAGAGACAGACCGCCAGGAGGAGTCCGCTCTTGATGAGGTTGCTGAATCCTGCCGCGAGCGCGCCGCGCACCAGCGAGATGTCGTTCGTGAGGCGCGAGAGGAGCGCCCCGGTTCGGCGCGAGTGAAAGAACGACAGGGAGAGCTGATGGAGGTGCGAATAGACCTCATTCCTCAGGTCGCGCACGACCGCCTGCTCGACCCAGACCGTCAGCACGCTCTGCAGATAATCGAACGCATTCTTGAGGAGGAAGACGATCAGGAGCGTGAGACAGATCCGGTTGAGCGAGCGGATGGGATCCCCGGTCATGAAGAAGCCCTCGAACCAGGTCCGCATGTTCCGCTTCCAGCCGGTGAACCGGGCCGCGGTCCCGCCCTCCGGAGCACCGGCGGACTCGGCCGACGCCGGCCCCGCTCCAATCTCGCGCTCCGTCGTCATCCCACCCACGCCGGGGATCGCCGCGAGAGGCGCGGCCGGCTCGGCGGCGCCGGGAGCCCGCGGTCCGACGGCGGCCTGATGGCGCGGCGTGAAGAGGATCTTCACGAAGGGCGAGATCATGCCGATCGTGATCCCGCTCGTGAGGGCGAAGCCGACCATGAGGGCCGCGGTGACGAGGAGCCTGCCGCGGTAGGGCCTCAGGTATTGGAGGAGACGGAGCGAGGCGCTGGGTTGCTTGGTGCGGGGACGGGCCAAGTCGCGCGGGCCCGCTATTCGGCGGCCCACGGCCGCTTCGGGGCGATTCGGTCGAGCCAATCGAAATTGCGGACGAAGGCTTCGTCGAAATCGTATCCGCGCGCGAAGTCACTCCTCTTGTCGGCGTCGGTCTTTCCGAGGAGCCCCTGCTCCACCAGCTGGAACACGATCTCCCCGAAATCCTCGGTGGTTCCGATCCCCCACTGCTCGAACACGGTCTTGGCCATCGGGCCGAATCGGGCCAAGGCCAGATCCCGGATCCCGTCCAAGAGCTCGCCGCCGGTGACGTGGCGAATCTCTTTGAGATGATCGACGGTGTGGTGGACCGCATCGAGCGTGAAGCGATAGGCGTTCGGCTTGTAGCGGCCGTGTTTTTGCGCGACGTCCAGAATCGCGGTCTCGAAGTCTATCGCCATCTCAGCGCACGTCCTGCCTGGTGAGCAACGTGTCTCGGCGGTAGCGGCGGTCGTCGACCTTAGGATGGTCTACGTTGTAGTGGAGCCCGCGGCTCTCCCGGCGCCGCCGGGCGCAGGCCACGATCAGATCCGCGACCAAGCCGACGTTTCTGAGCTCCACCAGATCGGCGTCGAGCCGATACCTCCAGTAGTCGCTCTCGGTCTGGTCCCGGAGCACCCGCACCATGGCCGCGGCCCGAGCCAGACGCTCGTCACTGCGTACGATACCCATATAGTCCCACATGACCCGGCGCAAGGCATCCCAATTGTGGTCGAAGATGACCTGCTCCTTCGCCTGCACCGCCCCGTCGAGGCGCCAGGACGGAAGGCGCGGCAGCCGATCCCCGGGCTCCTGGGCCACTTGACGGAGCACCGCCCTGCCGGCGCGCCGCGAGAAGACCATCGCCTCGAGAAGGGAGTTGGACGCGAGGCGGTTCGCCCCGTGGACGCCGGTCGAGGCCACCTCGCCGCACGCGTAGAGGCCCGGGATCGCCGCCCTCCCCTCCAGATCGGTGACGACGCCCCCGCACATGTAGTGGGCTGCGGGGACGACCGGGATCGGGTCGTGGAAGATGTCGTAGCCAAGCTCCTGTACGCGCTTCGTGATGTGGGGAAACCGGCGCATTAGGAGCCGCTTCCCGAGGCGCGCCATGTCCAGGAGGACGTACTTGTCGCCGCGACGCTTCATCTCGAAGTCGATCGCGCGCGCCACGGTATCGCGCGGCGCCAGCTCGCGCAGCCGGTGGTAGCGCTGCATGAACGGCTTTCCGTCGGTCGTGAGGAGCTTCGCCCCCTCCCCCCGCACCGCCTCGGAGATGAGAAACGACTTGGCTTCCGGATGGTAGAGACAGGTGGGGTGAAACTGCATGAATTCGAGGTTGGCGACGGACGCGCCCGCGCGGAACGCTGCCGCGAGCCCGTCGCCTGTCGCGATGTCTGGGTTCGTCGTGTAGAGGTAGACCTTGACGCATCCGCCGGTGGCGAGCACCGTGGCCTTCGCGGCAGCGGGAACGATCTCCCCCGTCGCCCGATCCAGCAGGTACCCGCCCCAGACCCGGTCCCTCGAGGGCAGCCTCCTCCGGCCTCCCAGATGTCGCGACTCGAGGATGAGATCGACGGCCACGTGGTTCTCGAGAATCGTGATCTTGGGGTGAGCCCGGGCTTTCTTGAGGAGCACCCGCTCGATCGCGTTCCCGGTCCGGTCCCTCGCGTGGACGATCCTCCGCCTCGAATGCCCGCCCTCCCGCCCCAGGGCGAACCGGCCGGGATCGCGCGGATCGCGCGAAAAACGGACGCCGAGCGAAACGAGGCGCATGATCTCCGTCGGACCGTCCTCGACCAGGACGTGCACCGCCTCGGGATCGCAGAGGCCGCGGCCGCATTCGAGCGTGTCGCGCTCGTGGATCGAGAACGCGTCGTCCTCCCCCAGCGCGGCCGCGACCCCTCCCTGCGCGTAGTTGGTGTTCGACTCGAGGGCATCGACCTTGGTCGCGACGAGAACGCGCGCGAATTGGGCGGCGTGGAGGGCAACGGAAAGTCCCGCGATCCCGCTCCCGATCACGAGCACGTCCGCCTCGAGCTGGCTCCGCTTCGATCGCTTCACCGACGGTCCGGTCCTTCCGCGTGGGAGATTCTCCTGGTCGGCGAGGTGGCTGCCGCCGCGGCGCGGAGCGGCGCCAGCACTCCCTCGACCGGGTCGAGAGGACGAAGCGAGGTCCGGAGGACGCGCACGGGGAGAGGCGAGCACAATCCTCCGGGCCAGCGGGGCTCGTCCTTCTCCGTGATCAAGGCGATGGCGGCGCCGGCCCCGGACGCCGACCGGAGGGCGGAGCGGACCGCGTCTGCGCTCCAGCGCGCGTGATCCGGGAAGACGGAATGCAAGGCCAGGTGGATGCCGGAAGCCCGCGCGAATCGCTCGAGGCGGGCGGGCGCTCCAACGCCCGAGAGAAGGCCGGCCGGCGGCGCCCCGGCGTCCCATGGCTTCGCCGTCCTCTCGCCGATCGCGGAGGTGCCGTCCAGATGGCGCCGGAACCGGAGGACCGGCACACCGGGAGCCCGCGCGGCGACCCAGCTCTTCGTCGCGGCCGGGAGATCCACTCCTGCCTCCTCCATCACAAAGGCGATCACCGAGGCCTCGCGAAGGGTCGACGCGGGGCGCCGGAGCGGCCCCGCGGGAAGGATCAGCCCATTCCCCTCAGGGCGGTCCGGGTCAAGGGTCACCCAAAGCTCGTCCCACCGCAAGCCGCCCTGCTCCCAACCGTCGTCGAGGATCGCGACCCGGGCGCCGTATCCGTACTGCGCGGCGCGGGCCCCCCGATACCGATCCCGATCGACCACGACCGTCGCCCCGCGCGGGAGGGCGGCGCGATGCGCGGCCGCTTCGTCTCCAACCCGATCCACCGCCTGCCCAAGCGGATAGCCGTCCAGATCGGGCACCACGTCGGTATCCCGGTCGCGCCGGATCGCGCCGTGGCCTCGCAGGAGTACCGCCGGACTCGCGCCGAGCTCCATCGCCTGAAGGGCGAGCCACCGGGCGAGGGAGGTCTTTCCGGTGCCCCCGACCGTGAGGTTCCCGACCGAGATCACGTAGAGGCCGGGAAGAGAACGGCGAGCGCCCGCGGCGCGGGAGCGCGCGCGGGCCGCGGCGGCGGCGTAGACCCCCGCGGCGGGAAGGAGAGCGCGCGTCCACGGGATCGCGCCGGCTTCGCCGGACCAGCCGCGCTCGAGGACCCCCACAAGGCCGCGGCACTTGGCACCGGCGGACACCTTCATGTTCCCCTCACCGAAAAGAGTCCCCACCCCGCCAGCTCGTTGATCCCCCGCACGGCGGTGTCCGACGCACGCCCAACCGCGAGCCCCGCTCCCCATCCCACCCGGCTCAGCTCCGGATCCAAGAGCCACGAGTCCACTGCCTCCTGCAATCGCACCCCTGCGTCGGTCACTACCAGACCACCCCGTTCCCGCATGATCGCCTCGACCGCGACGGCGATCCCGTCATGGTAGGGCCCCACGAGAACGGGGCAGCCTCGCGCCGCGGGCTCCCAGACGTTGTGTCCGCCGAACGGAGCGAAGGTCCCTCCGATGACGGCACCCCACGCCGCTCCATAGGCGCGGGGCAGCTCCCCTCGGGTCGCGAGGAGGGCGACGCGCATTCCCGTGCGCCTCGAGACTTCGTCGATCCAAGAGACGACATCGTTCCCTCGGGTGGTATCGTCTCGAACCACAAGCTCGAACCCGCTCGGCGTGAAGGCTGCGCGCACGCGGGCTTCCCCCTCCGCGTGCCGCGGGGCGATCACGAGGAGCGCGCGGCTCCGACCCTCGAAGTCGCCCTCACGGTCCCGCTTCACCTTTGGATCGCCCGATTCCGTCGCCGTTCGAACCCGGTGCCGCTCCAGCTGCACGGCCATCTGGAACGCCGCCCCTTCTTCACCGGGACGGAGGCTCCCGAAAATCAACGCGGGACGAGATGCGAACGGTTGGCCTTCGGGCTCCCCGCGAGCCGCCTCGGCCGCCTTGAGGTCTCCCATCACCCGGATCCGCTCCCGGGGGATACCGAGCGATTCGAAGCGGGCGGCGTGCGTCTCGGATTGCGGCAGGGCGTAGATGCCCTCGCCGAAGAGCGCCCGGCCCGCGATCCCGAGGGCTCGAAGGCGCGCGGTCGAGCGCTCCGAGATCGCGGCGCTCACGAAGGTCACCGGCGAGGAGCGACGCCTCGCCTCCACCATCATGTTCGGCCAGACCTCGGTCTCGATGACATCGATCCGCCTCGGCCGCGCGTCGTCCAGGACGGAGCCGACGATGCCCGGCAGATCGTGGGGAGCGATCCGGGCGGCAACGCGGTCGCCCAACTCGTTTCGGGCCCTGGCCAGGCCGGTCCGTGTGCGCGTCGTCAGGAAAATGGGAAACCGCTCGCCGCGCGCGAGGAGCTCCTCGATCCAGGTCCTCGCCATCCCGACCTCTCCCATCGATGCGGCGTGAACCCAGACCGTTCGCGTCGCGCGGCGGGTTTCCGCCCCCGCGCCGCGGAAGCCGGCGCGCCAGGCCCCGTCCACCGGACCGAGCCGCCCCAAGAGAAAGGCAACGGGCGGGCCGAGGAAGGA
>Ga0137395_10001267_pt1 | contig 11648 bp, 12 predicted proteins | sample czobulk216metaG_FD_108283 | JGI IMG/M metagenome (GOLD analysis project Ga0137395, IMG submission 108283) | Vadose zone soil microbial communities from Angelo Coast Range Reserve, California, USA - czobulk2.16 metaG | ecosystem: Environmental > Terrestrial > Soil > Vadose zone | place: USA...
CAGGACCTCGTGGAGGATCACGCCGTGAACGGCTTCGGCGCTTTGCACCACCGGAAGTCGCTGCTCCTGCCGGTACCAGTACTGGCGAGGACAATCGCGATAAGCGGCGATCGCGCTGAACGACAGCACAATGTTCTTCCTCTCCCCTTTAGGGGAGAGGGCTGGGGAGAGGGGCATGGAAATAGGTGCTTCGAAAATGCGGTCGAAAACAGTCCGCGCTCCCGCCGCGCGGACCTCGTCCAGGAAGCGAGAGTCCCTCCACCGCCGGCCTCCCTCGTAATGCGATGCCCGCGTCAGAAAGAGGTGGTGCCTGGCCCGAGTCATCGCCACGTACAGCAGCCGGCGTTCCTCACCGATCACGTCCTCGCGGCCGCGCACGAGCGGCTCGAGCACCGCGGGGGGCAGCTCAAAACGAGGCGACCTTCCCGATTGCGGCAGGCGTCCTTCGACCAGGCCCGGCACGAAGACCGCGTCGAACTCGAGACCCTTGGCCTGGTGGATCGTCATCACATGGATCGCATCGCCGGCGGGTTCGACCGGTGCCGGTTCCTCGTCCTCGCCGGAGAGCAGCACGAGGTCGAGGTGCTGCATGTATGCGGCCAGCGAACGGTCGTCTGACGATTCGGCGAACTCGGCGATCATCTCGGCAAACCGGCTTACGTTGGCGGCGACGCGCGCCGCCTCGCTCATCTCGAGCGTGGGACCGATGATGTCCAGGTAGCGCGTCCTGTTCATCAGCTCGAAGAAGAGGTCGCGCACGTCAAGGCGCAGCGCCTCAGCCGCAAGCTCCTCGAGCTGGCGCCCGAAATCCGACGCTGGAGGCCACGCCTTGACCGATTCGAGAGGCGGCTTCTCCCCGCGGTCTCGAAGTACCGTCAACGCGGCCGTGGGATCAAGGCTGGAAGGCGGCCGGGTGAGCGCGCGAGCGAGCGCAACCACGTCACCGGTGTCCCGCAGGATTCGCATCAACGCGATCACGTCGCGGATCTCGGGGCGGTGGTGAAAACCGTGGCCGCCGATCACCACATGAGGGAGGCCTCCGGCGGCTAGAGCTGACGCGATCGGACGGGCGATCGCATTGGTCCTGCAGAGGACGGCGATTTCGGACAGCGATGTTCCACGTTTGACGAGCTCCGCCGCGTGAGCGGCAATCGCGGCTCCCTCAGTCGCTCCATCCGGGCACACCCATAGCTCGACCTTTGGGCCTGCCAGGCCGGACACGAGCTGCTTGGAGAGTCGGTCGGAATTGTTCGCGATGAGTGCGGCCGCCGAGGCAACGATCCGGCGCGAGCTCCGTCGGTTGCGCCCGATCGTGATCGTCCTCGCCTCCGGGAAAAGCGAGTGGAATCGCTCGAGGCTGGCGCGGGATGCGCCGCGAAATCGATAGATTGACTGGTCGTCGTCGCCGACGACGAACGGCTGGCTCCGCGACGCGATCAGCTCGACCAGGCGCTCCTGCGCCAGGTTCAGGTCCTGGTACTCATCGACGAGCACATGAAGGAAGCGCCGCGTGTACCTGGCCAGCAGCGCAGGGTTCTCTTCGAGCATCCGCACCGCTAGCACGAGCAGGTCTTCGAAGTCGAGCAGGCGTCGCTGCTTACATTCCTTCTCGTAGGCGCGGAACAGACGGACGGAAGCTCGCATCAGCTCAGCCTTCTCTTTGTCGATCAATGGGCCCTGCGCGCGCCCGGCGTCGTTGCTTGACGAAGCCCAGGCCGCGAGGCGGCCGATTGGCACCAGCTCCTGCTTCATCCGCTCCAGCATCTGCAGCGCGGGTGCGACCAGGTCGTCCGGACGCTCGTCGCCGGCGAACGCGTTGTCGGCCAGCCGCCACATCAGCTCGCGGGCGAGGATCCACCGCTCGGCGCCCGCCAGGATGCGAAACGTTGGAGGAACGCCCACCGCCCAGCCATCAGCGCGGAGCCATCCGAGGGCGATGGAGTGAAAGGTCCCCACCGCGGGAGCAGCGGCGCCGATGAGGTCTTCGATCCGCTCGCGCATCTCGGCGGCGGCCCGCTCGGTGAACGTCATGACCAGGATCGAGTTGGGCGATACGCCCGACGCCACCAGGCGGCGAAAGCGCTCCGCGATCACGGCCGTTTTGCCCGTGCCGGCGCCCGCAACCACGCGGATGGGGCCACCGCCGATCTCTGCCGCGACGCGCTGGTCCGGGCCCAGCCGGATGGTCATTGGACCGGTGTCGAGCGCCCGATCCGCACGCGCAGAGTGCGCACCTTCCGGCCCAGCCCCAGGTTGTTCAGCCGTCCGATGATGGTCTCCGAGTCCAGGCGCAGCTGGTGGGCCAGCGCGGGACTCGAGGTGGTGACCACCAGCGTCCCCGAATGGAGCTCGATCTCGTCGCACAAACCGGCCGGTTCCGAGCCGATCACAGTGCGAAACGCTGAAGCCACTGTGGTGCCGATCAGCTCGGCCCCCCGGGGCTGGCGCCGAAGCACTCTCGGCAGGATATTGCCCAATTTATCCACAGGGCTGAATCCTCCCCTGCGAGACCATCCAGACCATCGCGCTGGCCATGAGATCGGGTGGGAAGGGACCGGCCTCCGCCGACGTGATGATGACCTGGCCGCCTGCGGCGACCTGGCGCAGGAGCGAGGCTCTCCGTTCGGCGTCCAGCTCGGACAGCACATCGTCCAGCAGGAGTACGGGACGCTGCCCCGTGCGCCTGGTGACCAGCGCCGCCTCCGCCAGCTTGAGGCTCACCACCGCGGTCCGCTGCTGCCCCTGGGAGGCGTAGGCGCGCGCCTCCTGTCCGCCCAGAACGACCCGCATATCGTCTCGATGCGGGCCGACGGTGGTCGAGCCCCTCCGCAGGTCCTCCGCCCTGGAGTTATGCACAGCTTCGGCGAGGTTTTCCGGAGGGCCTTCGTAGCGGATTTCCAGGCGCTCTCCGGCCGCGATCTCGGCGTGGTAGCGGGCGGCGTCAGGCTCCAGCTCGAGGATCGCCGCGGCGCGCGCCGCGACGACCTCGCCGCCGATACGGACGAGCTCCTGGTCCCAGGCCTCCAGGACGTCCTCTCCTTCCTCGCCGGCGGCGACCTTCTTGAGCAGGCTGTTGCGCTGCTCGAGCACCCGCTTCAAACCCGCCAGCGCGCGCGCGTACCCAGGCTCCACCTGCACCAGCATCTGGTTCAGAAACCGCCGCCGCAGCTCCGGGCCGGCCTTGACGAGGCCCAGGTCATCGGGCCAGAAGAGCGTGACGCGAAAGCGGCCAGGCAGGTCGAAAGCCCTCCGCCTGACCCCGTCGACCTCGATGACGCGCCGCGCCCGGTCGCCCTCGAGGGTCAGCGTGATCGCGAGCTCGGCTCTGATGCCCGCGCTCTCCACCTCGGCTTCGATGCGCGACATCGGCGCCACCGGGCCGATCAGCTCCAGCTCTCGCCGCGAGCGCGGGGACGATGAGAGGGCGAGCATCGCCACCGCCTCGAGCAGGTTCGTCTTGCCCTGCCCGTTGGCGCCGATGAAGACGTTCACCCCCGCTCCGGGAATGAGGTCCAGCTGGGCGTAGTTGCGGTGGTTTCTAAGTCCTAGGCTGCGGAGTTGCACCCCGCGCTAAGACATGGCCACCCGCACGGGCATGATCACGTACAGGTAGTGCTCCTTGCCCGGCGGTCTGAGGAGCCCCGGGCTCAGGGGACCGTCGAAGAGCAGCTCGACCTCGTCCGCCCCGATCACTCCCAGGGCATCCAGGACGTAGCGGGCATTGAACGCGATCTGGATGTCGGATCCATCGACGTCAGCGGTCATCTCGGCCCTGCTGTCGCCGACCTCGTTGGTCGTGGCCGACAGCACGAGCGCCCCGGCCTGCGCCTTGACCCGGATCACGTTGGCGCTGTCCCGGGCGAAGAGCGAAACGGCGCGAACCGTCTGGGTGAGCTCGCTCGTCGAAACGCGCACCTTGGTTGAGCTCTTGGTGGGGATAACCTGTGCGTAGTTGGGATACTTCCCGTCGATCAGCCTCGAGGTCAGCTCGGAGGTGCCGGCCCGGAAGAAGACCTGGTTGCGAGCCTTCGAGATGATGACCTCGACCTTTCCCGGCTCGCCTTTCAGCACCCTGGCCAGCTCGGCCAGCGCCCGGGCGGGCACGATAAGACTTGCTTCGAGGTCCGGGGCTCCGGTGGCGGCGAGCTTGCGCACTGCCAGACGGTGACCGTCGGTCGCGGCCAGCGTCAGGCTGCCGCCCTGCACCTGGACAAGCACTCCAGTCAGGACCGGGCGAGCCTCGTCCGTCGAGGCGGCCATCTGAGTCTGCTCGACCGCCGACACGAGCTCGTCGAGCGCGACCTCCATCCGGTCACCCTCGTCCGGCCGCGGACCCGGTGGAAATTCCTCGGCCTCGATGCACTTGATGTGGGTGTCGAAACGCGCGCAGCGAAGGCTTAGTGACTGCGTTGCGCCGTCGAGCGACATCTCCAGATCCTGGTCCGGCAAGGTGCCTACGAAATCGGTGAGCAGCCGCGCCGGTGCGGTGGTGGCACCCTCCATCGAGACTTCCGCCGGCACGACCTTGCGGATGCCGATCTCCAGGTTGGTCGCGCTCAGGGCGAGACCTTCCGAGGTGGTCTCGATGAGGATGTTGTTCAGGATCGGCAGCGTGGTGCGGCTGGAGATGGCTCGCGAAACCACCTGCAGCGCTTGACCCAACACCGCCGGCCTGCAAGTGACCTTCATCTGGGCTGCGATTACTTTGGCATTCAAGACAGTTGTCCCCCGTTCTTAGAGATTCTCTTGATTGAACTTATTCGTAGTGGATAACAGTAAGCGCTGTGGACACTGTGGATGTCGAGATCGTTTACAGATCGTCCGGCCGGGTGCATAAGGTCTGGGAATCGACCGTCCGAACGACGAAGTGCTGTTGAGGCGCTGGGGACGAACCGGCTGCGCTTGACTTCCGCGGAGAACATCCCAAGGCCGCTCGAACAAAGTGTGGAAACCCGGCTCACTGGACGTAAAGCTTCTCGCGGATGGCCTGGACTTCATACCGCAATCGCTCGTCCTCCTTGAGCTCGTTCGCGATCTTCTCGATCGAGTGCAGCGCTGTTGTGTGATCCCGTCCGCCGAAGGCCTTGCCGATGGCCGGGAGGGAAGAGGGCGTCTCCTCGCGGACGAGGAACATCGCCACCTGGCGCGGGAACACGATGTGCTTGTCGCGGCGCTTGCTCTTCATGTCTTCGAGAGTGATGTTGTAGTAATCGGCTACGAGCGCCTGGATCCGTTCGACGTTGATCGGCTTGCGAGTCCCGGCCGGGATGATGTCGGCAAGCAGCCGCGCCGCCTCCTCTTCGTCCACCTGGCGCTGGTGAACAGCGGCGAATGCCTGCACGCGGGTCAACGCGCCCTCCAGCTCACGGATGTTGCGCTGCACCTTATGCGCGATGAAGTTGAGCACCTCTTCCGGGATGAGCGCGCCGTTCTGTCCGAGCTTGGAGTGAAGGATGGCAAGGCGTGTCTCGAAGTCAGGTGACTGGATGTCGGCAATCAGTCCCCACTCGAATCGGGACCGCAACCGGTCCTCCAGCGTGGGGATCTCTTTCGGCGGCCGGTCGGATGAGATGACGATCTGTTTATTGATCTCGTGCAGCGCGTTGAAGGTGTGGAAGAACTCTTCTTTGGTCCGGTCCTTACCCGCGAGGAACTGCACGTCGTCGATCAGAAGCACGTCCACGGTCCGGTACTTGTTGCGGAACTCGCCCATCCGCGCGGTCGCGATGGAGCTGATCACCTCGTTGGTGAACTGTTCGGAGGTGAGATAGACCACACGCTTGCGTGGAAATCGGTCGTGCACCTCATGGCCGATGGCGTGCATGAGGTGTGTCTTGCCGAGGCCCACCCCTCCATAAAGGAACAGCGGGTTGTAGCTGTCGCCGGGAGCCTCCGCCACGGCCTTGGCGGCGGCGTGGGCGAACTGCGAGTTGTGCCCGACGACGAATGATGAGAACCGGAAGCGTGCGTTCAGCTCGGACGGTGCTATGGGCGGCGCGGCCGGCACGACCTCAACGCCGTTGTCGCGTCCATTGCCGTTATCGGGGGCGTGGTCGAAATCGCCGTCGATGGTCGCCAGCGGAGGCCGGTGTCCAGATGGCGAGATGACGAAGTCGATGTCGACCTCGGACCCCGTGACCGCCTGAAGTGTTTCCTGGATCAGCCCGGAGAACCGATCTTCGAGCCAATCCTTGGCGAGCTTGCTCGGCACACCGATGCGAAATGTCGCGCCGTCGGCGGAAACGACCGACGTATTCTTCAGCCACATGTCGTAAGTGCGCTTCGCCAGCTGGAAGCGGAGCTCCTCCTGTACCTGTGACCAGATCTGGTCCTGATTCACATCATCTCTCCTTATACGGAGGCGCGATGTTGACCCGGCAGGAGGAAGCGTGGCCCTGGGGACGGGTGCCCGTTCTGCTCTGCAAATGCTGTGGACAACCTGGGGCCAACTCCTTCATCGACTTCTCCTGCCTTCAGCGCTCGAGCGACCCGCGCAAATCGCGCGTCGGCCGACCGCTGGTTCAACCGAAGCTCCCTGACCATGAGCTCCGCCTCCTTGGTGCCTGTGGAAAAGAGCGGACCGGATTTCCACAGGCTGACGCTGCACAGCCGTCTGAAATCCCCCATCCGGTCGATCCCGAAACCTGGAAGCGGTACTATACTGTTGTCTGATCGTGGAGTGTCAGATTGATTGAGTTCGTGCGGTGCAATCTGTACTGGCTCGGCGCCCGCACGCTTACCCCGTCTGCTTCCGGGCGGGGAGTGTAGCAAAGGCCTGTGGGTATCGCAAGGCATGCAGGCCGACGGATAAGTGACACAGGCGGTATCACGATCACGGGTGGCGTCCTCCGGTACACTACCGCGGTTCTCGGCGGTTGTTGAACTCCTTCAGGGGGACTCTCCATCAAGCGAACCTTCCAACCCAAAAAGCGGTATCGCAAGCGCGTGCACGGCTTTCTCAACCGGATGGCCGACCGGGGCGGCGTGCGCGTGGTGCAGAACCGCCGGCGCAAGGGCCGCAAGCGCCTGTCGGCGTAAGCCGTCATGAAGCGGCGCAGCCGCCTGCGCCGGCAGGGCGACTTTCAAGCCGCGATGGGCGGCAGGCGTTTTTACAGCGGTCGGGCGTTGGTCGCCCTCGCCGTGCCCAACCTGCAGGACACAAGCCGCGTCGGTGTCACGGTCAGCCGGATGGTCAAAGGCTCGGTCGACCGCAACCGGGCTCGGCGGCGCCTGCGGGAGCTGGCCCGCACCAGTCTGCTCGGCGCTGATTCGCCGCTCACCGGTGTGGGAATACGATATGACGTGGTTCTGATCGCCCGACCGGCGGCGCTCGAGGTTCCGTTCGCCGATCTCGTCGCTGAGGCGGAGCTCGCTGCGCTCAGGCTCTCGAAGCTGAACTGATGACCAGGTTGCTGCTCGCTCTGATTCGGGGTTACCAGATGTCTTTCTCGAAGATCCTCCCGCCTTCATGCCGCTACTACCCGTCCTGCTCCCACTACACCTATGAGGCGGTGGAGAGGTATGGCTGGCTGCGCGGAGGGTGGATGGGCGCCGCGCGGATCGCGCGCTGCCATCCATTCGCCAAGGGTGGCTACGATCCTGTTCCCTAGCCGCCTGCCACCGGAGACATCGAGCTGAGCGACCTTTTCAAGAGCCTGGGAAACTTCTTCGGCCCTGTCCATGACCTGTGGCAGGCGTGGATCGAGCAGCCCCTCGCGCACTTCCTGCTGTTCCTGTACCAGCACCTGCTGACGGTGCCGGTCATCAACTCGATCGGCGCCTATGGCATCGCGATCATCATCCTCACGATCATCATCCGGCTGGCGCTGGCGCCTCTTCAGCAGTTCCAGCTGGTCACGCAGAGAAAGACGATGGTCGAGCAGCGGAAGCTGGCGCCACAGGTCGCCGAGCTGCGGAAGAAATACAAGAAGGACCCGCAAAAGCTGAACGCGGAGATGATGAAGCTCTACCAGGAGCACGGCGTCAACCCGCTGGGAGGGATGATCGGCTGCCTCCCGCTGATCGTTCAGATTCCGATTCTGACCGCTCTCTACTACGTGTTCCAGGGCTTTGCACACACCACCGACATGGCGGCCCAGCCGTTCCTGTTCATCTCGAACCTGAATGCGATTCCGAACCAGCACCTGTTGTTCCACGGCCTGCCGATCCCGCTGCTCGAGTACCTGGTGTTTCCGCTGCTGGCCGCCCTGACCACGCTCATCCAGTCGAGGATGCTTCAGATGCCGCCGGCGCCAAACCCGACCGAGCAGGAGCTCCAGACCCAGCAGATGCAGCGGACGATGGTCTGGCTGTCGCCGCTGATGATCGGCTACTTCGCGCTGAACGTTCCGGCAGGCCTGGGCCTCTACTGGTTTATCGGCAACTGCGTCAGTATCATTCAGCAGAGCTTCGTCGTCGGTTGGGGAAACGTGCTGCCGGCTCGGTTCAGAGGGCCGGCGATCGGAGGCGCTTCAGGCGCCGTGAGCGGGCCGCCACCGAAAAAGAGCCCGCCGGCCGCACCCCGGAGAATCGATCCCGGGAACGGCTCGAAACCGAAGAAACCCAAGAGGATTTAGCGAGATGAGGGGAAGAGGTGATTTGCGATGAAGTCCGCTGAAGGTCGCGGGCGCACCCTGGACGAGGCGGTCGACGCTGCGTTGATCGAGCTCAAAGAGAGCCGGCGAAACGTGGACATCAAGGTCATCAGCGAGGGTTTGCAAGAGACGGTCGTCGAGGTCACTGTGATCGACCACGCCGCAGGGTCTACCGAGGCTGCACCTGCCAACGGCAAGGCTGAGATCGCGCGAGGCCTGGTCGAGGGTTTGCTCAAGCACATGGGCGTTCGAGCGCAGGTAACTGTGCGACCGGCGACCGAACCGATCACCCTCGACATCAGCGGCCGCGACCTTGGCGCCCTGATCGGCTGGCGGGGCGAGACGCTGCGCGCGCTGCAGTCCGTGACCAACGTGATGGTCGGCCGGCACCTGGACGAGGGCGAGCGAATCATCGTCGACGTGGAACGCTACCGGCAGCGCCGTGAGCACACGGTCCGCGAGATCGCGATGCGTGCCGCACGGCAGGTGAAAATGACGGGCGACGCGATCACGCTCGACGCGATGCAGCCGTTTGAGCGCCGGGCGATCCACCTCGCGCTCGAGGGCGACCCCGACGTGACCAGCGGGAGCATCGGAGAAGAGCCGGAACGTCGCGTTGTCGTCGGGCCGCGGAAGCCGGCGGCCGAGTAGCGAAACCCCAATGCCAGGCCGGGCCGCCGAGCGGATCCGGAAGGCGATCGCGCTGGTCAACTCCGTCGCGGACGATGCCGGCGACGAGGACATCACACCGACCGAGATCGCCGAGGCGATCCGCGACTGCCTCGAGCTGAGCGAGGTCGACCTCGTGCCCAACGTCAGGAAGTACCTGGGCGAGGCGCTTGATGCGGTCTCGGATGGGATGCCCGCGGACTTCGTAGCGATGACCCTTTATGCCGCGCTCGGCGCCCTGCGCGAAGGCGGTTCTCTGAACTAGAGGTCTGCCCGGGTCGCATTCACCGGGCGTCCGTATACTGGCCCTCCCATGGCCTCCCAGCATCGTGTCCGAGTGTTGCCGGGAGGCGCGAAACTCGTCACGGCTTCGCTGCCGGAGCGCCTCTCATCAAGCATCGTCGTGATGGTCGGCGGAGGTTCGCGGTTGGAGGACGAGCGGCTCGCCGGTGTCTCGCATTTCATCGAGCATCTCTTCTTCAAAGGCACGCACAGGCGGCCGACGTCGAAGGAGATCGCGGACGCGATCGAAGGCGTCGGGGGGTTCATCAACGCGTCGACCGACAAGGAGCTGACCGCGTACTGGACACGCGTGCCGGCGGAGCACACGGACCTCGGCTTTGACGTTCTCTTCGACATCATGTCGAACTCGAAGCTCGACCCCGCGGACATCGAACGCGAGCGCGCGGTGATCCTCGAAGAGCTGAAGATGTACCAGGATCAGCCACAGGATTTCGTCCAGAACCTCTTCGAGGAGCTGATGTGGCCCGGCCATCCGCTGGGCCGCGACATTGCCGGCACGCAGCAGTCCGTCAGCCGCCTCACGCGCGATGACATCCTCGAGTACGCGAACGCGCAGTACCGGCTGCCCAATGTCGTGATTGGTGCGGCAGGAACGGTGAATGAGGCGGAGATCATGGAGCTTGTGACGCCGCGGCTCACACTGCCCGCCGACCCGAACGGATCTGTCCCTGTGATCGAGCCGGCGCCGCTACGCGGACCGCGCGTGCTGGTGCGGCGCAAGCGCACCGAGCAGGCGCACATCTGCGTCGGGGTCCGCGCCTACAGCTACCTGCACCCGGATCGGTATGTCATCGACCTGCTCAACACCGTGCTTGGCGAGGGCATGAGCTCACGGCTCTTCTTGAACATCCGCGAGCGGCTCGGCCTCGCCTACGACGTGCACAGCTTCGCCCAGAAACACAAGGACACGGGCTACTTGGGGGTTTACCTCGGTGTGGATCCGAAGAAGGCTGTGGAAGCGGTCAACGCGGTGATCGCCGAGGTGCAGTTGCTCAGCGACCGCGATGTGTTGCCGGAAGAGCTTGAGCGCGCGAAGGAATTCACGAAGGGTCGCCTGCGGCTCGAGCTGGAGACGACCAACGGCGTGTCGTTCTGGCTCACCTACCAGGAGCTGTTGCTGGGCGAGATCAGGACGATCGAAGAAGAACTGGTCCTCATAGACGCAGTGTCAGCGGCCGACATCAAGCGCGTCGCCACCGAGATTCTCCAGGGACCACTTCAGATGGCGGTCATCGGCCCATTCGCGAGCGAGGCAGGGTTCCGGACGGCGATCGGCGCTTAGGTCGGCGCGTCAGCCGACGGCGCTGGTCGAGGTGTCAAGCGTCGGCATAAGCGAGTAGATGCTGCCGAAGTGATCCAGGGGCCAGATGCGGAACCACGCTTTCCCGTCGATTCGATCTCGCGTGATCGGATTGAAGATCCGTGAATCCTGCGAGCGGTTGCGGTTGTCGCCCATGACGAAGTACTCGTTCGATTTCATCACCCGTCCGTCAGTTCCGTCTCCGGGCCAGTTGTTCAATATCGTCCACGCCTCGGGCAGGTAGGGCTCGTCGAGCCTGTGCCCGTTGATGTAGACGACGCTGTCGCGAATGAGCAGCTTCTCTCCGGGCAGCGCGATCACGCGCTTGATGAAGTCCTTCGAGTTGTCCGTGGGTGGCCGCAGGATGATGATGTCGCCGCGCTGCGGTGGGTGAAGGCGATAGTCGATCTTGTTGGCGATCAGGTAGTCGTTATCGTCGAGCGTTGCGTACATGGAGAGACCCTCCACGTGCACGGCCTGGACCGCGAAGCTGATGCCGAAATACAGGATGATCGCGAGCACGACGACCTCGGCGACCTCGCGCAGCAGCGAGGAGGCGCCTGTGGTCGCGGTGGGGGCGGCTTGGGCCGCGCGTGGTTGGGGAGCGGCCATGAATTCTTAGGTGAGGAGCTTAGCGCAGACCCGTTCCAGCTCCTCGCGACTCGAGTAGCGCAGTTCGATCTTTCCGCGGTTGAGGCTGCCTGTGAGCTTGATCGGCAGGCCAAGCCTTGTCTCGACGTCGGCCGCGATCGCCCTTAGCTCGGCGGTGGACTCGACGCGCG
>Ga0137395_10001269_pt1 | contig 11645 bp, 13 predicted proteins | sample czobulk216metaG_FD_108283 | JGI IMG/M metagenome (GOLD analysis project Ga0137395, IMG submission 108283) | Vadose zone soil microbial communities from Angelo Coast Range Reserve, California, USA - czobulk2.16 metaG | ecosystem: Environmental > Terrestrial > Soil > Vadose zone | place: USA...
CGGTCGTTCAGCCGATCGCGAAGCTTGCGCAGCCGCACGCTCTCGGCCGCCATCTCCTGCTTGCAGAGTTCCGCGGCCTTGCCGAAGCCGACGATCCCCGTGACGTTCAGCGTGCCGGAGCGCATGCCGCGCTCGTGGCCGCCGCCGTCGATCAGCGGAGCGAGCAGCACGCGCGGATTCCTCCGGCGCACGTAGAGCGCGCCGACACCTTTCGGTCCATACATCTTGTGCGCGCTGATCGACGCCATGTCGACTTTCAGGTCCGTCACGCTGAACGGAATCTTCCCGACGGCCTGCACCGCGTCGGTGTGGAACAGGATCCCCTTCTCCTTCGCGATCACGCCAATCTCGGCGATCGGCTGAATGACGCCGATCTCGTTGTTGGCCGTCATGATCGTGATGAGGATCGTCTTGTCGCTGATCGCCGCTTTCAGATCGTCGAGGCTGATCCGCCCGTCCTTGCGCACCGGCAGATACGTGACGCGGAAACCTTCCTTCTCGAGCCGCTTGCACGTGTCGATCACCGCTTTGTGTTCGGTGACACACGTGATGATGTGGTTGCCCTTCTCGCGATACATCTCGGCCGCGCCTTTGATGGCGAGGTTGTCCGACTCGGTCGCGCCGCTCGTGAAGACAATCTCCTTCGCGTTCGCCCCAATCAGATCCGCGACCTGCTTGCGGGCTTTGTCGACGGCCTCCTCCGCCTCCCATCCGAACGGATGGTTGCGGCTGGCGGCATTGCCGAATTGCTGCGTGAAGTACGGGATCATCGCGTCGACGACGCGCGGATCGACCGGCGTGGTCGCGTGATAGTCGAGATAAATCGGGAGCTTTACAGGCATTTGTTTCTCACTGGGGCCTTAAGGCCCGCACTACCTAAAGATGCGTATGGAAAACGGCCGCCTTCGTCGTTTGGGGAATCGGCGGCTCGGCCGCCAGCTCCGCGATCGTGCACTCGCCAAGCGCCGTCAGAATCCGTTCGCGCACCCGCCAGAGCGGATCGCGAACATTGCATTTCTCAAACTGCTCGCACTGCCCGTCGTCGGTTGAGCAGGCCGTGACTGTCACGGGCCCCTCTATCGCCTGTATCACGTCGGCCACAGAAATCTGGGCCGGACGCCGGGCGAGTTGATAGCCGCCGCGCGTCCCCTGATGTGACGCGAGCAACCCCCGGCGGACGAGGCGCTGTAACACCTTTGCCATCAACTCGATAGGGATGTTATAGAGCGCCGCGATTTCCCGTGCGGATGAAGAAGCCCGGTCGCCGCGAACGGCGAGGTGCTTCATCGCCATGAGCGCGTAGTCAGCCTTTTTGGATAGCCTCAACATATATCCGACCGGTAAAGTCCGAGTTTAATACTTCGGCTGACTTGGATCAACTTTATCGATCCAGTCCAGGATGCCGCCCGTCAGGTTCAGCACCTTCGTGTACCCCTTCGATCGCAGGAAGTCGGCGGCCTTCGCGCTGCGTCCGCCGACCTTGCACTGCATGATGAGCTCGTCGCTCGGGTCAAGCTCAACATAACGCTTCGGGATGTCGCCGAGCGGAATCAACAGCGATCCGGCGATCTTGTTGATCTGATATTCGTGCGGCTCCCGGACGTCGACGATCGTCAGCCTGTCGCCGCGATCGAGCCGCTTCTTCAACTCGACGGCCGTGATCTCAGTAGTCGTGCCTGACACAGGTTCCTCCGTCGCAGACGTTACGCCGCAGAACTGTTCGTAGTCGATCAGCTTCGTGACGGTCGGGTGCGTGCCGCACACCGGGCAATCCGGATCCTTGCGCAGCTTCAGCTCGCGGAACTTCATCCGCAGCGCATCGAAAATCAGGAAGCGTCCGATGAGCGGTTCGCCGGCGCCGATGATCAGCTTGATCGTCTCGGTCGCCTGGATGCAGCCAATCACTCCCGGAAGCACGCCGAGCACACCGCCTTCCGCGCAACTTGGCACGAGTCCCGGTGGCGGCGGCTCGGGATACAGGCAGCGGTAGCACGGACCTTCCTTCGTCGCGAACACAGACGCCTGACCTTCGAACCGGAAGATGCTGCCGTACGCGTTCGGCTTCCCGAGCAGGACGCACGCGTCGTTCACCAGATAGCGCGTCGGAAAGTTGTCCGTGCCGTCGACGACGATGTCGTACGGCGCGAAGATCTCCATCGCGTTCTCCGACGACAGTGCGACGTTGTGCGTCACGACGTTGATGTTCGGGTTGATCGCCAGCAGCTTGTCCTTCGCCGAATCGAGCTTCGGCCGCCCGACGTCCGGCGTCCCGTGAAGAATCTGCCGCTGCAGGTTGCTGAAGTCGACGACATCGAAGTCGACGATGCCGATCGTGCCGACGCCCGCCGCGGCGAGATACAGCGCGACCGGCGATCCCAGGCCGCCCGCGCCGATGCAGAGGATCTTCGCGGCTTTCAGCTTCTGCTGACCTTCCACGCCGACTTCCGGCAGGATGAGATGACGGCTGTAGCGTCTGTAATCGTCCTTCGTGAGCTCCGGAAGGGCTGCAGGCGCTTCGGCCGTCTGCGGCTCGCCGCCGGCGACGGACGGAATGATGCTGACCGTGTCGCCGGGTTTCACCGGCGTCTGCTCCTTCTGCAGATACCGGATGTCTTCGTCGTTGATGTAGATATTGACGAAGCTGCGCAACTTTCCCTGATCGTTGTAGAGATGCGCCTTCAATCCGGAATGCTTGGTCGTCAGGTCCGCCAGCAATTCGCCGATGGTCTTGCCTTCGACATCGACCGCTTCCTTCTTGTCGGTGAACGGCCTGAGCGGAGTGGGAATCAGAATCTTAGTTGCCATTGAGCTCGCCCTCGTCAAATGCAGAACGGTCTTCCTTCAAGTACCACACGGTCATCGCGGCTGACTTCCCGGAAGCCACGGCCACGATGATGTACGCAAACGTCGGCCACGCGTGATCCAGATCGTACTGCGACGGCCGCGCTGGATGATCCGGATGCGAATGGTAGAACCCGAGCAACTCGCCGCCGAGCTCACTCGCTTTCTGTTCCGCGACGCGATAGTCGGACGGCCGAACCATGAACCGCCGACGCGGACCCTCTTCCGTGGTGTTCGGCAACGCCACCGTTGCGGTCACACGATTGCCGGCGCCCACCAGCGCGCCGCAGCACTCGTGCGGATATGTTTCTTCGCCGTGCCGGCGAATCTCTCCGTCGATCGTTGCGTCGACCAGCAGCGACAGTGCTTTCACCTCAGGCATTTTCCGTCCAGAATTTCTCGGTCAGATACTTTTCAGCGCCGTCGGGACAAACCGTCACGATGATGCCGCTCTTCAGACCCTTCGCGACCTGCAGCACCGCGGCGATCGCCGCGCCCGACGAAATGCCGGCCATGACGCCTTCCTCACGCGCCAGCCGCCGCACCATGTCGAATGCGTCTTCGCTTTCGACCCGCAGATCCTGATCGGCAATCGACGGATCGTAAATGCCGGGAACAATCGCCGACTCCATGTGCTTCAGGCCTTCGAGCCCGTGAAACGCCGTCGCCGGCTGGAACGAGATGAGCTTGATGGCCGGATTGAACTTCCGCAGACGGCGCGCGGTGCCGACGAACGTTCCGCTCGTGCCAAGGCCCGCGACGAAGTGTGTCAGCGTGCCCGCGGTCTGCTCGATGATCTCCGGCCCGGTCGTATCGTAGTGCGCCCGCCAGTTGCCGTCGTTGTTGTACTGGTCCGGATAAAAGTACTGGTCCGGGCTCTCTGCGAACAGTCGCCTCGCCTCCCGAATCGCGCCATCGGTGCTTTCGAGCGGGCTCGTCAGAACGAGCTCGGCGCCAAACGCACGAAGAATGAGCTTGCGTTCGTGGCTCGCGTTCTGCGGCACGCACAGCTTGACCTTGTAGCCCCTGGCGGCGCCGATCATCGCGTAAGCAATGCCGGTATTGCCGGAGGTGGCGTCCAGAATCGTCTTCCCCTGCTTGAGCCTGCCGGAGGTCTCGCCATCCGCGATCATCCGTGCCGCCGCCCGGTCCTTGACGGACCCTCCCGGGTTCTGCCACTCGGCTTTCGCGTAGATCTCAACGCCCGGGCATGCCTTCTCGATCTGATGCAGCCGAATCAGAGGAGTGCGGCCAACGAGATCGAGAATGGACGCGCCGATGCTGGGCGTGACGGGACCGGGTACCATAGCGACTGTATCTACGACTAATCCAGTCCGATATTATAATCTCAAACCGTTGACCTTCGCGCCCCGCCTGGGTGGCTGGCTATTCCGGCAACGCACGTGGTTGCCACTGCCGCTGGTCGCCGCTCTTCTACTCATCCCGCCGACGCCGGACGCTTCGGGCGCTTCGCTGTGGGTCGCCGGCGCGCTGATCGTGTCCGCCGGCGAAGCCTTGCGGCTGTGGGCCGTCCACCACATCGGCGCAATCTCGCGGACGCGCAGCGATCGCCTGGGCCCGCTGATCTCGAGCGGGCCGTTTGCATTCGTTCGCAATCCCCTCTATCTGGGCAATATCTTTCTGTGGATCGGCTTTGCCATCAGCGCGCAACTCACGTGGATTGCGCCCATCATCGTTGTTCTGCTGGCGCTCGAGTATCACGCGATCGTGCGTTGGGAGGAAGGACTGCTGACGGAGAGGATCGGCGAGCCGTACGCGCGATACGTTGGGACAGTGCCGCGCTGGCTGCCGACGTTCCAGGCGACGGCTCGCGGGCCGATCAACGCTCGGTTCTCGTGGCGCCAGACGCTGTTCAGTGAACGAGGCACGCTCATCGCGATCGGCGTCGGCTTTTTGCTGTTGTGGTTAAAGGCTCGTTTCTGAGCGTCTGCCAGAGATACCAGCAGGCAACCGATCGATAGGGCCGCCACGCTTCGCCGATCTTGAGAATACGCTTCGGATCGGGACGCTTGCGAAGTTTGTAGAGCCGCTGAATCGCGTTGACGATGCCCAGGTCGCCGACCGGAAGGACGTCGGGCCGGTGCAGCCGGAACATCAGGAACATCTCGGCCGTCCAGCGCCCGAATCCCTTGACCGCGGTCAGCCGTTCGATCACCAACTCATCGTCGAGCCTATCCAGTTCTTCGAGCACGAGCCGGCCATCGACGATCCGGGCACACAGATCCCGCAGGTAGCCGATCTTCTGGCCGCTGAAGCCGACACCGCGAATATCCGCATCGCTCAGCTCGCTGATCGCGACGGCGTGCGGGATTTGGGAGTCCGGAAACAAGGCGGCGAATCGCCCGAAGATCGTAGCAGCCGCCTTGGTCGACAGCTGCTGGCTGACGATCGCGCCGGTCAGTGCGGTCAGGTGATCCTTCCGTTGCCGATCCGCCATCCCGCACGGACCAATGCGTTTGATCGCGGCACCGAGCACAGGATCGCGGCGCATCAGCAGCCGCCGTGCCCGCTGGTAGTCTGAAGGCGTCACGCCGAGGCCGCGATGCGAAAGCCGACGCTGTACGCGTACGTGTCGGGCGGCACTTTGTGACGATACGCGCACCGCAACATCTGCACGTCGTCGCTCACCCATGAACCGCCGCGGACGATGCGCAGGCTGCCGGATTCAGGGCCGCGCGGGTTGTCGACGCTGCTGCCGTAGTACTCGGCGCCGTACCAATCGGTCACCCATTCCCAGACGTTGCCGATCATATCGAACAGGCCGAAGCCGTTCGGCGGGCATGTGCCGGTGGGGCGAGTGCCGCGCCGGCCTTTGTGGGAGGCATCCGTCAAGTAGTGGCATTGCGACGGATCACAGGCTTCACCCCAGGGGTATTTCGTGCCGTCAGTGCCGCCGCGCGCGGCCTTCTCCCACTCGGCCTCTGTCGGCAGCCGCACGGACCGGCCCATCGATTTCGAGAGCCACGCGCAGTAGGCGACCGCGTCTTCGAACCGGACGAGAACAACGGGGTGACTGCCGTGTGCAGTAGGCGGTTGACCATCGCGCCAGATATAAGGCTCGGCCAGTTCCCTGAACAGATGGTCGCGGCCTTCGGATGCGATCAGCGGCAGTTCGCCAATCGACGGCGCCGAGTGCCCCGTTTCGCGTACAAACTTCGCGTACTCATCGTTGGTGACCGGAAATCGTCCGATGAAAAACTCGCCGACGTGGACTCGATGAACTGGGCGTTCATCGACGCCGGCGTCGGCAGCTCCCATCAGAAAATCTCCGCCAGGGATTCTTGCGAGGTTCGGAGCTACTGCAAGCGTCATCGCTTGACGGGGGCACGTTCGAGCGAGGGAACAGTCACCTCGGCGTCACGGATTTTATCGAAAACCCAGTATAGTCCAGAGTCATGGGGCCTCTGACGGGCACGACCGTTCTCGATCTGACACGCGTGCTCTCCGGGCCGTACTGCACCATGCTGCTGGCCGACATGGGCGCGCGGGTCATCAAGATCGAACAGCCGCGCGGTGGAGACGACACCCGGCACTGGGGACCGCCGTTTCTCGGCACGGAGAGCGCCTACTTTCTCAGCATCAACCGCAACAAGGAGAGCGTCACCCTCGACTTCAAGAACGCGCGCGGCCGCGCGCTGCTCGATCAGCTCATCGCAATGAGCGACGTCATCGTCGAGAACTTTCGTCCCGGAACGCTGGCGCGTCTCGGTCTCGACTATGCGACGCTCGCGCCGAAGCATCCACGCTTGATCTACTGCTCGGTCTCCGGATTCGGACATACGGGACCGCGAGCCCACGAACCGGGATACGACGCCGTGCTGCAGGGCGAAGGAGGGCTGATGAGCCTGACGGGCTCACCAGACACACCGCCTGTTCGGGTCGGCGTCGCCGTCGCCGACATCGTGTCCGGCATCTTCGCGTGCCAGGGTATTTCAGCGGCGCTGTTTGCGCGCGAGCGCACAGGACGGGGCCAGCAGGTTGACATCGCGATGCTCGACACCGTGGCCGCACTGCTCACCTACCAGGCTGGAATCTACTTTGCGACCGGGCAGCCTCCTCAGCGGATGGGTAACCGCCATCCGACGATCGTGCCGTACGAAACCTTCACGGCGTCCGACGGCGAGTTCGTGATCGCTGTCGGGACCGACGAGCAATGGCGGAAGTTCTGTGAGGTGGCGGCGCTCGAGGCGGGCGAGCAGTTCGCGACCAACCGCGGCCGCGTCACCGGGTACGCGGAGCTGCGGCCGTTGATTGCCGAACGAATGCGGACCGAGACACGCAGCTACTGGATCGAGCGGCTTGGTGAAGTGGGCGTGCCCTGCGGATCCGTCCGCAACCTCCACGAGGTGTTCACCGATCCCCAGATCGGCGCCCGCGGCATGGTCGTGCCCATGTCGCATCCGACCGCCGGCGACATCCGCGTGCTCGGGTCGCCGATCAAGCTGTCGGACACGCCGGCGACGCAGCGTACACCGCCGCCCACCCTCGGCGAGCACACCGAGACCGTGCTGCGGCAGGATCTCGGCCTCACACGCGACGCGATCGGCGAGCTTCGCGCCAATGGTGTCATCTGATGGAAACGTCCGCTGTCCGTCAGGCCGTTCGCGCGCTGCTGCTCCAGGTGAAACGACCAGCGGCCGATCGGCGGGAGGACCGACGGGCGCAGACGGATCAGGCGACCCGCCAATATCAGGTGTTTCTCGAACGCATTGCCGTGCCGCTGTTCAAACAGCTGGGGAACGTTCTTCGCACCGAGGGGCATCCGTTCGATGTCTTCACTCCGGGCGGCGCCGTGCGGCTGATGTCCGGACGCGGTCAAGACAACTACATTGAGGTTGCGCTGGACACCAAAGGCGTCGCGCCCAAGCTGCTCGGCCGCGTGTGTCACTCCAGCGGAGGCGACGTCATGCAGACGGAGCTCGTGCTCAACGCGACAACGGATATCGAGGCACTGACTGAAGAGGATCTGCTTGGGTTCGTACTCGCGGCATTGGAGCCGTTCGTTGAGGAGGCAACGCCGGACGATCGTTAGAGCGCCGCCGTATCCATCCCAAGCCGTTTCAACTGTGCGACGAAATCCGTCCGATCCGCCGACCAGCGATACGCCTCGTGCAAGTCAACGGCGCCAGTCTGGACCAGTCTCACCAGGGCGTCGTTCAAGCGCTGCATGCCCAGTCCACGGCCGCTGTCGATAACCTTCGCTAACTGCGACGTGCGCCCATCGGCAATGACGCTCGCAACGGCCGGCGTGTTGAGCAGGACTTCGCGCGCGGCTACACGACCCCCGCCGGCCTTGCGCAGCAGCACCTGCGCGACGATGCCGCGAAGATTCTCCGCGAGCGACAATTGCACCTGCCGCCGCTCCTCGGCCGGATAACGGTTGACGATGCGATCGAGGGCCGAGCCGGTGTCGTGCGCGGACAATCCGCCGATGACAAGCCGTCCAGATGTGGCCGCTTCGAGCGCGACGTCGATAAGCGGGGCCGATCGCAACGACTCGATGACCAGCACGTCCGGCTCCTCTCGCAGTGCCGCGCGCGCAGCGTCTTCGACGTCGGCGTCGCGTCCGCGCACTTCGCGCTGGCTGATGATCGCCGTCCCTGGCCCGTGCGTCACATTGATTTCGCTCTCGATCGTGATTACATGGTCGCGCCGCGTCCGGTTCATGAAGTCGACGAGCGCCGAGATCATCGTGCGCTTGCCGCTCAGGCGCGGACCGGCGATGAGGACGAGGCCTCCAGGCTCGAGGGCCAGCGACTCCACTTCGCGCGAAAGGCCGAGCTGGTCCGTAGACACCGCGCGGACCGGCATCAGCCGAAACACGCCGCCGGGCCCGCGCTGATCGCGAACACTTATGCAGCGCACGCGGCCCACGCCTTCGAGCTCGCTGATCCACTCTGCGGCCAGGCCGCTTCGAAGGGCTTCGTGGTGAGCTTGCGGCATCACGGTCAACAGCAGCGACTCGATGTCGTCGGGCCGGAGCGCCGGTTCGTCGTCGAGCGTCTGCAGTTCGCCGTCCACCCGCACGCTCGGCTGCGCGTGGGATGAGAGATACAGCGTCGACGCTCCGCGGGCCGCCGCGATCCGCAACAGCCGATCGAGCGCCGACGCGCTCATGGCGGCGAAGGCAGCCGTGAGCTTCACAGCTGGAGGTGGTGGCGGCGCGGGTTCTGAGGGCGGCTCCCGTGTCTTCGGGGCGCGCGCGGCCGTGGACGTCGACGCCGACGCAGGCACCGGCGCCTGTGCCGCGAACGCTGGCGGCATTGGAGGAGCGACAGCCGCGATCGACGGCTCGCCGTCCGCGGGCCGCTCCGCTTCGTGCCGCCGAAGGTTCGCGGCCTCGGCCCCCAGCCGTACCGTGGCGGCAATCGCCAATCGTCGCGCCGCCGGCGCGAACGACTCCTCCGGGACGAAGTCGCCCTCGCCGACCTTCCGTCGCCGTATCTCCACCCACATGTCGTCACCGGCTCGAGCGGCGACCACAGTGAAACTCTCTCCTGGGAATTCCGGCGGCGACACGATTTCGTGCTGCACGGAGCCGAAGTTGTCGAGCGCATGCGACGCGTCGGCCGGCAGCAGACGCGCGACGATGGTCTTCACAGCGTCCGGCGTGAGCGGACGAGTCGCGAGATCGACGTGGCCGGCAGGCGCGACGACGTAGGGCTTTTCGCCGGAATGGATCACCAGCGCTTCGCCGTCGACGTCGACAATCGCGCGCAGCAGCGAAGGAAGGCTCTTCATCGATCGCGGGTCGAGGCCCCGGCTTCGTACACCCTGACAAGCTCGACGAGCTTGTATCCTCTCGTCTGGTACGGAGGGATGATTCGTTCGGTCCTCAAGTACTGCAACATGCCTTGGTCTGAATAATCGGGCGCGCCGATCGAAGGATCCGATGTCAGCGCCGCCTCGAGATCGGCAACGTTCATGTTCGCGCGCGTCACCGTCCGCTCCGCGGGAAACAGTCCGAAACGCCTGAACCGCTCGCGCGAGATCGTCGTTTGAAACACGACAAAGATTTCGTTGCTGATGAAATTGTAGTCCGCCTCAGACCGGCTGGCTGGAGCATCCTCGACGCGTACTAAAGTCAACCCATCGAGTTGCTTTAGGTAGTCAATCAGCGTCTGCGTGAAGGCGCCTTCGCCGGACCACTTCGACGTATCGACGCCGGCTTGCGGTGTCACGACGACCGCCGCGCCTTGTGCGCGACATGAATCGTCATCAGTCCACCGAGGCAGGCGCGCGACTCGACGCGCACGAATCCGCGAGCTTCAAACATGCGCGCCACACCGTTTGCTCCTGGATAGTTTCTGATCGACGCGGGAATGTACCGATACGTGTCGGCGTCGCGGTGGAGGATCCAGCCAAGCAGCCCGCCCGCCAGATTCAAATACGCCAGGTACGCCGCTCGGACGAACGCGTTGGAGGGCTTGTTGAAATCAAGAGACAGTGCGGTGCCTCCGTTCTTGAGAACGCGATAGATCTCATCGATGGCGGCGGGCAGATCGGGAACGTTGCGAAGTCCGTATCCGGCTGTCGCCACGTCGAACGACTCATCGGCGAACGGCAACCCGCTCATGTCGCCGACAAGAAAGACGGGAGCTGGATGCTGACGGCCGTTTCGCGCGACAGACTTTTGCCGCGCGAGCTCGATCATCCGCTGTGTGACGTCGACGCCGGTGACGCGTGCGCCAGCCTCCGCAAGCCTGAACGCGATGTCGCCGGTGCCGGTCGCCAGATCGACTGCGCGCGCTCCGCGAGACGGCGACGCGAGTTCGACAAGCCGCTTCTTCCAGCGCTGGTCCTGTCCGTACGACAGGAGCACCGTAATCAGATCGTACCGATCCGCGATCGTCGCAAAAAGGCGGCGCACATAGCGGCGCTTCCCGTCGGGTGTGGCAATGGCGTCAGCAAGCGGCATGGCTGTTTCGTCGGATAATATCCTCTGCATGCTTCCGTCGAGCACGGTCGAGAACTACCTGAAGGCGATCCATCAGGGTCAGTCGTCGCTGCCGCGTGGTCAGCGGCTCCTGCCGATGGGCCACGTCGCCACCGCGCTCGGCGTCACGCCAGGCACCGCGACGACGATGGTGAAGGCCCTGGCGGAGTCAGGGCTCGCCGAGTACGAGCCGTATAGCGGTGTGCGGCTGACGAAGGCCGGAGACAAGCTCGCCGCGCTGGTGCTCCGCCGGCATCGGCTGGTCGAGCTGTTCCTCGTGCAGGTCATGGGCATGAGCTGGGCCGAAGTTCACGACGAGGCTGAACAGCTCGAACATGTCGTGTCGGAACGGCTCATCGAACGCATCGACGAGATGCTGGGACGGCCCACCCACGACCCGCACGGCGATCCGATTCCCGACGCCGACGGCGCGATCGCGCCGATTCCGGCCGACAGCCTGCTGACCTGCCCCGTGGGCCAGACGCTCAAGGTGACACGCATCACGGATCAGGACCCGGCGTTCCTGCGATTCGTCGAGCATCACCATCTCAAGCCGGGCCAGCGCGTCGAAGTCGAAGCGCGCGACACGGCCGCGGATGCGGTCTCGCTTCGCGGCGCCGATCGAGAGCCGCTGACGATCGGCGCGCGCGCCGCATCGAAGCTTCTCGTCGAAGTCGACCAGTCGCAGTAACGGTCTTGTCTGCCCATTCACGAGACCATTGCGATTTTGACCAATCAAACTTAAAATATCGTCCGTGAAAACATCCTGGCTGGTCGCTTCGGGTCTGGTGCTGGCGTTGGCGACACCGGCGCGCGGACAGTCGGAGACCCTCCTTTCAGACCCGGA
>Ga0137395_10001270_pt1 | contig 11633 bp, 13 predicted proteins | sample czobulk216metaG_FD_108283 | JGI IMG/M metagenome (GOLD analysis project Ga0137395, IMG submission 108283) | Vadose zone soil microbial communities from Angelo Coast Range Reserve, California, USA - czobulk2.16 metaG | ecosystem: Environmental > Terrestrial > Soil > Vadose zone | place: USA...
AGTAAGCCTGAACGTGACAGCCGTTTCCGCTGCATTCGGGCCGACGCCGTTCTCCCTGAAGTCTGTCGCGACCTCAGAGGGCAATGCGGCGACCGACATTCAGGGGTTTGTCATCGGGCAGCCAAGCGCCAAGGGAGCATTGCTCGCGAGCCGGCTGGGTAATGAAAAGCGGGGCCGGGCGTACACGTTTGGTTATCAGTCTACTGACGAATAGGGCCTTACGGGAACCTGCACGGCGCAGGTGCAGGTACCGCACGACCAGGGACGGTCCAACCGGTAGCATTCGCGGCGGGCGAGGCGCTGGCGGTGATCGAGAGTTCTTGGCCAGGTAGCGCGCCAAAGCTGCAAGGCGAAATCCCGCACGTGCCGCTACTACGGTCGTCGAGCGGGTTATGGTTGGGACTCATCGGATGCCCGTTCGTGCCGTGGGCAAAGAACACAGTGATACGCTCCATGATACCAAGTGACGGAAACTGCGAACCACTAGCAGCATCCGTTTGTCGTTGAAAATGTAATCGTTGTACTGGTGCCGCTGCTCTTAACATCTCCCACTTCTTGGGCACAATTTCATGGTATTCTGCATTTCTGGCGGGTAGGAAAACCAATAAGTTCTGTATTTTCAATGGGCGCGAATACTCCGACTCCCTCCGCCTTGATCTCAAGTCTTCGAGAAACGGTACGGCCCAGAGAGCTGTGCATCGTCAGTTCAAATCAGGCCCCCGCAACCAATCGATGAGTTTCGCGAGATTGCCGGAAAAGCGTGGTACACACCGTGGTACACAATAACGATGTCTATGACTGTCTTGGAATGACTTGGGATGCCGTCCGTGCTCTTGTAAGTCGCTGCAAGTACTTATGAATCGCTCACTGTCACTGAAGTGGCCTCGATTTGAGATTTCCCAGAACGCGACCAGGCATCTGGAATTGATTCATGCTCGCTCCGACGCTCGCCCACTCGGTGCTTAGGGCAGACGGTATAGCGTCAGCTTCAGCGGAGAGCCGACGACAAACAGCGAGCCATCAGGAGAGAACGCTGTCCATGACTGCGCCTCGGGGAGCTGCGGAGGAGCCACTTCTGCGATGCTGTCCCCCTTGTCGACAGAATAGATAACAAAGCGTTCTCGCTTAATTGAATGATCGCTGGAATAGGTTGCAACCTGTAGCGCAAATCGTTTCCCATTCTGCGAAACACCCGCGAACGAAACCGGGTCATCCAGTGTAATCTCCTTGAGGATGTTGCCCTGAGTGTCCAGGATGCGTGCTATCTTGCAAGCCGACGCGAGTACGCGGTCATCGCTCAGAAACACGGGTCTGCCCGCCGCAATCTCCGTGAAAGATCAGGTGTTGACCCTTCTCGTCGGTCAGCGTCACAAAACTCTTCGCTTCGGGATAGTCCTTAATCCACCACGGACTGTCGCTCACAACTGCCTTCGAACTCACGCTCGTAATAACTATCGGCTGTTCGGTCAGCGTCTTTGCACTTAGCGTGTGCGAATCTATCAACTCAAATCCTGGACTCGTAGCGTTTCCAAGCGTCGAACCGTCTGGCGAGATGTTCTCAACGTTTCCAGACTTGTGCCCCCGATCTTGATAGTCGAAACTTCCCGCGTCTTTCAGATCCGGCGTAAGCCGCATCACACTGCGCCCTGACACGATGACATGCGCATCATTTGTGGCGAACAGTTGCAGCGAGGCAAACGCTAGGATTTCACGGCTGTCCTTCACCTTTCCAGTCTGCGCATCCAGGGACAATATTTGGTAAACGGTGGCCGGAATCTGAGCGCCCTCAACCTTCCTCATTCCTATCTTCGACGCCAAGACGATCCGGTCGCCCGCGAAGGCAATGGAACGACTCGCTGAGAAAATCGAACCTGTTTGTGAATCGACTCGCGGCCCCGAGAATGTCGCGCCTTTAGCACCGAAAGCAACACCCATTACTGGCTCGCCCTTCGTCAGTGGGCCTACGGACCACATAGATGTAGGTGATGGCAATTTCTGAGCGAAACCGATAACGGCTGGTCCCAGCAGAACCATTGTCACGATCCCAAAATGTGTTAGAGACTGCAGGCACGGTTTGACCATCATTCTATACTCTACCGTACGGTTGGCTTGGTTCGGGAATCAATCCTAAGTCTGATTAACGCCGAAACCAGAACCCTGTCGACCACGAGAGAAGAACGCGTCCTCAGAAACCTACTCCAGCTGTCCTCGCTGCCCCGTTGAAACGCGCCGTCCCCTGTGCTTACAGACTTGGATCTTCTCCTTATGTTCTCCATAACGTCGGAGATATAATTCGTCGGAGGCTTGTCGCGTCTGACGCGGTTGCCACTTCAGGAAACAAGAAACCATGTATAACCTAAAACTAGCGTCGGCCATCTTGGAAAGTTTGGACGCACAATTTCCAGACATGGTGCATTTCAAAGACCTGCGCGGACGCCTGCCTGAGTTTTCCGACGTGTCTGACCTAGACTGGCTGAAGGTGCTAGATGCATTACTTCGAAAAGATTTCATTACTGGTGTTCCGTTGCGGGATGGTCCGGGTCTCGCGGACCTTGCGAATATTACGATAACCCCGAACGGCCAAACCGAAAGCGCGGGACTCCGTCTGCGCACGCCGCAGCAAATTGCAGCACCAAACCAATCGGAGGATCGAAAGTTCGCTCAACTTGCAATCGACGAAGCGCGAAAAAGCGTTGCGGAGGATGATCGCCCCCATCCAAAGGTCGGAGTCGTGGTTGTCAAGGATGGCCGCGTCTTAGCGACGGCCTACCGTGGTGAAGTTCTCGGCTGCCACGGGGAGTACATCGCGCTGGAAAAGAAGCTAAGGGACGTGCCACTGTCCGAGGCTACGGTTTATACGACTCTCGAACCCTGCAGCCGCCGCAATCCGCCTAAAATCCCATGTGCAGAGCGGTTAGTCGATAGAAAAATTGGGCGGGTGGTGCTCGGAATTCTTGACCCGGATGAGCGAGTACACGGTCGTGGACAGATGAGATTGAGAAAGGCGAACATCGCCACGGATTTTTTCCCGTCCGATCTCATGGCGCAGATTGAAGAACTAAACCGCGATTTCATACGGGACCGCGAATCTGCCGTACTGCCTACCACGGTGTCTCCCCTTGAAATTATTTTTGATTCAAGCAATCCCGCACGTCGGTTTTGGTCGATGGAATCGGTGACAAACGAAAAAGGCGAGGTTCTGCCGGGTTCGGTTTTGCAGTACAGGGTCGAGATTCGGAACGACTCTTCGAAAACCGTCAAAAATGTCTCGGTGACCAGAGAACACGTTGGGCAAATGCCTATTAGGCCAGTCGATTTAATTTTTGACAAAACGAAGAAACCTGTTTGCGACATCAATCCCAATCATTCTGAATTGGCCGTGGTTTTCAACTGGCCGATTCCAACTAATCCAGTGGGGCTGTTATCTGGAACAACGGCGCGAGAATATGGGCCGATAAAATTGATCGCCAGCGCTGCGGATACCTTGCCGACGACAAAGGTCTTCGAGTTTGATTACCAGCAGTCGCCGATGTTGCGAGAAGTGATTACAAATCATGCAGCGGAGAACATCGTCTCCAGCGCGAAGTCAGTGAAATCTCAGGGCAAAATTCACTTTGTGCCTGATCGATACAACTACGGCTGGGCGAGAAATGATGGTCGCACCGATGTTCGCGTAGGAGGAACTTTCACCTACGATGGCGACGAAACCCTAAAGATCGTCGATGCATTTGTGAAGGGACTTACGCCGAGAGCGATGTTGGCTCAGTCGCTCGATGCATCGGGAATGCTCATAACTAGATTGGATTTGAGCCCGCATAACCCTCTTCGACTGGTATTTAATCTGGCGAGCGATCCCATTGCCGCTGAACGCGGGAAGCCTATGCGATTTCAAGTTGTCTTCCGTGACGTGTACAACCAAACCTACGAACTTGATCCGGTCGATTTCCCTTGGATCGGCGGTCCAGTTTCTGTTGCTCCGGCAGTTGCTCCGACCGCGATCTGGCGGTCTCTCTCGGACAGATTCAAAGCGATTGATGCGAAACCGATTCCGGTTTGGGCGGAATGGATATACACAATTGAAACAAAGCAATACGAGTGGTGGATCAGGCACTCTTCCGAAGTCGCTGTAAAACTCTGTATCGAACTTTGCAAGGAAGGTGGAAAAATGTTGCTGATGGCGACGGAGTTCTGCCGGAGATTTTCGGATGTGGCTGCGATCAACGACGACGGCGACCGCTGGTTGGCCGGAGTTCATAAAGTGGCTGGAATCGGAAAGGTCAGAGGCGAGGGAAAGAGCGTTAACCACGGCGTAGTCACGCATTCAGAGAACGGAGAAATCAGGGACTTCCCGGGTGCTTCGCAGGTGCTTTGCCAGATGGCCGTCAACGGATTTACTGAATAAACTGGGAACAAAGTTGGGAACAGATTGGGAACAAACTACCGTTGAACAGGGGTGAACTAGATAGAACAACATGTACGTAAGTCATTGAGAAGCAAAGACGGGCCTATTCAAAGTTGGGCTCATAACCCGAAGGTCGTCAGTTCAAATCTGCCCCCCCGCGCAACCATCCGAGTTTGTATTTCTCCCATTTATTATTGCGCAATCGAAAAAATTCGGCTCCTCCTCCAAATCCAGAACTAAACAAAGGTTCATGATTGAATCGGCAGATAGTTTCCGAGCGCGTCATACGACGACAATCTCGGATTTACCCCGCGCTTTCTCGAAATACTGCTTGCATGTTCGCAAACCTCCTGCTACGCTTACTACGTGATACGAAGTACGCATGACGTAGCTGATCAGGACCAGAATCTCGGGCGCTATTCCGATCCACCATTGCTGGTACTGACGAGCCTCGCAGACGGACCGAAACACGGGCACGCGATGATCGAGGACATCGTCCGCATGTCCGGCACGCGGCTCGGCCCAGGAACGCTGTACGGAGCAATCGCACGGTTGGAGCGTGAGAAGCTGATTGAGCCGCTGCCGGTCGAGGAAAGACGCCAGCCATATCGGTTGACCGCAAAAGGACTCCGAGTTCTGCGCGCAAAACTTGCAACGTTACATGGCTTCGCGCGTGCAGGACTGCGGAAGCTGGAGGCACGATGAACGCGCGGCTCGTACGCCAACTAGTCGGCTTGTACCCCCAGGAATGGCGAACTCGCTATGGCGAAGAATTCTACAGCTTCCTGGAAACTCATCCCTCGAACCTCCGAACGGTCCTCAATGTAATCGGAGGGGCGATGCACGAGCGCGTTCTCTCTCTAGGGAGATTCAAAATGGACCGGCGTCAAAATTCGCTGGCATTGATGCTGTACGCCTCCCTGGGTGCGCTTGCAGCCGGCATCAATTTCTATTGGACCGTAGATGACACACCGCTCGCGGCAGCGATGCGCAACTACTTGGCTCTGTTCACAAGCTGGAACCTGGTCAGGGCCGGTTCCCTTCTGGCCTTTGCCGCCTTCGCCACCGTTGGCATTCCCGTGTTCCTGACTATCGTGAGAACGGCGTTCGCTGCTCAGCGATGGGATGTCGTCTGTCGGCTCGCCGTGCCGCCTTGCGCAGCATTGGTGACGCTGGCCTGGATGGTTGCGGCAGCGAGGTTAAGTGGCGGCCATTGGGTTCCCACGCCTTGGGACGTCACTGGTGATTGGACGGCGCCACACGATTGGCCACCTCTAGCCACCCGTTGGGCTCTAAGCTCTGTGACATTCGTTCTGATGATGGCAGGGACCATCGTGAGTGCGATCAGTGTCAGACAAGCCATTCGTCGGAGCGATTTGTCGAAGCGTCGACGCCTTTGGTTCGCAGCACCTTCGATGCTGCTGGCTGGTTCGATCGCGGTGATGGCGATCGGAGTGTTGAGTTGGGGTTGGTTTGTCCAGCAGTACGCGGCATCTGACTTTCATGTTCGAGATGGAGGATTGTTCAGCAGCACGAACTTCGCCTCCTGGATGGCGAGTTGCATTGTGTTTCTGGCAGCCACTCTGATGGCGGCCAAGGGCGCCCGCTCAGCCCTCTCGCTGAAGACTGAATAGCTGCTCATGAACGACCCATTCGCCATTGAAACACGCGGCCTCACTCGTACGTTCGGGTCATGTACGGCCGTTGATGGGATCGACCTCCGCGTACCTCGCGGAACCATCTACGGCTTTCTAGGTCCGAACGGCGCTGGGAAGACGACCACAATCCGGCTCTTGCTTGGGTTGCTCCGTCCAAACAGCGGCAGCATTCTTCTGAACGGTGAACTGCTCACACAAAAACGGCGCGAACTGATGCGTGGGATCGGTGCGCTGGTTGAAACGCCATCGCTCTATCCCCACCTCACGGGTCAGGAAAACCTCGAGGTCACGAGGCGCATCCTGAACCTGCCCAGATCGCGTGTAGCTGACGCCCTTGCCTTTACTGGTCTGACGGCAGATGCCCATCGAGTGGTCCGCGCTTACTCCTTGGGAATGCGTCAAAGGTTGGGGCTTGCCTTGGCGTGGTTAGGACAACCGGGATTAATGATGCTCGATGAACCGGCAAACGGTTTGGACCCGGCCGGAATACGCGAACTGCGAGGTCATCTTCGGCAGTTCGCGCACGACCAGAACGTCACTGTGTTTCTCTCAAGCCATGTGCTGAATGAGATCGAGCAGGTTGCCGATTGGATCGCAATCATCAACCACGGCCGTCTACTCTTCCAGGGCAAACTTCAAGATCTGCAGCGCTATCATGCACCTCTGAAGGTGGTCACCGACCGAAGCTCGGATGCCGCCGCCGTGTTGAAAGCGAAAGGCTGGCGAGTACTCGAAAACTCAGGCGATGTCGTAGAGTTGCAGATCTCTTGCGATACCGATGTAGCTGTGATGAACCGGTGCCTCCTTGAGCATGGCATTCAGGTGTACCGGCTTGAGCGCAGGCAGGAGACCCTGGAAGACCTGTTTCTTCGACTGGTATCAACTTCCGAACAGGAAAGCAGCCGATGAACGATCTCTATCGCGTGCTGACGGCCGAAGGCCTAAAACTCAAGCGCACACTTGCTTTACGTTTGGCGATCTGCGGCCCGATGATCATTGTGTTGCTAGTCTTCGGCATGTATGCAGAGCGCGGCGAGAAGATCGGTGGCACCAATCCGCTCACCGGCTTCGCCCAGCTCATTCTCACCATTTGGACGATCATTATGTTCCCGCTATATGCCGCGCTGGTAGCTGCACTCATCGCCGCCATCGAACATCAAAGCGAAAACTGGAAGCATCTACTTGCTCTGCCCGTAGATCGTGTCACAATTTTTGCCGCCAAGTGGATTACAGGCGCCGGGTTGTTATTGTTCAGTTCGCTTGTTCTTTCAGCAGGTGTCTCTGTAGCAGCCGAAATCCTTCGCCTGATGAAACCGGCCTGGAGTTCCTCACCGCTGCCTTTCGCCATGATCTTCAGAAGTGCGCTTCTGAGTTTTTGTGCCGCAGGGTTTTTGTTCTCGATCCAGATGTGGATCAGTCTCCGGTGGCGGAACTTTCTCCCCGGCCTTGTCGTCGCAGTCATAGCGCTTGTTCTGATGTTCATTGCAATACCTCGCGGCGTGGCATTCTTCGGGAGTCTCTTCCCGTGGTCTCTTCCCGCAATGGCTATGGCGCCACACAATCCTTATCGTCTGATCGCCGTAGGGTTGGGTCTTCTCGGAGGGGCTGTTGTGGGCGCGATCGGATGCTGGGACCTCTCGCGGCGCGAGTTCTGCTAATTGGAAAGGTGGAAGCGCCACTGGCTTCGTATCGATCAGTTTCATGGGTTCTCACGTTCTCGCAGCATTACATAGCGCTCCCGACAATTACCATTGACTGAAGTCAGCAGCACACCGCACTGTTGACCGAAGAATCCCAACTCCCGGCAACTCGGACACAACCGACGACCGCAAGTCTTCACACTGGCCTGTTCCGCGGCGCGGATTAATTTCAAACAGAATGGCAGGGACCAACAATTCGGATAATTGCAGGGCCCCGCAACCAATCGATGATTTTCGCAATCTCATCAGAGAAGTGTGGTACACACCTAGGTACACAATAGCGATGTCTAAGACTTCCTTGTAATGACTTGCGATGCCGTCCGTGCTCTTGTAAGTCGTTGCAAGTACTTATGAACCGCTCACTGTCACGGCAGAGGTCGCGCGTCGATTCCTGCCGTTCCCGCCATTCAAAATAAAGGCCGCGCGCTGATTTAGCGGAACACAGGAGGGTACAAAAGGACACACTTCGTGCCCTTTTTTGTACCCATTGACTACTCTTTGATCTGCACTAGCCTCGTCGATGAACTGGCGGAGCAGAATGCGAATCTCTGCACTGGAAATCAGGTGTTCAGCCCTTCCCCCAAGTTGCGCGCAATGGTCACGGTCTGTACTTGCCAACTTTTGGTCTTGACACGGTACGAGCACGGCGGTAAAAGCAGTTTTAGTCATTTGCTTTTTCTCTGGAGGTTTCCCATGCGGACCCACTGGAGAATCTTTCCTTTCTTGGGACTTTTTTTGGTCGGCATGATTTGCCTGGCGGCGGTTCCTTACTTCCACCACTTGGTTTATCCAGACTCCCTGCCAAGGAGCGCAGTGAGGCGTGCGATTGGTTACGCAGCCATCCCGGAGGATCGGCAAGCCGTCATCCCGCTGGATCGCCAAATTGACGAACTCGGTGTTCCCGACCACATTCGCACGGAGGCGGATGCTAGGGCCTACGTGGAAGCCTTGGTGAAAAGGTGGTGGGGAAACGAAACGAATCCCAGTCTAGCTGAGTTCGAAGAGCGGCTGACGCAGGCTGAGTATGCTGCTGTCCGCGACCCGAAAAAATTGATTCCTGAATCGCAAGTCGCCAAGACCTTCAATCGCCTCATGGATGAGTGGGGAATGCCCTTGTGGACACGCATTTCCGTGCCCGAGCTACACGCCTTTAAAATCAGCTATACTTTGACCGTCTATCCCAGGTCCGTTGCGCGACTGCCTGACGAATCCATTGCCCCAAGCTGCCGACCGACCGAGGCGTTACTCTTGCTTCACCTGCTCGACTCCAACGGCGGCGTTCCACTGCAAATTCGAGAGCGGGTTCGGGAAACCCGCTTTCCGTGGAACCTTCTGAAACGGCTCAGATGGTCGCGGCCCACTCTAGAGCCACCAGTCGAATACGGCCTGCACCCAGAGCCGCTGACCCCAGAGAGTCGCCAAAGAGGCGAGTACATAATCTGTCAGCGCAGGTATTTCGCCAGCCATCCTGAGATCACTTTCGACCGCGAAGTCAGCGAAATCTTTTCCGAACTCGGAATCCATTGACTGCGGAGGAATCAAACTATGAGACGAAACCAGCACGGTACGCCGACCGACCTGGCGCTAACTTGATTATCACCGTCACCGGTGAAGTGGTTCGTGAAACATCCAGATCCTGAGAGGTTCCGACGCCGACGAGGTCGAAGGAAGTCCGCCCGAATGATGCCTCCAGTCGGACTACGAGTTTCGGGTCTAGCATATTCGCGAAGTTACGTCGGCTTGCCATCCGCGCCGCGAAATTTGACCCGAAGCCAACGTCGACTCTCGCGCAGCGAGAGAAAAGAAAACACAAGCTTGGAGTTTCAGCACCGAGGAAAACGAGGGGCCTTTAAGGGGCCAATGAGGATTCCTTTGCATTCCCTATTGTTCCTTTTCAATGCCTTAGCGTTCCCCGGCATTCCTTCTAACTCCTTGAAATTCCGACCGGAAGTGTTTTCGATCCCCACCGCCCCTGCCAACCAACTGTCGTAATGTTTCACCCCCAATGACAAAGAGGAGTCGTTTCGTTATGGTGATCGCTATCCATTCGTGTTGATCGGAACAGCAACTAGCCACCAGCTCGCTTTCCCCGCCTTGCACTTCCATTCGTCGAAGCCTTTCTGAAGCATCTTCCGACCCTCGCTGAATTCACAGCCGTGATTACGCAGCGACTCAGTGAATCGTTCGCTGGGTCACACTATCGCTCCTTAATGACTTTCAAAGATTTCAGCGCGGCTGCCAGTGCTATCTGTTCCTCATAATCGTCTGGGGTGCTTGCCAGTTGTCTGAGTCGCAAGCTGACGACCTGCTCTGCGGCGCTAATCTTACTTTTCAGCAGTTCAGGACGAGTTTCAGCCATTGCCTGTAAGTAGTGGTTTTGCCACAGCGGATATTTCTGAGTTGTATCGCTCACGGGTGTTTCCTTCCCTGACCAACCAACCCGGTCAGTGGGCAAACATACTCTGAGAGACAGTTTTCCGTCCGCGCTGCGGGGTGGAGAATTCGGTGCCAGACCCCTTGACCACGGGAAGGAGGGTCACGAGGATTTTCAATCTGCCCCTTTGATCGACCATTGCTGAGTTGCTCATGCTTTTCTCCCCACGGCCCAAGGACATGGACCAATCAGGAAGCCTTCTGGGGACTAGTCGCTCTTGGATCGGGCCCAGCGCCCTTCAGATAGGCTGCCGACAAAGCGGTTTTGATAGCCTCAACAGCTCTCGGTAGCTCACGCACTGCGTCAAGGACCTCAAATGCTCCTTCCTTTAGCGCTTCTACCCATTCGGCGAGATCAAAGGTGCGCGCCCATAGAATGACCTCAAAGCCAAGATCATAGTGATTCGCAATGTCGATGAGCCGCCTCCACGAACCATCCCTCAGCAGGGGTGTCGAGACGACCACTTGAAACCGACCGGATCTCGCAGCCTCACAGCCCGCCGTAATGCTTTTTGCGCATTCCGATACAAACCCTGCTTTTTGGAGAATGGTCTTCAGCTCTTCCGTGTCAGAGTCGTCCTCACAGACGATCAGGATTCGAGCCCCATCAGGGACTTTCAATGTCAAGCGCGAACGAGTCTTGCTCTCGCCAGTCGATTCTCCAGTTTGTGTCAGAAGGCTCAATGCCACGCACCCTTCATTTTTGTGTTCCCGTACTCGGCCTAACCCAGATCTGTCACCATTGCTTTCCGAGAAAGTTCCCAACGCTTGGGAACCTCTTTGTTTCAAGCGGCAGCCGATCGGGCCGGGCCCTGGATATGTCGTGACTGGGCAGAGACAGTCACATAGCGCACTCCCAAGAAACGTTTCGACGCCTCCGAGGCTACCCGGGTGATTTCCAAGGAATTAAATTTCTCCGACTTCAGTCTCGCTAGGATTTCGTCGATTGTCCTGTGGACCATCTTTTCTTCGTCAATACCGAAGACAGTCGCTCTGATTTCACTAGCCAGGCAGAAGAAAGTCCATCCCGCTTCGCGGATTTCTCGATCTAATCCACACCTATCGAGATCCTTGACTAATCTCCAACCCGGAACACTGCACTCACTTTCGAACAGCACGGCTTCTGGCAAGAGCGTGCCCTCCTTGATCAGGATGGTCCCCGTTTTGATTGTGTCTGACATTTGGGGTCTCCTCAGCGTCCACAGCGGTGCATTGTTCTGCAGCAACTGGCACTAGCAGTTGGCCGGCCGGTGAAATCATATGGCTAACCGCGACGTGGCTCTTCATCCCATACAACTCGCGGTCTGCTGTTTGCAGGAGCGCTTCAACCGTTTCGCCGTCCTGCGGATAGGCCGCCACCCCAATGCTTGCGGAAAGTGGCGGCTGCTCACTATCCGTTGCAAGCCTATTGCGAATGCGAGACGCGACAAGCCCTGCGGC
>Ga0137395_10001271_pt1 | contig 11630 bp, 8 predicted proteins | sample czobulk216metaG_FD_108283 | JGI IMG/M metagenome (GOLD analysis project Ga0137395, IMG submission 108283) | Vadose zone soil microbial communities from Angelo Coast Range Reserve, California, USA - czobulk2.16 metaG | ecosystem: Environmental > Terrestrial > Soil > Vadose zone | place: USA...
GCGCCAGTTCACACTGATGTCCAGCGCAAAGGGCTGGTCCCCTCGCCCGTTCAACAGCAACAACGTCAGAAAGCGAATGCCCCGGATCGCGAACACCACACCCAGCGCTCCGCCGATGCCCGACAGCAGAAGGCTCTCGGTGAGCACCTGACCGATCACGCAAAGGCGGCCTGCGCCGATGCTCAGGCGCACGGCCATCTCACGGGTGCGCGCCGCGGAGCGGGCGAGCAGCAGGTTGGCGATGTTCGCGCAGGCGATCGCGAGGATCAGGCCGACGAGGGCGAGCAGCAGGTACAGGGGCTTGGAGTACGTCCGCTGCAGGCCGTCGAGCCCGCTCGCGCTCTCTCTGACGACCAGCGTCGGCAGATCCTCCTTCGGGCGCGTGGTGTCGGTCGACGCCTTCCACGCGAAGAACGCAGGACCGAGCGCCGCCTGTGCCTGTGCCGCCGTGACGCCCGGGCGCAACCGCGCCATCGGCACGATCCAGTCGAAATTCGGATCCGTATAGCGTTCAGCGGCGCGCGCGTATTTGTTCCCCGCCTGCAGCAGCAGATTCGTATGCAACGGCACGTACACCGCGGGCACGACGTTCGGATCCGCGCCGAAGAACTCGCGTGGCGTGACGCCGACGATGGTGAACGGAATGCGATCGAGGAAAATCGTCTGACCTGGTGCGCTCGCAGGACCTCCAAAGCGCGCCTCGCTTAGGGCGTAGCTGACGACGGCCACGGCCGGCGCTCCCGCCCGGTCGTCGTCTGGATCGATCAGCCGCCCGGATGCCGCAGAGACGCCGAGGCCGCTGAAGTAGCCACCGGACACGTACTCGCCGTTGGCGATCAGCGCCTGGCCGCCGGGAACATTGACCGCAAGGTGAAGATCGCCGGCGCCTTGATATCCGAAGAGTGTCGTGAACACGGATGTGTTGCGTTGGAACAGCTCGAATGCCTGGTAGGCGAAGATCCCGCCGACGAACCCGCCGTTCGGATCCGCATAGCTGTCCTCGTGCCTGTCGGAGCCGTGCATTTCCTGTTTCTTCGTGTGCCACGCCAGCGTGACGAGCGACTTGGGATCCGGTACCGGCAACCGCCGCATCAGCATGCCGTCCATGAAGCTGAAGATCGCCGTGTTCGCGCCAATGCCGAGCGCCAGCGAGAGGATCGCCAGCGCGCTGAACGTCTTGTTGGCCGCCAGCATGCGCAGGCCGTAGCGCAGGTCCTGTGCGAGTTGTTCGAGAAGCGTCCACGTCCAGGCGGCGCGCGTGTCCTCGCCCACGATCGCCAGGCTGCCGAGCCGCCGCCTGGCCGCGCGGCGCGCTTCGTCCGTCGGGACGCCGTCGTCTGTTCTCTCGTCCGTGTCTTCGTCGAGATGAAACTGCAGTTCCTCCTGCAGCTCGGCGTCCTTCTGACGGCGGCGCGCCAGCCAGCTCAATTTGCGCAGGAACGAAGTCATCTTGACCGCCCCTCCTCTCGCCTTCTGCCTACTCCGACTCCGCCGGATTCAGAATCAAACCGATGGCGCGCGCGAACGCGTGCCACTTCGACCGTTCGCTCACCAGCTGTTTGCGGCCGAGCGGGGTGAGCCGGTAATACCGGGCCCGCTTGCCTTTGTCCGACAGCCGCCATTCCGCCTCAATCCAGCCTTTGGCCTCGAGGCGGTGGAGCGCCGGGTACAGCGATCCTGTTTCCACCTGGAGCAGGTCTTCGGACGTTCGCTGGATGTGTTTGGCGATCGCGTGGCCGTGGAACGGTCCGGCAGACAACGTCCGCAGGAGGAGCAGTTCGAGCGTGCCCTGCAGGAGATCGACGCGGGAAGGACCTTGGCGGGCCATTACGTAGACATCCTACACAAACATTGCGTAGAGTGTCTACTCAAAACCACTTGCGGCGACGTTCAGGCTTCTTGCGCCGGGTGCAACACGTGTCCGGCGGCGCGAGAATCGCGTCCGGACAGCGTCAGCGTCTCTCCGGAGACTCACAAGGGAGGTCCGGAGACATACACGAGACGTCCGGAGACGCACAGGGGGCATCCGGAGACTCACACGGGCCCTCCGGAGATGTACACGGGACGTCCGGAAGCGTACAACGAGCATCCGGGTCGCGTCGCGCGAGGTCCCTCAGCGGAACCGGAGATAACGCGAGCCCAGTCGCTCGAAGGCTGACCGATCGGCGCCGACGACATCGGCGTCGAGTGACTCTGCCGTCGCAACCAGCCACGCGTCATTTTCGCCGAGGCGGCGTGCCGACCGGCGCTGCAGCAGCGCACAACGCCGCGCCTGTGCAAGGTGTAGTCCCTGAACGGCAAATCGTTGGAGCGAGGCGAAGGCGACCTCCCCGTCGGCCGCACCCTCCAGAAGCTCCTCCACGGTGACGACCGAGACCACGAGCCGGCGACCGCGCAGCAACGGCAGAAACGCCCGGGCAGGGCCCTTCTCCCGATTGGCCGTCTCCCGTTCAAGAGCCACGAGGAACGACGTGTCCAGGAGGACGGCGCGTTTCACGAGGACCTCTGCGCCAGCCCCAATCCCTTACCCGCCGCGCGCTCGACCCACTCAATCAAATCCTCGCCAGTCTCGATCGGGCCGCCGCGGTCGATGAGCGCGCGGATGACCTCGGACTTGGGCACCTTGCCAAGCCGCGCCCAGCGCGCGAGCCGTTCGGCGCGTTTCTTGTCGAGCTTGACGGTAATCGTGGGCATAAGTAATACCCACATATTACCATGCCCCGCGATCCGGGCCCCAAATACACTGTGTATACGTCAACCTGTTTGCATTGCACACTAGTTTCATAATGTGTGCAAATTGCCTCGCGGGCGGACGTAGGATGGTGATGCGGTCCCTCTGGGGACGCACGCGGGCCAATTCCGGTCCGCGACACGTAGGAGGTTGTCATGGATACCCTCGCCGTCCGTCGTTTCTACATGCTCGTCCGCGTCAGGGAGTTCGGGACCGCACATCCCGATCTCTTCCCCGCCGACTCGCTCGGCGCACGCACCCTCGCCGAGCTCGGCGACATCGTCGAGCGGCTGCACGCAAGCGTCATGTCCGAGTCGTCCGGACGCAGCGCCGCGCGCCAGGGCACCGTCTCGAAGACCGCGGCGCGACAGACGCTGCGCGCCGCCCTCGAGGCGATTGCTCGCACCGCTCGTGGCGTCGCCGTCGACACGCCGGGGATCGCCGGCGGGTTCGTGGTCCCCGATGGCAAGAACGATCACGAGCTTGCGATAGCCGCCCGCCGCTTTGCGGACGACGCGGCGCCGCTGGCCGCGCCGTTCATTGCGCACGGGCTGCACCCTTCGTTTGTGGCCGATCTGCAGGCCGCGCTCGCGCTGTTCGAGCGGGCCACGAGCGGGCGCACCACGGCGTGGGAGGTGCATGTCGGCGCCAGGGCCGGCATCACGGCCGCGATCGATGCGGCCTTGGCGATCCTGCCGCGGCTCGACGCGATTGTCGAAAACCTGGCTGCCAGCGACCCGGCCCGGCTGGCCGCCTGGCGTTACGCGCGGCATGTCGAGGGCCGGTCCGTCCGGACCGAGGCAGCGGCGGCCGCCGAACCGGCGGGGCCGGCTGAACCGGCGGCTCCCGTCCCGGCAACGTCGACGCCGGCGGCGTAGCCGTCCGGGCAGGCGGGCCTTTGCAGCGCCTATGGTTCGTAATTAGGACTAGTTGCCGACGTGGTCTGCAGCCGTGCCGGCACTGGAAGAGCGAAAACACCCCGGGAGCGGGCGGAGGGCTGACTCCGGAGCAGCCCTCAGCCCTTACACTTTGGGCTTTTACTTTGAGCTTTGCGCTTTACGCTTTTTAGAGGGCCGGCGCCGCTGCCCGGCGATTCTCGAACCACGATTCGAATTCCTTGAACGCGCGGCCGAGGTTGACGGGCTTCAGCAGGCGATCGGTCATCACCTCGGCGGTCTTGTAGCCGTTCCCCGTGACGCAGACGACGACGGACTCGTCGGGCTCGATGACGCCGCGGCGCACGAGATCGATCGTCGCCGCCAGGGTCGTCCCGCCGGCCGGTTCGGTGAAGATGCCCTCGGTTTCGGCCAGAAGCTGAATCGCGTCGACGATCTGCGTGTCGCTCACCGCCGAGCCGGCGCCGCCGGTCGATCGCACGGCCTCCAGCACCTGGAATCCGTCAGCCGGATTGCCGATGGCAATCGACTTCGCCAGCGTGTTCGGGCGGACCGGCTCCGGATGCTCGAGCCCTTCGTTCAGCGCATTCACGACGGGCGCACATCCCGCCGCCTGGGCCGCATGGATGTGCGGGAGGTCGCCCGACACCAGCCCGATCTCTTTCAGCTCGCGAAGGCCTCGCAGAATTCTCGGCAGCAGCGTGCCGCCCGCGACCGGCGACACGAGGTGCTTCGGATACTTCCACCCGAGCTGCTCGGCGATCTCGAAGCCCATCGTCTTCGCGCCTTCGGCGTAGTACGAGCGCAGGTTGATGTTGACGAATCCCCAGCCGTAGCGGTCGCCGACCTGCGTGCACAGCCGGTTCACGTCGTCGTAGTTGCCGGCGATTGCGAGAATCGTCGGGCGATACACGGCCGAGCCGAGCAGCTTCCCCGCTTCCAGGTTGTCGGGAATGAACACGCAGCACTCGACGCCGAGGCGAGCGGCGTGCGCGGCCACGCTGTTGGCCAGGTTGCCGGTCGACGCGCAGGCAAGGACGTCGAAGCCCAGTTCGAGCGCGCGCGTCGCGGCGACGGACACGACTCGATCCTTGTACGAGAGCGTGGGATGGTTGACGGAATCGTCTTTGATGTAGAGCTCGCTCAAGCCGAGGCGTTCGGCCAGACGCGTGCAGCGCACCAGCGGCGTGAACCCGGAGTTGAAGCCGGTTCGCGGCTCGCCGGTGATCGGCAGCAGCTCACGATAGCGCCAGAGGTTTTTCGGCCGGCGCTCGATCTCCTCGCGGGTGACCTTGATGGATTTGTAGTCGTAGAACGGTTCGAGGGGCCCGAGGCATTTCTCGCAGACCCACAACGCTTCCGCCGGAAATGTTGCCTTACAGAGATGACACTGCAGTCCGAGTAGTGCGCTCACACAGCCCCCTCAAACGATCACCCCGGCAAAATTTCGAGAGGTTGGGACTGTCGAGCAAGTCTCCCTCATCTGCAGGAATTGGCACCTAACCGCGGGCGGGATGAATTGATGTTCCGCGTGGTTGCCGTGGCGTCGCAGGGCCTGTCCCTCAGCCACTCTTGATAAGCAGAGCTATTCAGTTGTCTTGCGGACTATAGCAAAGCCCCCATGCAATTACCAAATTACCCAATTACCAGATTCCTAAGCCGAGCACTCTCCATCCATGACTTCCGGCGCGAATTCAGCCGCTTCCGCGAGATCGACGAAGTCCGTGGGAACCGACTGCTCCTGCGTGAGTCGCTCGAGATCGGCCAGCGTCAGCCGAACGCGATCGACATCCACCCGGCGGAAGAAGTCTGGAGCCGATTCCCCAGCGTTGCGCTCCTTCGCGTACATCGCGATCAGGCGCTCCACGGCTTCCGGAATCCGGCGCGCCGGGATCTTCGACGCCAGACGTCCGAAGCTCGCGCCGCCGTGCTCGGTGCCGCCGCCGACGAGGACGAAGTATTGCGGCACGGCCCTGGGCCCCAGACGCCGGACGCTTCCCTGGAAACCGAACGTCGCGATGTGATGCTGACCGCAGCCGTTCGGGCAGCCGCTGATCTTGATGCGCGCGCCGTCGGCCGCTTCGATCAGATCGGGACGCGCGCGCAGATGATCCTCGAGCAGCTTGCCGAGCCCGCGCGACTGTGTCACCGCCAGACGGCAGGATTCGGCGCCAGGGCAGCTCGCCACGTCGGCGATGGTGCTCGCCTCCGCCAGCCCGAGGCCGGCCGCGGCAAGGCGTCCGTACAGCGGGCGCATGTCGGCCGCCTTCACCCAGCGGAAGACCAGATTCTGATCCATCGTGACGCGGATGGTGCCATCGCCGTAGGCGGTCGCGAGATCGGCGATGACGCGCATCTGCGCGCTCGTCATGTCGCCCAACGGAATGGTGGCCGTGGCCATCGAGAAGCCGAATTGCTTTTGCGGAAGCACGTTCGTCTCGCGCCAGCGCGTGTAGTCTTCGTCGCGGCTGTTGAGAATCGGCACAACCACAGGCGTGATGCCGGGGCCCTTGACTTTGCCCTCGGCCACGCGCGCCGAGATGTCGCCGACTGACGGTGCGACCGTACGCACCGCATCAGGCTTCGATTCCTCGGCAGGCGGGTCGATCTCGAGCGTGGGCACTTCGCCGCGCAGCCTGATGCGCGCCAGCTCGTCGTTGTAAAGGCCGCGCCACCGCGAGAACCCGAGCGTCTTGATCATGAACTTCATGCGGTTGCGCTGCTTGTGCTGGTAGTCGCCGTACTTGTGGAACACGCGCAGCATCGCATCCGCGACGCGGAAGAGCTCCGACGTGGGGATGAACTCGTGAATCACCGCGGCCTCGGTGACCATGATGGCCGTGCCGCCGCCAGCCGTGACGCGGAATCCGCGGCCGCCGTTCGGCGCGAGGCGCGCCGTGAACCCCAGATCGTTGATGCCGGTCGCGATGTGATCGACGGTGCAGCCTTCGAACGCGATCTTGAACTTGCGGGGAAGCGTGGAACTCAGCTTGTGCCGCAGGAGGTAACGCGTCAGCTCCTCTGCGTACGGCGTGATGTCGAACAGCTCGTCGGCCGACACGCCCGCATGCGGGCAGCCGGTGATGTTGCGCACCGAGTTGCCGCACGCTTCGCGCGTGGTGACGCCCTGCTCCGCCAGCTCGCGCATTGCGGGCTCGGCGTCGTGCAGCTTGACGAAATGAAACTGGACGTTCTGGCGCGTCGTGATGTGGCCGAACCCGCGCGAATATTTTTCGCCGACGTTGGCGAGCGCCCGGAGCTGCGGCGCGGTGAGGAGACCCTGCGGGATCTTCACGCGCAGCATCTGCGCGTCCTCGGCCTGACGCTGGCCATAAGTGCCGCGGACCAGCCGGAACGCGCGCCACTGATCGGGAGTCATCTCGCCGCGCTCGTATTTGCCGAGCACGGAGACGAACTCGTCGATATCGGCCTGGCTCGAGAAGCCTAACCGCGCGCGGCCGTATGTGGTTTGATCGTCGACGGCTGACATAGAGCCTCCGCTACTGATACTACCTCCCCGACGACGATGGTGCCAGGCGCGGACGTCGGGACGTCCGGCGCGCCTGTGGCGAGATCACCGAGCGTACCGCGCCACACATACTGACCGGTGGACGACGCGTCCACGATGATGGCGGCCGGCGTCTCCGGCATCCATCCACGCTCCAGCAGCCGGCCGGCAAGCGCAGCCCGTCTGGCGACCCCCATCAGCACGACGAGTGTGACGCCGCGCGGCTCCAGTCCGCTGACCGCAGATGAGAAAGCGTCCGGGTCGTGCCCGCTCGCCACCAGAAACGAAGACGCGAGGCCACGATGCGTCACCGGAATGCCTGCAAGCGCCGGCGCCGCAATCGCGCTGCTGATGCCCGGCACGACTTCGAACGGGACGCCCGCGGCGCTGAGCGCCAGCGCTTCCTCGCCACCGCGCCCGAGCACGAACGGATCGCCGCCCTTGAGCCGCACGACCCGTCGTCCGCGTCGTGCGGCCCGAATCATCAGCGCGTTGATCTTCTCCTGCGTCAACGCGTGCCGGCCCTGGCGCTTACCGACAAAGAATCGTTGTGCGTGCCGCGCATATCTGAGGATTCGGTCGTCGACAAGCGCGTCGTACAACACGAGATCTGATACACGGAGCGTCGCGATCGCTTTTCGCGTCAGAAGGGCCGGATCGCCGGGACCAGCGCCAACGAGCGAGACGCGACCCTCACCAGGGCTGAGGGCTGAGGGCTGAGGGCTGAGAGTCGAGGGCAGAGGGTTTGAGTTTTCCGGCCCTAAGCCCTCAGCCCTCAGCCCTTCAGGGAGCGCTGCAGTGCGCGCGTAGAGCTCGTTCAACGCGCGAAGCAGAAGCGGTCGCCTCGCCTCCATCGGCACCCCGTCGGCCTTCCACTGACGCCGCTGCTGCCGGGCTGCGCGAAGCCAATTCGCAAGGTCCCGTCGGGGCAACAGTTCGTCGATCCCCTGACGAAGCAGCGCCGTCAGGCCGGGAGCTTCGCCGCTCGTCGAGATCGCCAACGTCACGCCTTCGCGCCGGATCACGCCGCTCAGAAATGCCGTGGCATTCGCCGGATCGTCTACGGCATTGACGAAGACACGCCGCGATTCCGCGGCCTCTGCGACCTGCCGGTTCACCTCAGGCGTCGCCGCCGCCACGACCAGCCACACGTCGTCGAGATCCGACGGCGAGAAGGCGCGACGGCTGATCGTGATGGCCGACGAGGCGCCTGCGCGGTCGATGTCTTCGACAACGTCCGGCGACACGATGTGAACGTTCGCGGCTGATGCGAGCAACTGGCGCAGCTTTGCGGCCGCGACGGGCCCGCCACCAACGAGCAGCACGCGACGGCCGGCGAGGTTCAGGAAAAGCGGAAGCAACATAGTCGGTGGTCACTATCAGTTTCGTAGTCCAGCCCCCCTAAGTCAAGCTGGGCGAGCCATTTGCCGGTAAGATGGGACCCATGCGCGATTGGGCAATCTTCCCTACCTTAATTACAGCTATTGCCGCCATCGTGGGTGTCGCCGGCACGGCCCGTGCGCAGCGGCTGCCGACGACGGTGACGCCGAGCCATTACGACCTTAACTTTACGGTCGACCTCGAACGAGCCAGCTTCGACGGGACAGAGACGATTCAGGTGGATGTCGCGCAGCCGACACAGCAGATCGTCCTCAATGCTGCCGAGATCGCCTTTCGCGAAGTCACGATTGGCACCGGCTCGTCGCGCCAGAAGGCGACGGTCTCGCTGAACGAGGCCAGGCAGACGGCGACGCTCTCCGTCACCAAGGCGCTCCCAAAGGGTCGCACGGAGATCCACATCTCCTACGCCGGCATCCTCAACGGGAAGCTCCGCGGTTTCTATCTCAGTACGGAAAAGGACCGGCGTTATGCCGTCACGCAGTTCGAAGCCACCGACGCGCGCCGCGCGTTTCCGAGCTTCGACGAGCCGTCGCTCAAAGCGACGTTCGACATCTCGCTGACCATCGATCGCCAGGACTCGGCGATTTCGAACGGCAGCGTGATCTCCGACACGCCCGCCGCCGACGCCTCGCGCCACATCGTCAGGTTCTCGACGACGCCGAAGATGTCGACCTACCTCGTCGCGATGGCCGTGGGCCGGTGGTCGTGCCTCGAGGGCGCGGCCGACAGCGTGCCCATTCGCGTGTGCGGCGTCGAAGGCAAGCAGGAGATGGGCCGCACCGCGCTGGACATGACGCAGCAGATCCTGAAGTTCTACAACACCTACTTCGCCATCAAGTACCCGTACGGCAAGCTCGATCTGCTGGCTGTTCCTGATTTCGCGGCCGGCGCCATGGAGAACACTGCGGCGATCTTCTACCGCGAGCGCGATCTGCTCGTCGACCCGAAAGATGCCTCGCTCGGCGCCCGCAAACGCATCGCCACCGTGATCGCGCACGAGATGGCCCACCAGTGGTTCGGCGACCTGGTGACGATGAAGTGGTGGGACGACATCTGGCTGAACGAAGGCTTCGCTAACTGGATGGAAAGCCGTCCGCTCGCGACGATTCGGCCCGACTGGAACATCGCGGTCGACGAAGCTGTCGACAATCAGGCCGCGCTCGGCCTCGACGCGCTCAGGAACACGCATGCGGTGCACGCCGCGGTCGAGTCGCCTGCGGAAATCGACGAGGCGTTCGACGCCATCACGTATCAAAAAGGCGCCTCGGTGCTGCGGATGGTGGAAAACTATCTCGGACCGGACACATTCCGGCGAGGCGTGAACACGTATCTGCAGGCGCACGCGTACGGCAACGCGACGTCGCAGGATTTCTGGAGCACGATGGCGGCCGTCTCGGGCAAGCCGGTCGACCGCATTCTGCCGACGTTCATCAACCAGCCTGGCGCGCCCCTTCTCGAAGTGTCGCTTTCCTGCGTCAACAATCGATCGCAGCTCGACATCTCGCAGCAGCGCTTCTCTCTGGATCCCGCCCTGCCAGAAACGCCGCAAGCGCGCTCGAAGCAGCGCTGGCAGATTCCCGTCTGCGTGAAAGCCGGATCCGGCGCGGGCGGGTGCGATCTCATCGCCGACAACAACCAGACGCTGTCGCTCGGGCCGAGCTGCGTGCCGTGGGCGTTTGCCAACGCCGGCGCGCAGGGCTATTACCGGACGGCTTACAGTCCGGAGACGCTTCGCGCGCTCGCCCCTCGGATCGAAGAAGCGCTCACCCCGCCCGAGCGGCTCTCGCTTGCCGGCGATGAATGGGCGCTCGTGCGAGCCGGACGGCATACCGCGGCCGACTACCTGACGCTGGCGTCCGGCTTCGCGCATGAACACACGAACGGCGTCCTGAGCAACGTCGCCGACCGGCTCGACTTCATCGCAGACTACTTGACCGACGCGGGCAGCCGGCCGAGGTTTCAGGGCTTCGTGCGATCGCTATTTGGTCCGCTGTTTCAGGAAATCGGTTTCACGTCGACAACGGTGGACAGCGACGAACGCCGGGCGTTGCGCGCCACGCTGATCGCGACGATGGGGACGACCGGCGAGGATGAGCAGGTGGCTGCCGCTGCCCGCGCGGCGCTCGACCGGGCGCTTGCCGGCGGTCCCCCGCTCGACGCGACGCTCTCGCGATCGATCATCGCCGTGGCCGCCGCCCGCGGAGACCGGGCGCTATTCGACGCGTTGCTGGCGGCGTCCGAAGGAGCAACCTCGCCTGACGAGCGATATCGGTATCTCTACGCGCTCGCTGAATTCCGCGATCCCGCGCTGATCGATCGCGCGCTGGAGTACTCGCTGACGTCGAAGCTGCGCAGCCAGGACACTTCGGCGTACTTCGCGAGGTTTTTCGCCAACGAAGGGGCGCGGCCGCGCGCCTGGGCGTTTCTGAAGCAGCACTGGGCGGAGCTCGAGCCGAAGCTCACGATCTTCGGCGGCGACACGACGGTTACCGGCGCGCTCTCCTCGTTTTGCGATGCGGCGGCCCGCGACGACATCAAGGCGTTCTTCGCGCAGCATCCCCTGCCTGCGGCGGCGCGCACGCTGAATCAGACCGTCGAGCGCATCAACAACTGCGTCGCGCTGCGGTCTGCGCAAACGCCGGTCGTCACGAGCTGGCTCGCCGCGCGCTGACGACGACGATCAACGACGACGACGATCAACGCAGAGATCGCGGAGATCGCAGAGTCATCATTTCAATGCCGACACCGCGGGATGTTTTTGCAGAAACGCCCGCCACGGACGCTCCGTCGCAACATTGATACCGACGCGGGGCCCCCATGCGACCGAATCGATCGGCACATTCTGATCTTCGATGAAGAGACGACCGCCGCAGAGATCGACCTGATTCTCCTCGAGCGTGATCCCCATCGCCATTGTCAGGTTGCCGGGCCCGCGACAAAGTTCGTGTGAGTCCAGCGGACCCGTCGCGCGCGTGCGGCGTCCCTTCCCCGGCCTGGCTCTTCGACGTCTCATCGTCGCGACGCCTTCGATTGGATCGAGCGCTCTGATCAGTACAGCTGCGGGCGAGCCGTCAGCCTCGGTGACGGCATTAAC